>WNFS01007626.1_pt1 | contig 11807 bp, 15 predicted proteins | sample 5400141 | NCBI WGS metagenome assembly WNFS01 (sample SAMN13153358, study PRJNA577476) | soil metagenome | isolation source: 60 cm saprolite under Madrone tree | place: USA:California | collected 2016-06-14 | reverse complement strand
CTGCGAGTCTTCACTCATATCCCACGTATCTCTAACGGAGGACTTGAAAGCCATGTCTCTTCACCATGATGATGCTCATGATGAGCATAGCAAGACCCGTCCTACTTCATGTCTTCTGGCTGGTGCCTGATATCGTGAGTAATTTGGCGGTCACGGTGTGCTCTCAGTTGGTGTGTTGAGGGATATCTACAGGGCATTGCGTTTGTTGGAGCTGGAACCATAGTGACATACTTTGGCATCCAGACATACTTGATTGATGCATTTACACTGCACGCCGCTTCTGGTGCGGTATCTGCCACGCTGTCATCGGCTTTTCCATGCTTACAGTATACATTTTATGATCACACCTCTTGCCACTGCTTCATTTTTGCGCTCGTTGGCCTGCTTTGGATTTCCGTTGTTTGCTCCGACGATTTACAGCACACTGGATTATGGTAAAGGTGACACCATTCTCGCCTTTGCGGCAATTGCTTTGGGATGTCCCGCGTGCGTAAAAGCCGTTGCCTGCTTGTTTCATTGCATATGCCTAACTTTGGCTCAGTCCATGGCTACTTTGGTTCTACGGGGAGCGAATACGAAATGCCAGCCGCTTCGCGCATAAAGGCAACCACTAGAGTCGTTATCAAAGATCGCTCGGCCAAATACTCTTAACTTAAACGATTCCTTGTCCGAGTCACGATGGTCAGCAAACTCTGTTTTTATAATACATAGAGTATAGACTAGTAATAGGCGCAGCTCAATTTGCTCAGGGCATCGCCTTTATCATTTATCACGATATAGTGTATCTCCTCTCCGCTAATAGTGCCCTGATGTCATCATTGTCACGGTTTCTTCGCCCTGTAGAATGAAAATGAGACTCTGGTTCGCATTAAAGTGCCAGGTCGCCGATGATTAAATGGTGCAAAGTATCCAAATCGAAAATCGAAGCTCGATGAAGCTCGATGAAAACGGCTTGTACGCCAGTCTGAGGGAAATCAGTCGCCTACCCATTGCGCCTGCCCTTGATCGTACATCGCAGCTTGTTTGCACTTTATAACCAATAATTTACTTTTCCTTACGCACAAATGTCTTCCAGGCCATGCGACACTGACGTGGCATCGCATACTCTCTTATCTTGACTTCGAGACCAAATCATTGTTAGCTTCGAGTTCCTCGCTGTACCGCTCCGAATACTAGAGTCCCATGTGATTCGCCGCCTACCCGCTTCTCTATACCAGGTTCCCGCCGCGAACAGCTTCCCCATGCCGTACACTTCAAAGAGCTCAGAATTCACAATGGAAGGGAACGCGACCAGTAACTTGAAGATGGAGAAGAGTCTGCAGTGCTGCTCACTCGGGCCCGCCGGGTACAAAGACACGGCTCGATCCCTCGTCAAAAACCTTGTTATGTACGCGAAGACATTGCACTGGTGCTGGAGGAGCTCGTAGAACGAAGGCGCCACAGAGAGGGCAATGTTGCGCCTGACGATACTTGGTACGAGGCAACAGTGAGATCCTGGACGAATGGCTTGTATAGATGACCCGGATGAGGGAGTCATATTCCATGTGCGAGAGATCGTCACGGTTGTAGATGCGAGGACTCAGAGGCATTGCTCGGCCTCAAAGGGCAGTCGGCTGGACTACCCAGATGCCTAGATGTCCATAGGAACGGTGTAGAGGGTATCTGGGAGGAAGCGTACAATCATTCTAGAGATTTTAGGGCAGGGCAAATGAGAAGACACGCTTCCAAGTTGTACTTCTCAGGTACCACCATCATGACACATGGTTGGTTGTGCCCATTCACATGACCTTCAGTGCATGCCAGTGCCTTACCACTCCTATGACCTACTATTCCCGACCCAGATAGTTTCCATCTACGCTTCCTGGTCACTTGATACTTGGACATCCATTTATGGTAAATTCGAGAACTAGCTTTACATGGCTACTTCAATTGCGTGACCCCCAGCTAACCTGAAGGAATTCGGAGAGATACCGTGAGAGTACCATATTTTGCTTCGCTGTCATCTCACGCCACTGACTCACGCTCACCAGCAGCGATACAGCAGCGGTACATCTGCCACTGCGCCGTCTGCATTCGGCTATTTGACATAGCCAGACACGGGGTCACCTGAGATTGAAGACGGATGTAGTACTCTTCAAACTGGCTTCTGTTGACAACAGGGGTCAAACATCCTTGGCCATGCCATTATGCGACCGGCGGCCGCGAGGGTGCCAACAATTTGAGACTATTGAGAAGCACGATCACGCTGCTAGGATGTTCTTACGTCTAACTTACGGTATTGGACATTCTACGTTCCCTGGTGCTTTGGCGCCCGTGCCTCTTATCGGCCCGCTGTATGTGTCATTGTATGCTGAACCAGCAGGTACAACGAAGAAACAATCAGACGGTCTCAATTGCGTTCCATAATTTCGCCGTGAATGTGTCGCCCACCGGTTTCTGATCAACGATCTCCAATTCCCAATAATTGCGAGGTCCTCTACCTGTTGCTTCCAATTGAAAGTCCCTCACTGGCACGACAACGGACATCGCTTTGCACTCTGCTGGACCCGTGAGGAGTGCCTCGTATTTAACAATAACAACGACTGCACCCAAGCGTAACGTTAGCTATCGGCCGAATTTCAGGGGTGTTCTTAAGCCTCAAGGTCGTAATTACTATGAAAATCGTCGGACAATCGGACCATCTTCATGGAGCTGCCATCGGTTATCCGGGACCAGAGATGCCGAATGAAGGGGCAACCCAGCACCCAGCATATATATGACTTTACGTCCTGTGAGTCTTCACTTGTAATCCCAAACTCAATGTCCACAACGGAGAAAGCTATCTCTACTATAGATCATAATGCTCGTGACGAACATAGCAAGGCCAATCCTCCTTTGACTTGTGGTCATCTCTTACCGCCGAGCAGTACTAGCGATGATCACATCCTTACCGTTGATTGGGATGGTCCAGATGACCCAGAAAATCCGAGAAAGTATGCTTAACATCACCTTCCGCGTTCGTCCCGAGTGGTTACGTGCATGCAGTTGGAATCTCAGCAAGAAGTGGAAAGCAATGCTGATCGTGTCTGCGTTCACGTTCATCAGTCCTGTCTCCTCCTCAATGATTGCCCCGGCTTCAAGACAAGTGGAAGAACGTTTCGATATCCACAGCACCGTTCTTCTTACCATGACAATTTCCGTATTCGTTCTTGGTTACGGTGGAAAATTTCTCGTTCTCACCGCAGACAGCCCTCACTTATTCATAGTAGCATTCGGACCCTTATTCATTGGCCCACTCAGCGAGATATTTGGACGCTCGCACGTCTTACAAATTGCCAATTTGTGGTATCTCGGTATATACTTTCGCTCACCCTCATAAGCGCAGCTGATGATTCCCCTCTTTGTAGTCTGGAATACAGCGTGTGGTTTTGCAAGGAGCAAGAATATGCTTATCGCATTTCGTTTCCTAGCAGGACTCGGTGGTTCAGCCCCTCTATCTATTGGTGGAGGTGTCATCGGTGATCTCTTCGACGCAGAACATCGAGGACAGGCAATATCTATTTACTCACTCGCTCCTCTCCTTGGTCCTGTCGTCGGTCCTATCGCTGGGGCTTGGATCGCGGAGAAGTCAACCTGGCGTTGGGTGGTAAGTCTCTGTTCTTCATTGCTATCCCATTCCCTGACATTGACGGACATAGTTCTGGTCGACGTCCATCGTGGATGCTGCTATTCAAGGATTAGGCCTGCATTTTTTGAAAGAAAGTGAATATGACCATAGCTCGCGTATTTTATCCTATTGACACCGCGATCATATGGCAAGCATACTCCCCCGTTCTTCTCGAGCGTAAAGTGGCGAAAATTCGTAAATCCATGGACGAAGAGAAAGCCCGTGGGATAGAGATACGCATTTCGATGGACGCTACTGATAGGCAGTGCGTCCATCTCATCTTTATTCCGATGTATGCTTATATCTCGAACAGTTGGAAAGCCATATTCAGTAAAGCCCTCGCCCGTCCCTTCAAGATGTTCATATACGAACCGATAGTGCAACTTCTTGGTGTCTATATGGCGTTCCTATATGGTCTCCTTTATAGTGGGTACTCAGAATCTCTTCCATGTATGCCGTCTTACACGTTTCAGTATTTCTTACGACCATACCCACGACGTTTCAAGACGTGTATCACGACCGAGTAGGCGTTGCTGGCTTTCACTACCTTGCTCTTGGTGGCGGCCTTTGGATGGGAACAAAGATCAACGCGAGGCTAATGGACCGGGTATATAAATCGCTGAAAGCCCGCTATGGAGGAGTCGGAAGACCCGAATTCAGGCTACGTGAGTTTCGCAGTTGAGTTCCTCCATCGGCCCAATGGACTCATTTCTCGTTACCGTAGCCAACATCGTTCCTGGCACGATATTGTTACCCATCGGCTTGCTGATTACAGGCTGGACCACACAGAATCATGTTTTCTGGCTGGTACCTGACATAGTGAGTGATCCAAACTGCGCGCTCTTATTGGGGAGAGTGCTGAGGGACGCCTACACTGGCAGGGCATTGCACTTGTCGGGGCTGGCACCATTGTGGCATTCCAAAGCATCCAGGCATACTTGATCGATTCATTTACACTGTACGCTGCATCTGGTGCGATATCTTTCTCACTGTCATCGGCTTTGCATGCTTACACACTTTCTGGTCACAAAAGCTCTTGCAGCTGCTACGCTCTTGCGCTCTTTGGCCGGCTTTGGATTTCCGTTGTTTGCTCCGACGATGTACAATGCGCTGGGTTACGGCAACGGTGACACGATTCTCGCGGTTGCTGCAATTGTTTTGTGATGCCCTGCGTGCGTCAAATCGGCCACCCGCTTTCCTGCACATGTTTAATTTTAATGCTTAGACCGTGGCTACTTTGGTTCTATGGCGAGCGGATACGAAATGCCAGCCGTTATGCTCGAAGAGGCAACCACTAGATCAGCCCAATGACTCTAAGCCGCAGATGTCAAATCAAAAATTGCGCGAAACAATGAAGATGATGTTAAAAGGTATGGATAGGCATTTATAGATCCACGAATACAGAGTCGTCATCAAAGATCGCTTGGCCAAACTATTCCCAACTCTTCATTCGAGCCACCCGGGGGTTAGCCTGTGGATATCAGTTCAAGTTATTAGAGCACATGGAACATAGGCTAGCCGTAATTCAATCTTGTCAGGGCACCGTATTTTTCATAGCGACAATATGTCCAGAATTCCAACATATCTCTCTACCAGGTTTCCGTCGCACACAGCTTCACCACCCGTATACCCAAATAGTCCAGCAAATAGTCCTCTCCTCCCCTTCTCAAACACTCTTCCTCTGAGCTCGTGAATGAGATATGGGGAACGCAAAGGAGAGCATTGAGGGTGTGACGAAGGGCTTATGCCCGGTGAGGATAGACACGGGAGTGCTGTTGCGAGATTTTCGCACCACCATACGCAGGTTGAGAAGATCTCCCCAACCCTGTCCCCCCACCCTCGACCCATCCATGGAATGCGTGTGAGAGTGAGTGTGTCGAAGTTATCGGCTGACCGTGCTAGAGATGAGTACCTGGCGCGGAGCAACATTTCTGAACTGAATGAATGGCTCGCATAGACGATGAGAAAGTCATAGTCAATGTGCGAGGACCTGGTGGTGACTGACTTGGTCTCAGAGGGCGATTGGCTGGGATCGTAAAAAGGGCGGCTAAAGGGCAGCTGATGCACTGCAGCAAGCCACGTGACCTGACTTGATCCCCACATCCATCTCTGTCGAGGGTCACGGCGTGCGTGTATGTCTGCTGCCCCAAAGAATCAGACACCTCCATGGCCTTCTCTGTATGATCCTCTCGTCGAGTTTTATCATCTCGAGCATCATGCCCCTATCCAACCAGGCGGCCATTACCTCACACATGCAGGAGGTATGCCCTCTGTCCTTTCACTGGACCACTGACATACCATTCAGAAACGCGTAGATGTTTTCCGTTTCACCTTGTTCTGGACGCTGATATTCAATTCACTGTTCTTCATCATCACGGGCAGTATTGCCTGTTTCAATATCGTCCAGCCGCCACGACGGGACAACAAGGGAATCATTTCGGCTTCCTTGACAGGAAACCGTGCACCTCAATCGAGCCCCATGATCCCGCTGACGCCCTTGACATCCGCAAGATCGCCTGATCTGCTTCTTCCTGAGTTGTCCGAAACGGTTGATACTGAAGAGCCACGCGTTCCACCGCCTCGGAAAAACGTGCACCGTTCGCGGATCACCTACGCATTACTCACGCTCTCGACGTTTCTGGTCACCGCATTAGCTGCGTCATTTATATGGAGCGCCATAGTTGGATACGTCCTTTGGGCGGTGTTCCAAGCGGGTGACTTCAATGTATCAACGTGAGTGTATGAAACTGAAACACGCCAAAAGCGCGCACACCTCTGATGGTAAGACTTGTCCACAGGTGCCTACCACCTGTTTGGGCGCTCATCATTACCTGCTCGGTCGTGCTAGGGTGAGCGGTGTTCTTCTTTCGTCTGGCCGGGCTTTTTCTAACACATCTTACAGGGCATTCCCGTCCGTGATTGACCGGATTTGAGCGACCGTCTCCTTTCCGAGGGTGATGATGTTGAAGGTGTCACTGAAAGGGTATTTCATAAGCTGAAGCGTTGGTACGGAAGGGGATACGGGAGCGGCGTAGGAAGAACTGAGGAGAAATTGCGGCGTGGATGATAGGACGCAAAGATTGTAATTTGAGAATTCGTGGATGGCTAGGGAATCGATGATGACATCCAGACCGGGCCACCGACATGGCCGAAACGGCGGACGGCCGGTTACCGGAGCGCTCCGTTTTCTTCACCGTCTGTTCAAACGCTCAAAAACTGTTCACCTTGCCTTGCGTTTCCTCGATTTTGCCTTCCTCTTGCCTCTACCAAATCGTTTCGCTCCAAACGCCCCGATGCGAGGCTGTCTTAAACACCATTCTCCCGACTCATCCACCATCGCCACCCCGCCTCCCACCCGCAGTCCTACCCCACCGCTCATCCCCCCAGATGCCCCTTCACTCGCCGTAAAACGACGACGTCCTCCTACTCTTACCGATGCATGCCTCTCACGCAGATGCGTTCACTTCTGCTCCGAACTCGTCGACAAAATTTATGTTGCCGACGAGTGGGATCGCTCTCCAGCCTCGGTCACCCCAAGGTTGACATACCAGTGAGTCGTCAACCCCACCACTTCTGGAGACCTTTCGTCCCACTTTCGTCACATCATATATCCTACTTGTTCATTAATCCCTTTGAGTCTTTCTTTCGCTTGCCACCTCCTTTTCCTCTTTGATTCTGGTCACCTGGTCACGAGCATGTCACGAGCATATCTGACAAAGACATTTTACAAGGGACATGCTAGAACTTAAGGATATTCAGCGTTCACTACCGCATGCTGCTCAGCCCCACGACGACCCAGACCTTCCCGAGTTGGACGCGCGTGGCGTTCCCCGCACTCATTACCTTAACACTGTCCCCGTCGGCCTCGTTCCTCTCATCGGTCCCACCACTTCGCCGACCTCTCACTCTGAATTGGTATTGACGCCACCGTCCTCTTCCAAATCAGAGACTTCTCCTTCTCCTTCCCCGCATTCTCACCCGCCACTATCTCCCCCATCCACGCCACCGCCCAAGTCTTTGGCAACAAACCTACTGAACCGGCCCAAACCGCCATCACCCCCGGCTTGCAAAGATGAGCCTTGGGTTCCTCCCCCACCTCCCCCTCGTCTCCCCTACAATATTCCCATCCAACCACGACCTGTGCCTCGCTTTCAATTTTTACCTCTGCTAGATACGCCTGCGCAACCGACGGTATCAGCCTCATCACGTTCCGATCAAACCCCTGAAAAGTGTTTTAAAGCCACTTCTCGGCTTTCCCAGGATCTGCCAGGCACATCACCAGCTCGTACCCCGTCGCCACGTGACAAGAAAGTCGGGTCGTCATCTTCATCTGTCGCGCAATCGCGTCATAGCCCTCAATCCAGCCCTCAATCGACCCTAATTCCCCTACCGTCCCCTTTCGTTGGCGGGCCCCCCTCAGTTGCAGTGCCGGCCACCCGAAGTCGGCCGTCAAATCTATCTGCTGCCCAATTGCTTCTTCCTTCCCCTCTCCCGTCGTCTCCCCCTTCACCTGGCGACTTGAAAGACGCTTCTTTGGAGGACACGACGCAACTCGAGGCTGAGCTGTCACGCCTCTGGCACAGTCACTCCAACAACACTGATGGTGAGACAGAAGCGGAAGAGAGCGAAGCCGAATCCAGTGTCGTGCATACTGAAGCTGAATCTGACGGTGAATATGCACACGGATTGGCATCTTCTTTTGGTGGCGCCCGAAAGGTTGTCCGGACTCCGATAGTAGTTACGAGCGCTGCAGATACTGATGATGATGGGGAAGGTGAGATGTCACTCGTCGAGCTCGAGAGTGGAGTCATGGCCTTTGTCCCTACCCCTCGTCGACGGTAGCCTTCTCGTTCCCAATTTGATCAGCCATCTTGTATTGCCATGTCTATAGATCGGAGGGGACACTGGTTCATTCTTGCTTGCTTCTTGGCGCTGCACTTATATGCCTACCTTCCTACGCTTCACATAGCCATTCTAAAACACACGGGTATATGCGTTCGCAACAGTCCGATCGGTATACTTTCAAGTTTCGTTGTTGCATAGAGCTTCATCCATCTTCATAGTAGATGTCCAGCATTCCACATTTTTCGTGATAATTTACATGTTCATTCTTTCCACCTTCCTAATGACCTGGCGCAACCAGACCTGGGTTCTCATCAGATCTCCCTTCTCACTTACACGCGCCGGGCCTCATGTTCATCGTTTGCCGGCGTGTCGTATATGGTGAGTACAAACTTGTCACCTGTCCCCGCGGACTCAATTAACCATAGGCTCATTTCAGATTATAATTCAGTAGATTTGTACGTCCTAAGATGACTCCGCTCGTCCTTTGATCTTGGCAGGCAGGCATCACATGTTGTTCCCCAAAACTGAAATCGACAATACTAGCCTGCAACGAGGTTTTTTCGGCGTGTCAATTCGTGCCCAGGGTTACTGTCAACATTCAGGCTATCGCCACCATCCTACCTCAACCCTCACGCAAGTATACAACATGCTACAGCAGCATAGGGCACCACTTGAACAATTCGACGAAAGGTAATGCACAAAGTAATAGATCGGATCGTCCTCGTTTCCCATTTAGGGGCTTTGCGGTGCAACGTACAAGCCCCTTGAGTAGCTGACAAAGGTGCAGTGCGAGTGCGAAGAAGCTGAACACAAGAAGCATGGAATGTATCGTGACTGTATTCTGATTCTGATCCCGGGACTTATATACTGTACATCCTATCCCATACTTCTGCGCGAACGCACCCACGGTTTGTGCGCATGGCGAAACACCAGGCAGCCTGTCATTCTTCCTTTGCCTTTCGGGAACATGGAACACCAAAAGATGTTTTTGGCTGCCGCAACAAACCCTGCGCGGATCATTATGCATTATATCTCATACATTGTATCTGTTCTCATTGCGCAGGCCCCTATCATCCGGCGGCATGTGGTCGTAGAGCTTCTATAACCGCCGACAATTTTCCGTCAAGAGCGACCCAATCAGCGTTTCTCTCCTGCGCCATCTCTGGTCCCTCGGCGCGTTTGAGCAGATTTACAAGTCGCTCGACATGCTCCGAAACCGCATCATTGGTCTCCTGTTCATGTAGCGCACGTATTACCTCGTAGACACCATGTGTGCGCAGGTAATCACGCCCCCATAACGTCGTACATAGTAAGAGCAATGTCTCGATGTGAGTGAGCCTCAACATGGCATCCGGCTCGCGCTGCTTGGTCTGCGGGAGAAATTGTAACGCATCCGGGAGCTGCTCCTGGGCATCGAGGTCGAACTCTTCGGGACCTGCGAGAGGAAGGAGGATGTGATGCAGCGCGTCGATGCCGCGTGCTGGTTGGCTTGACGGCGGAACGAGCACGGATTGGGACTCAGGTGAAAGGATGGCTTGGTGGCCTTGTTTATAGAACGAGCAGTTTCTGTCGCGGATAAGGACGGGTCGATTGTATCAAAGGGAGAGATGAGATGGCCGACTCACTTGATCAACGACGAGACGCCGCCACGACGAATGGTATCTTTATGCTCTGTGAAGACGACGAGCCTTGCAAGGGGATATTCAACCTGTCCGGCAACTTCGGATTTCAGTGGGTCCGAAGGTTGCGGGGTGAAAAAGAAAAGACGGCCAGGGTGTGACTGGTGTGAATTTCGTTAGCCGTGACCGAGACGAACGGCAACTTGCACAAATACCGTAGACAAGTTTGCGAACACACTTGCGAGAAAGTGAAGCTCGCTTTTCCGTGAGCGCTTGTCGAGTGGGGTGCTGAGATCTATATTCGCACCCTGTACGAATGCATCGGCCAGTAGGGGCAATGTGCGCACGTTTACTTCGGTGCCGGCCGGATACGGGACTGGGGGTGCGCAGCTACCTGCACGCGACTGTGTTGGGTAAAACGGACCGGCGGAGGAAGGGGTTTGTAGTACGGGGATCTGAAGGGCCAGAAGGGCAGAACAGGGACCCGGCGAGGTAGTGAGATTAGAAAGGAGCATCGCGGCGAGATCACCGAGGGTTGCTTGAGGGTGCTACAAATTGTACGCTTCGGTCGGGATAAAAGTAGTTAACGGAGGGACTAACCACTATGTAGGATACTAGAAAACTAAAGAAGGGTGGTTCAATGAGGTGTGGATGGATCATCAGAGAATCCGAGAGATTGACCAAGGCACGGAAGGCGTCATGGGCAACTGCCTGTGCATTTCTGCAAGATGAATAGGAAACCAGCGATGTAATGTTATACTTACGAGATTGTCTCGACATAGTATTTTCAGGTCTCTTATTACAGTATTTTCCTTTGGTTTCTGCAGGCCAGTGCTCGACTGCAAACCGTCGAAAAATATGGCCCTGTGTGGCGCATCTTTCGAGGTGTGAGGGAGAAGGGTTTCAAGAGCAATTTGCCTCGCTTGCGGGTTCTTATCGTGTAAGAACTGAAAGAGCTAGGATGGTTGTTAGCAGGGAGGGAAGAGAAGGGCCAATTATCACCTCTCGCAAGTCCGAGTCTGACATGACGTACAGAGGGAGGCATATTGCTGACTAAGCAACGCAGCCAGACACAGACCGTCACTGCCTCGCTCAAGGTCGGCAGCGATGACCTACAACCTGACAAGGGAGGCTCAATCGATACTCGATGAGCACCAGAATAGCCCCCCGTCTTTCTCTATACAACTCTATCATGACGACTGGACGCTCAATTCCGGTCCCAAATTCATGTATAACAGCCCAGCGTACTCAGTACGGACACGCCCACTCTTCGCCATATCTTCCCATTCACTCGTCATGTCTAGGTTCTGTTTGATGACATTAAGGCGAATCGAATACCCGTAGACCTTCTCGAGCTCCTTGATGCAGCCAAGGCTCCCTTCTATGAGGGCATGTCACGTTCATGTCACTTACAAGGATCGGGCCATTAACCAACAATTTCCCTCATTCGCAGGGTGTATGATTGTTGAGATCGAAGAATTTATCCAAGTGAACGCAACGGACAACTCGAAGGAGAGCAAACCACCAGAAAAGACTGTCACGCGTGTTCTCCTTCGACCCAATTCCGAAACCCTCTGTGCGGACCTCTGTCTTCTCAACCAGAAGACGGGTGGCAAATGGACAGATAAAGATGCACTCGAATTCGAGGCAAAGATACTTGTGCGTAGCCATTATTTCTTCGGTGTGCGTACTTACAT
>WNFS01003575.1_pt1 | contig 11809 bp, 13 predicted proteins | sample 5400141 | NCBI WGS metagenome assembly WNFS01 (sample SAMN13153358, study PRJNA577476) | soil metagenome | isolation source: 60 cm saprolite under Madrone tree | place: USA:California | collected 2016-06-14 | reverse complement strand
CCTGTTCGGCATGGCCGGGCAGCGCGGACGCGGCGGCGGGCGCGAGCGTGGTGCCGACCTGCGCTACAACATGGAAATCACGCTGGAGGAAGCCTTTCTCGGCAAGACCGCCAAAATCGAGATTCCGGTTTCGGTCACCTGCGAATCCTGTTCCGGCACCGGCGCCCGGGCCGGCACCAAGCCGAAGACCTGCTCGACGTGCGGCGGTGCTGGTCGCGTACGGCAGGCGCAGGGATTTTTCACGCTCGAGCGAACCTGTCCCGGCTGTCAGGGCCGCGGCCAGATGATCGAAGACGCGTGTCCCTCGTGCTCGGGCTCGGGACGGGTGACGCGCGAGCGGAGCTTGTCGGTCAATATCCCGCAGGGCGTGGAGGACGGTACGCGCATCCGCCTTGCGGGCGAGGGCGAGGCCGGGATTCGCGGAGGTCCGCCGGGCGATCTCTACATTTTCCTGTCGCTGGCGACGCATCAGTTCTTCCAGCGCGATGGCGCCGACCTGCATTGCCGCGTGCCGATCTCGATGGTGACGGCGGCGCTGGGCGGCGAATTCGAGGTGCCCACCATCGACAAGGGCAAGACCAAGGTGAAAATCCCCGCCGGAACCCAGTCCGGCCGGCGCTTCCGCATTGCATCAAAGGGCATGCCGGTGCTCCGCTCACGTCAGACCGGTGACATGTATGTCCAGGTGGTGGTCGAAACCCCGCAGAATTTGACCAAGAAGCAGCAGGAGCTGCTGGCCGAGTTCGAAAAACTATCGTCCGGCGCGACGCAGCCCGAGGCGGCGGGTTTCTTCACCAAGGTCAAGGACTTCTTCGGCACCCGCGCCAACATGCAATGACCGTCCGGCTTGACCGCTTCGCCTGCGGCCTATACCTCTTTATGACTATTTTCTGACACTGCCGCCTATAGTGGTCCCGCCTGGTAGCGACAATGCCTTTGCAATCGTCCGTGCGTGCGTTGAAGAAGCCCAAGCCGCCTCGTCTCGATGATGAGGTTCGTTTTCTTCGTTCATGGATCGAAAAGCCGCTTCACATGGGCGCCGTCATGCCATCGGGACGCGTGTTGGCGCGCACCATGGCGCAATATGTCGATATCGATTCCTCGGAGCCGGTCGTCGAACTTGGCCCCGGCACCGGTGCGATCACCAGCGCCTTGATCGAGCACGGCGTCGATCAGAAGCGTCTCGTACTGGTCGAATACAATCCGGGCTTCTGCGCGTTGCTGCGCGACCGCTATCCGCACGCCAAAGTTGTCCAGGGCGACGCCTATGCGTTGCGCGATTCGCTCTGGAATATATTGAGCGCTCCCGCATCCGCCGTGGTGTCCGGCCTGCCGCTCGTCACCAAGCCGATGCTGACGCGGCTGAAACTGATCCGCGATGCCTTTGTTGCGCTGGCGCCGGGTGCGCCATTCGTGCAATTCACCTATTCGGTCGCGCCGCCAATTCCGAAATCGCTGCCGGGCGTGTCCACGGAAGCCTCCGAGCGTATCTGGATGAACCTTCCGCCGGCCCGCGTCTGGGTGTATCGCAAGCGCTGAACCGTCCTGCGCGGCCCGCGCGGCAGGTTTGCCTGAATGCGATCTAGATCATGTCCGCGCTGAAAATCCTCGTGATCCCCGGCTCGCTTCGCACCGGCTCGCTCAATGCGAGGCTTGCGGCGGCGGCGGCCTATGAATTCGCCCAGGCCGGCGCGGAAGTCACCCGCATTTCGCTCGGCGACTTTCCGCTGCCGATCTATGACGGCGATCTGCAGACCAAATCGGGCGTGCCGAAGAACGCAATCAATCTCAAGCGCATGATCGGCGCCCATCATGGCGTGCTGATCGTGACGCCGGAATATAATTCCTCGGTGCCGCCTTTGGTCAAGAATACCATCGACTGGGTGACGCGCGTCCAGGATGCACACGAAACCCGCGGCCAGGTGTTTCGCGAACGCGCCTTTGCGATAGCGGCCGCCTCGGAAAGCCGCTTCGGCGGCGCGCGGTCTCTGGCGGCGCTGCGGCTGATCCTGACCGCCTGCCATGCCACGGTCATTCCGAACCAGCTCGCGCTATCGTTCGCGGGAGAGGCCTATGATGATATGGATCGCCTGAAACACTCCGCCGATATCGAGGCGCTCAACGCGCTGGTGCGGCAGCTGATCGACGTCTCCCAGCGCATGATGTGAGGTGACATGCAGCCATCAGATATTGCCGCACGCGACCGGTTGATTGTGGCGCTCGATCTGCCCAGCGTCGCCAAGGCCGAAGCGATGATTGCCCGGCTCGGAGGCAGCGTGACGTTTTACAAGATCGGCTATCAGCTGGCCTTTGCCGGAGGATTGCCGCTGGTTCGGCAACTCGCCGGCGCGGGCAAGAAGGTTTTCGTCGATCTCAAGCTGCACGACATCGGCAATACGGTGGCGCGCGGCGTCGAAAGCGTCGCCGGGCTCGGCGCGACATTCCTGACCGTGCACGCCTATCCGCAGACGATGAAGGCCGCCGTCGAGGCGCGCGCGGGATCGGACTTGAAAATTCTCGCCGTCACCGTGCTGACCTCCTATGACGACGGCGATCTCCATGCCGCGGGTTATCGCCTCGGCGTGTCGGATCTGGTCGAGGCCCGCGCCCAACAGGCCCAGGTCCTCGGCGTCGACGGCCTGGTGTGTTCGCCGGAAGAGGCGACGGCTTTGCACAAGGTCGTGGGTCATCAGATGAGCCTGGTGACGCCGGGTATCCGGCCCGCGGGTAGCGCCGCCGGCGACCAGAAGCGCATCATGACGCCTTCGCGCGCAATTTCAGCCGGGGCCGATTATCTGGTAGTTGGACGGCCAGTGATGGAAGCCGCCGATCCCAGGGCGGTGGCGGAGGCCATCCAGGCCGAGATCGTGCAGGCACTGGCCTGAAACAAAGGGAAACAACCGATGGCAAAAGGCTACTGGATCGCGCGTGTCGATGTTCACAACATGGACGGCTACAAGGAATACGTCGCGCAGAACGGCGCGGTATTTGCGAAATACGGCGCCAGGTTCCTGGTGCGCGGCGGCAAGCACGTGCCCACTGAAGGCTCCTCGCGCTCGCGCAACGTGGTGCTGGAATTCAAGGATTATGAAACCGCGCTGGCCTGCTACAATTCGCCGGAATATGTGCGCCTGGTCGCGCTGCGCAGCCCCTATGCCGAAACCGACCTCGTGATCATCGAGGGTTACGACGGGCCGCAGCCGTAGAGGACGATTGAGAAAGTATCCACCTTTTCCGTCGTGCCCGGGACAAGCCCGGGCACGACGAGTGGTTGGCGCCTGATTGGTTGCCGGAACAGCCTGCCCCGGCTATACGGCAAGGGCGAGGTTGACATGTCCGACATGCGCTTGATCGTTGCGGGAGCCGGCGGCCGGATGGGCCGCGCGCTGACGCGCGCCATCTCGGAAACCTCCGGCGCGGTCCTCACCGGAGCGTTGGAAGCGCCGGGCTCCGAACTGCTGGGCAAGGACGCCGGGACGCTGGCGGGCTTGCCCGCCAATGGCGTCCTGCTGTCGGCGGACTTGTGGTCGCTGTCGGCCAACGCCGACGGCATTTTGGATTTTACCGTGCCGGCTGCGACCATCGCCAATGTCGCCATCGCCGCCGAACGGGGCTTGGTTCACGTCATCGGCACCACCGGTCTGTCGACCTCGGATGATGCTGTCATCAAGAGCGTCACCTCACGCGCCATCGTCGTGAAGTCAGGTAACATGAGCCTCGGCGTCAACCTGCTGGCGGCACTGGTGAAGCGCGTCGCGCAGTCGCTGGGCGACGGCTTCGACATTGAAATCCTCGAGATGCATCACAAGGCCAAGGTCGATGCGCCCTCCGGCACCGCACTCCTGCTCGGCGAAGCTGCCGCCGAGGGCCGCGGGATCTCACTCGGGAAACATTCGGCGCGGGGCCGCGACGGCTATACCGGCGCGCGCCAAGCCGGCGACATCGGTTTCGCGTCGCTGCGCGGCGGCACCGTCACGGGCGATCACAGCGTGATCTTTGCCGGTCCCTATGAGCGCATCGAGCTGTCGCACCGCGCCGAGGATCGGATGATCTTCGCCCATGGCGCGCTGAAGGCGGCGATGTGGGCGCACGGCAAGAAGCCCGGCTTCTATTCGATGGCCGACGTGCTCGGGCTCGGCGACTTCTAGAGGACCTGAACGGAAATCAAGAAAATGAGCGACCGTCTTCTCGTGCTCGTGCGTCACGGCCAGAGCGAATGGAACTTGAAGAATCTCTTCACCGGCTGGAAGGATCCCGATCTCACCGAGCAGGGGATTGCCGAGGCCAGGGAAGCCGCCCGCAAGCTGAAGGCGCAGGGGCTGACCTTCGACATCGGATTTACCTCCGTGCTCAAGCGCGCGCAGCATACGCTCGACCTGATCCTGGCCGAAATCGGCCAGACCGATCTTCCCGTCAAGGAGCACATGGCGCTCAACGAGCGCGACTACGGCGATCTGTCGGGTCTCAACAAGGACGATGCCCGCAAGAAATGGGGCGAGGAGCAGGTCCATGTCTGGCGGCGCTCCTACGAAGTGGCGCCGCCCGGCGGTGAAAGTCTGAGGGATACTTTGGCGCGCACGCTGCCCTATTACGTCCAGGAGATCTTGCCGTGCGTGCTGCGCGGCGAGCGCACGCTGGTGGTGGCGCACGGCAATTCGCTGCGCGCGCTGATCATGGTTCTGGAAAAACTTTCGCCGAGGGAAATTCTCGCGCGCGAACTCGCGACCGGCGCGCCGGTGATCTACCGCCTCAATGCCGACGCCACCGTTGCGTCGAAGCTCGATCTGGCGTGAGCGCCAAAGTCGAAATAACTGCTCTCGAAGGCCCGGTCGCCGATAGCGCGCTGGACCAACTGGCTGACGTGCTGGTCGACTGTGTCAAGGGCGGCGCCAGCGTCAGCTTCATGTCACCGTTCTCGCATCAGGAAGCGCTGGCATTCTTTTGCAAAGTCGCAGGCTCGGTTGCCTCGGGCGACACCGTGCTGCTGGCGGCGCGGCTCGGCGGCAGGATTGTCGGCACGGTGCAACTCGGACTGGATACGCCGCCCAATCAGCCGCATCGCGCCGATATCAAGAAGCTGTTGGTGCATCGCTCGGCGCGCGGCCACGGCGTTGGCGCCGCCTTGATGGCGCAGGTAGAGGAAGAAGCCCGACGGCGTGGCCGCTGGCTTCTGGTGCTCGATACCGTGCCGGGCGAAAACGGCCATCGCCTCTATTTGCGCGAAGGCTGGACGCAGACTGGACTCGTGCCGGACTACGCGCTGTTTCCCGATGGCCGGCTCTGCGACACCGCCATCATGTGGAAGCGGCTGGCTGAGTGATTTCCGTATTCAGCCTTTAGCTGTCGTCCCCGCGAAAGCGAGGACCCATACGTCGTGTGAGAGCATTGGGGCACGCCGCCAGTTAGAGCCGTAGAGTTAGAGCCGTAGGATGGATTGAGCGAAGCGATACCCATCACTTTTGTTGACGTTGCTGATGGGTTTCGCGAGCGCTCAACCCATCCTACCAACTACCAACGCATCGAACGCGGAATGACGAAGACCTAATGTATCCCCACCTGTCCCGCTTCCCAGCCGAGCATCGCCTGCTTGCGGGTGATGCCCCAGTGATAGCCGGTGAGCGCGCCGCCTTTGCCGAGCGCGCGATGGCAGGGCACCACGAACGAGATCGGGTTTTTCCCGACCGCGGCGCCGACCGCGCGTGACGCCTTGGGGCTCTTGATCTTGGCCGCAATATCGGAATAGCAGACCGCGCGGCCCATCGGGATTTTCAACAGCGTCTCCCATACCCGCACCTCGAAGTCAGTGCCGATCAGGACCACGCGCAGCGGCTGATCCGCGCGCCAGAGCCGTGTGTCGAAGATGCGCTGCGCCATCGCCGCGGTGCCGCCGCAATCTTCGACATAGCTGGCGCGAGGCCAGCGCCGCTGCATGTCGGCGAGCGCCGCCTGCTCATCGCCCGGATCGGCGAACGCAAGGCCGGCCAGCCCGCGGCCGCTGGCGATCGCGATCGCGGTGCCGAACGGGGAGGCGTGAAATCCGTAGCGCAGCGTCATGCCGGCGCCGCCGTTTTTCCATTCGCCGGGCGACATCGCCTCGTGGGTGACGAACAGATCATGCAGCCGCCCCGGACCCGAAAGCCCGGAGTCGAGCGCGGCGTCGAGCACGCTGGCGGAATCGCGCAGCAAGCCCTTGGCATGATCGAGCGTCAGCGCCTGCATGAAGGCCTTTGGCGTCAGCCCGGCCCAGCGCCGAAATAAATGATGCAGCTCGTCCGGCGTCACGGCCGCCGCGTCCGCCATCGCTTCAATGGTCGGCTGCGTCCGCCAATGCTCCGAAATGAAGGCGATCGCGCGCCGCACCGAATCATAGTCGCGGAGCGCGGCGTTCTGGGGGCCCGGTTTTGTGAGGCGGTGCTCATTCATGGCGAGGTTCATCATGGCTCTGATGTAGGACGGACACCGTGTCCGAACCACCCGATTCCTGACTTGCCTTCACGACAGCGGATTATAGGTCGGGCCGCGCCGGGCGGCCTGCAGTCCCGCCAGTAAAGCCTTGGCAAAGCTCGCCTTTTCATCCGGCCCGAGGAAGCCCGCGATGGAGACCCGGCGTCCCCTGGAGACCAGATAAAGCTTTTCGATGCCGAATTCGGCATGGGTTTTCTGGTCGAGCTGTACCCAGAGCGGATTGAGCACCCATTCGACCACATGGCCACGGTGGCTGACCAGTCGCACCCGCAGTTCGGACGGCGTGATGGAGATTTCCTCGCTGGCCCTGGCGCGGAGGAAATTGACCCGGAACGCCCAGTAGATCGCAAGCGCATCGAGGCCGAAAAAGCCGAGCACCGGCCAGGCGCCCATCAGCAGAAACGCAAGGCCTGCGGCGAAACTGACCGCGCTGAGAAACACCATCAGCACCAGAAAGCCGGTGCGGTTCAGCGAACGGTGCGGGGTGAGCAGCGCGGAAAACAATTCCGGCTGCGCCGGTCCCGGATCAAAGTCGTTGCCTGCGGTCATCGCGTATCAGTATACCCCGATGATGGCGAAAATCACCCGCAAGCCGCTCACGAAATCGAAACCCACGCCGCCACAACGCGTCAAAAAACCGCGCCATCGACCTGCGGCCGGTCGGGCGCGAAAAAAATCCGCAAAAAAACCCGCAACCAATCCGGGCCAGGCGCGCGCGGCAAAGAAATCGCTCAAGGCAATCAAGCCCTGGACGCCGGCCGAGGTCTATGAGGCGTTCAGCCGCTTTCGCAAAGCCAATCCCGAGCCGAAGGGTGAGCTGGAACATCTCAACCCCTACACACTTTTGGTCGCGGTCGTTCTGTCGGCGCAGGCGACCGACGCCGGCGTCAACAAGGCGACGCGAGAGCTGTTCAGGGTTGCCGATACGCCGCAGAAAATGCTGGCGCTCGGCGAGGAAAGGTTGCGCGACTACATCAAGACCATCGGGCTCTACCGCAACAAGGCGAAGAACGTCATCGCGCTGTCGGAAAAGCTGATCGCCGGGTTCGGCGGCGAGGTGCCGCGCACTCGTACTGAACTTGAATCGCTGCCCGGCGCCGGCCGCAAGACCGCCAACGTCGTGCTCAACATGGCCTATGGCGAACACACTTTGGCGGTCGACACGCACGTATTCCGTGTCGCCAATCGAACCGGTCTTGCCCCGGGCAATACGCCGCTCGAGGTGGAGCTTGGCCTCGAGCGCGTGGTTCCCGCCGAATTCAAGCTGCACGCCCATCACTGGCTGATCCTGCACGGCCGTTACACCTGCCTGGCGCGCAAGCCGCGCTGCGAGGTCTGCCTGATCAACGATCTCTGCCGCTGGCCGGAAAAGACGGTGTGAGCCTCATCCTGAGGAGCCGCGCGCTTGCGCGGCGTCTCGAAGGATCGGCCTCATGGTTCGAGACGCGCGAAGACGCGCTCCTCACCATGAGGGATCACCCCACGGGCACGCTCGTCTTCCGCTCCCGCTCGATCAATTCCGGCCGCGGGCCGGAGAGCCGCTTGTGCATGTGGACCATGAACGCCATGCCGAACAGCGGCGTCGCCAGGTTGACGATCGGGATCGACACGAACGCCGCGATCACAAGTCCGGCCATGAACACTATTGCCGCATTCTGCTTGCGCATCGCCTTGGCTTCGGCGGGCGGCCGAAACCGCATCGCCGCGAGCTCGAAATATTCCCGGCCCAACAGCCACGCGGTGGCAATGAAGAAGACGATGAAACCCGCGCCGGCGATGAACACGAACGGCAGCGCGATCAGATAGACCAGGATGGTCAGCAACGCGGTCTTGACGCCTTCGGTCATGGCGAGCCCGAACGGCAGCGCCGTGCCGGGACGCTCCGCCGGACAATGTTCGCGCTCGACATGGTCGGCGACCTCGTCGACGAACACGCTTGCCACCAGCGAGGTGATCGCGGGCATCAGGAACACCGCGCCCAACACGACGCCGAGCCCGGCGGCGATCGAGACCATCCAGGCGAGGATATTGAGCGGGGTATGAAAGCCCGGCCCCAGCATGGCCTCGGCCCAGTCCTCGCCGTACACCGCAAACCAGCTCAGGAGCCGCTGCAGGCCGACCGCCAAGACAACGATCAGCACCAGCGCCAGCCCGATCGAGCGCCACAGAATGGAACGCATCGGCGGCGACAGGATTTGCGAAAGCGCCTTGACGGCGGCATCTAGCATGGTCGCTTATCCTCTCCGATAGCTTCGCGAGAGCTAGACATGCCCGCAGGCTTCGGCAAGGGCAAGGCGTGGCGCCAACGAATGATAGCCTGCGGGTTTCTTTTCGAGCGCCGGACGCATTGCTGCGTTGTCTGACGCGCTTCTGATCGCCGCGCTATTATGTTTGGCAGATAGCGCTCGAAGGCCTACTTTCCTCTAACAAAGCGATATAGAGGGAACCGGGAGACGCCGATGAGCACGCAGGGCCTGCCGTTATCAGGGGTCCGGGTCATTGAGATGACCCACATGGTGATGGGGCCGACCTGCGGCATGATCCTGGCGCAGCTCGGCGCCGAGGTCATCAAGGTGGAGCCGCCCGCAGGCGACAAGACGCGCAGCCTTGGCGGCATGGGAACTTCGTTCTTTCCGCTGTTCAACCGCGGCAAGCGCAGCGTGGTGCTTGATTTCACCAGGCCCGAAGACTGCGAGACGATGGATCGGCTGCTGGCGAGCGCCGACGTGTTTTTGGAAAATTTCCGCGACGGGCAGCTCGAAAAGCAGGGGTTGGGTGCGGACGAACTGCGTCGAAAATATCCGCATCTGATCGTCGCCGGGCACAAGGGTTTTCTTTCGGGTCCCTACGAGCATCGACCGGCGCTCGACGAGGTGGTGCAGATGATGTCGGGGCTCGCCGCCATGACCGGCACGATGGACAAACCGCAGCGCGTCGGCTCGTCGGCCAACGACATCATGGGCGGCATGTTCGGCGCGATCGCCATTCTCGCCGCGCTCTACCAGAAGCGCGGCGGCGCTGCAGGCGCCGACATCCGCATCGGACTGTTTGAGAACTGCCTTTTCCTGGTGGCGCAGCACATGGTCGAATATGAGATGACCGGGATAAAACCGCGCTCGATGCCGGAGCGCGAACATGCCTGGCCGATCTACGATATTTTCGAGACCGCGGGCGGAGAGCGCATCTTCATCGGCGTCGTCACCGAAGGCCACTGGCAGAGTTTTTGCCGCGAGTTCGGCTTGCACGATTTTCTGGACGATCCGGCTCTGCGTACCACGACCGACCGCATCCTGGCGCGCGCAAAAATCATTCCGCATGTTGCGGAAGTGATCAAACGCTGGAACTCGGCGGACCTTTCCGCGACGCTCGACCGCCTCAACATCTGCTTCTCGCCGATCAATCGCCCCGAGGATCTGTTCGATGATCCGCATGTGCTGCGTCCCGGCGGCCTCGTCAACAACACCAATGCCAATGGCGAGGCGTTCCGCGTCCCCGCGCTTCCGATCGAGTGGAACGGCGCGAGTATCGGCGAGGGACTCAAAGTGCCGGTGCTCGGCGCCGATACATCGGCCCTGCGATCCGAGCTTGAGGCACAAGAATTTTCTCCAACCGGCAAAACCGCTGTGAGGCTCGCATGACCCGCCTTCAAGACGTTTATCCCGACGATCGCGTGTCGTTGCGCGAGGTTGGTCTGAGAGACGGTCTGCAGCTTGTAAAAACGTTTCCGTCGACCGCGGCGAAGCAGCGCTGGATCCGCGACGAATATGGCGCCGGCGTGCGGCATTTCGAGGTCGGCTCGTTCCTGCCCGCGCGCACGTTTCCGCAGTTCGCCGATGTGCGTGAAGTCGTGCGCACGGTGGCGGCGCTTCCCGGCGCGCACGGCATCGCGCTGGCGCTGAACGAGCGCGGCGTCAATGAGGCGCTGGCCTCAGGCGTGGCCGAAATTGCTTCGGTGGTCTCGGCCACCGAAGAGCACAGCCAGGCCAATGCAAACCGCTCGCGCGATCAGGCCATCGCCAATGTCAAACGGCTTTGCGAGCTGCGCGACGCCAGCCCGCACAAGTCGATCGTCAATGCGGCGATCTCGATGGCGCTGGGCTGTTCGATTACCGGTCCGGTAGAGCCGCGGGAAGTGATGAAATTGGCGGAAAAATGCCTCGAGGCCGGGGTCGATTTCGTCGCCATCGCCGATACCGTCGGCTATGCCGGCCCGAAGCAGGTCGGAGAGCTGACCAGGGCGATCGTGAAAATGTCCGGCGCGAAACCGGTCTGCATTCACCTGCACGACACAAGGGGCATGGGGATTGCGAACGCGTCCGCCGCGCTCGATGCCGGCGCGCGCATTCTCGACGGCTCGCTCGGCGGTCTTGGCGGCTGCCCGTTTGCGCCCGGCGCGACCGGCAATGTGGTGTTCGAGGATCTGGTGTTTCTTTGCGAGAGCAAGGGTTTTGCCACCGGCATCGACATCGACAAGCTGGTCGCGGTGCGCTCGATCCTGCGATCGGAAATGCCGGGCGAGCCGCTCTATGGCGGGCTCGCCCGCGCAGGATTGCCTGGCAGGACTTCCGCCGCGGCCGCCTGACGTCAGGATGCGATTGAGCGACAGCGCGATTGCTTTGACTTGAATCGGCGGACCACTTCTCCCTCTCCCCGCTCTTCGCGGGGTCGAGACGAGCGAAGCTTGCTCTTAGAGGGTTGGGGTGAGGGGCTGCTTCCGCAAGTTCGGTGGCAGAGAGCGCGCGGTTGGTCCCCCTCACCCGGATTGCTTCGCAATCCGACCTCTCCCCGCAAGCGGGGAGAGGTGAATCAACCATCCCCGCCGATTCAACTTGAAGCGATGCTGACTACAGAGGCGTCACGCGCAATCGCAATGCGTTGCCGACGACGCTCACTGACGACAGCGCCATGGCGGCGGCGGCAATGATCGGCGACAGCAGGATGCCGAAATGAGGATAGAGGATACCGGCGGCAATCGGGATGCCGGCGGCGTTGTAGACGAACGCGAAGAATAGGTTCTGCCGGATGTTGCGCATGGTTGCCTGCGAGAGCCGCCGCGCGCGAACGATGCCACCGAGGTCGCCCTTCAGGAGCGTGATGCCGGCACTCTCCATCGCGACGTCGGTGCCGGTTCCCATGGCTATGCCGACATCAGCTGCGGCAAGCGCCGGGGCGTCGTTGACGCCGTCGCCCGCCATGGCGACGATGCGCCCGGCCTTCTGCAGCTTCGTGACCACGGCAATCTTCTGATCCGGAAGCACTTCCGCCTCGACATCTGATATCCCGAGTTTTCGCGCGACGGCGTTGGCCGTGGTGCGGTTGTCCCCGGTCAGCATGATGACCTTGA
>WNFS01006260.1_pt1 | contig 11810 bp, 12 predicted proteins | sample 5400141 | NCBI WGS metagenome assembly WNFS01 (sample SAMN13153358, study PRJNA577476) | soil metagenome | isolation source: 60 cm saprolite under Madrone tree | place: USA:California | collected 2016-06-14 | reverse complement strand
AGTTTCCCGTAGAAAATATTATCGCCGAGAATAAGCGACGCGCCCGCGTCGCCGATGAATTTTGCGCCGATCAAAAAAGCCTGGGCGATCCCCTCCGGTTTCGGCTGTTCGGCATATTCGATTCGAATTCCAAGTTGCCCGCCATCGCCCAGGTAATCGCGAAGCATCGGCAGATCTTTCGGTGTGGTAATGATCAGGACCTCGCGCAGACCACCGAGCATCAGCGTGGCGAGCGGGTAGCAAATCATCGGCTTGTCATAAATCGGGAGAAGCTGTTTGCAGACGATCTTGGTGAGCGGGAACAGACGTGTCCCAGCTCCGCCAGCAAGCAGAATGGCCTTTTTGTTCATTCGCTTGTTTTTGATTTGCTGGGCGCCTTCCCGCGGCTGAAGCGTACGAGCAATTCCGACCATTCCTGCCAGAAACTTGCGCCTCCGGTCAAATCGATCCCGATTCTTTCTCCGAACGATTGAAGTGCTTTCCGCGGAACAGAATGTAATGCCGCCTTGCCGACGAGAAACGAACCATCGCGATCCGGAAACAATTTGCGGTCGCTCAGACGCCCTCCCTCACAACGGCGTAGTGCCTTCTCGATCCACTGTTGCGATAATTCCGGACGCGGCTCAATCGTAGCGCTTACTGTAACGTCAACAAGTTTCTGCAAAATCAGCGCGCAGGCGAGCGCGCGCGAGCTTGTTGCGTGGACGTGGGAAACTTTTTTTTCCACCAGCAGTCTGCGCAGGACAAGAGCGAAACGCGCCTGTCGCAGGAAAATCCCACCCGGCAAGCGCTCGGTTTCCTGTACCCGTTCCTCTTCCAATTTTTGCGCAAGAGTGCGGTGCGCGCGCCATTCTGCCTCCATCACCATCGGGTCGGGCAAAAATTCCAGCTGCACCGCCATTTGTTCCACCTTCCGAGTTAGTCGGGCTGCTGAATCTAATTCACAAACGAATGGTATGATCGAGATGTTGCGCCGCTGCATTTCTTGAAGCTCGCGCTCGAGGAGCGGCAAATCCTCATCGGGCCAGCGATCGATCAGATAAGCGATCTGATGGGTTACAAGAGGAGCTTTCGGTTTCGATGGCGCGACGGACGCATTTTTAAGCATTTGGAGAAGCGGGGCGACTGTTTGCTCAATTCGGAAATGCTCTTCGATTCGCGTCCGTCCGGCACGGCCGTACTGCAATCTCAATTCAGAATCTCGTATCAGCCGCTCGAGCGCGTTGATCAGCGCGATCGTATCGCCGGGCGGTACTAAGAGCCCGGTTTGCCTGTGCTCGACTGATTCAGGAATCCCCGCGAGCTGGGTCGAAACCACGGGGCGTGCCGCCGCCATCGCTTCGATGATTACAGTCGGGAAAACATCGCTCGCGCCTTGACGATCCATGACTGAGGCAAGTGCGAAAATGTCGGCTGCTCGCAGTTTATCGAAAACCGCGCCTTGCGACAGAGAGCCGAGCAGAGTCACACGAGACGAGACGCTCAACTTGTCGATTTCTGCCTGGAGATTGTCGCGCAGCGGGCCATCTCCAATAATCTCACAAGTGAAATCAACACCGCGGCGCGCCAGCTCCGCGCAAGCGCGGATAAGCTGCTCAAACCCCTTGAAGGCAACAAGACGGCCGACGCTAAGGATGCGTGGCGTCGAATTAGCTGTCGCTGAAGGTGGGTCCGGGAAGCGTCCCAGATCGATTCCGTTATAGACTCGGTAAATCTTCGCAGCGGAATCCGGGCAGCGCTGGCAAAGCAGTTCACGACTGTAATCGGTTTCAGCTGCGACGAACTCCGCCGCCGCGCAGATTTCGCGCAGGAGATCATCATTGCCTAGGTCCTTCATGAAATCCTGGCCATGTGCAGTCACACTGAACGGGATGCTGGAGATTTCTTTCAGGAAGAGCGCGGTGTGCGCCGCGCGGTTGGCGAAGTGAACGTGAAAATGATCGACACCATTGCGCGCGAAAAGGTCCGCGAAATAGAGCGCATTGCGCGCACGTTGCTCGGCCTTGATCTGGTCTCCGTATTTCCGCTTGTGCCGATCTACGAGTTGCTGGGGCCATTTGCCGGTTGTTTTCGCATTCTTCTCCCAAATTCTCAGGATTTTCTGCGGTGGCGCGTAACGGATCGGGGCGCGGAGCTGGGAGATATGTTCGTGACGCAAACTCGTGAGTGGCGGGTAAATCGAGCCAATCTCGAGGGCGACACCAAGCCCTTCCAACGCGAGCATCTCAGCATCGCAAAAAGTCTGGGAAATAACCGGATAACGGGAATAGAGATAACCGAGTCGCACCGGGATCGATGATTACGCGCGGACCCCAGAAATAGCAACGCCCGGAAACAAACCGACCGTCATACGCCGCCGCTACAATCAGGAAAACTGAACGTCTTTACCCGGATCCATCTCGAAATCCAAGGTCAATGAATCCGCAGTGTTAGGCTTGATGACTTCTTCGGCAAATTTCACGTAGATGGAGTCCTCACGGAAGATTGCGTACTTGTCCATCGACTCAAAATCGATTGCAATGAAGAATGGCCACGGCATTTCAGGATCAATCCGTTTGCCGCATTTGATGCTCAAAACTTCGGGAATTTTCAAGAGCTGCATTCGCGCGTTCATCATCATCGCCTCCACGCGGGCGGGAGTGACTTCGGGCTTGAGTTTGTAGAGAGCGATATGGTGAATCATGAAGGCTAAAGCTATTAGGTGCTTCGAGCGGGCCGCGCAAGTGCGAATCTGGCGAGCGGACAATGTCGATCCGCGCCGCTCGGCAATTATTTTTTCCAGTCCAGCGCGCCCTTCTTGAGCGCGTAAACATAGCCGACCATTAAGATCGAAATAAAGCTCAGCATACTCCAGAAGATGAGCCCGCTCTGCTTGATCGACTCTCTGTAAACCACTGCCCATGGGTACATAAACACGATCTCAAGATCGAAGAGGATAAAGAGCATCGCCACCAGATAAAACTTCACGCTGAATCTGGGCTGCACTTCTCCTTGTGGCACCATCCCGCATTCATACGCGGTATCTTTCGCTCGTGTACGTTTCCCGCTTTTCCCGACGAGAATGCTAACGAGCAACGCTGAACCGGCAAACAGCAACGCTACGATAATTTGCAGGAGAACCGGCAGATATTCTCGGAGCATCTGAAGGCTCGCTGAAGATCAGTTTGGCTACGGTTGGAGCTTACCTTACGCCAGCCAGATGGCCATTCTGCGGCGCAATGGCATTTGCCAAAGCCGAAGGCAGGCCTTTATATTTTTTGCCATTCTTTTTGACCGCACCGCGCGCAACGAGATTCTGCAGCTTCTCGTAAGCTCGGAGCCGTAGCATTTCCTCACCACCACTGGCCGCATTCCGTGCTCGTAGATTCTCATGTACGATATCGAAAAGCTGCTTGAACTCAAAGGAAGAACGCCGCGAGAGGACTGCGACCAACTCCTCGGTCACTAGATCCGGAACCCGACGGGAGAATGCATTTTTCTTTAGAATAGCCATAAGGCGAGAAGGATAGCACATTTTCAGCAGGGCGCAGCAGTTTTCTTGTCCCAGTTTTTGAACCGCCAAAAGAGTGCCGAAATGGCGCAACTATTCGCTCCATTGCTATGGCGTGGAAGCTGGATTAGGCGTAGATGACGGGCTCAAAGACGGCTGCGGAGTTCCCGTCGAAGGAGAACCCCATCCGGTCAAGCTGGTCTTGCCTTTTTGACGTGCCGCGGCGCCAATACCGCTGAGAATTGCCAGGCCGATTGCCGATTGGTCCAACGTAATCGGCCCGACCGACTCGGCCACATAGCCGTCACTAGAATATCTCTGCGATGAAACGATCGGGCTAAGGTGCTTCGTGATAACCTCCGGCGCGGGAAGCCGTGTAAGATCGACACAATCGGTCATTCCTGGCATGAAAGCCGCCGCCATTAGCAGCATCGGCCGAAGCGAAGCATCAAGCCGGGAATACAATATAGGCGCGTCGATATAGGCAAAAAAGTTCGTCGGGCTTGGCACCAACTTGGCCGCTGTCTTGTACGTTTGCGAATTTGAAAGCTCCGAGGAGCCGTTGCCGTCGCGCTTTACCGCCTCTTCAACCGAAACCGGATTGAAACCGGCGATCAGGATCCTATGCGACAAAGCGATGGTTGGGGTGATCGCGATCAGGGTGGCGGGTGACGGCATCGAAAAATAACGCACACTATCCTTCTCAGTTTGCGTCCAAATCGCGTTTTCATCCGCGCGCGTGACTGCCTCCACGATCTTGCCGGCTCCGGCCATGTCTATGACCGGCAGTGTGAGAATTAAAGAGGGCCAAGGCGCGTTCGACGGCCAGTCGGCTAACGATTCCAATTCCAAGCCGAACGCGGCCTTCCAGTCATCGGCTGTGATTCCACTGTCGGAAAAGGTTTGAAAAAACTTCTGCATTGTACCCGCGATGCCTGCTGCTTGATTTAGCGCATCAATTTTTTGCCCGACATTGAGCAACATCGACAGATAGAAAAACGTCTCTTTTGTGCCAAGCGTAAGTGATGATCGGGTAAGCGCCGCATCCTGTTCCAATTTTGGCATTCCGAGAAAAAGTAGATCGTGTATTTTTCCGCTCTCGAAGCGCATCGCGCCAGAAATACTGCGCAGCTGTTCCAATAGGGGCCGCTCATTCGTTGCACCCGAAGGTTGGATGGCGGCGCGGAGGGCAGTAAGTCGCTCGGAAATCATCTTCGGTTGCAGATAAAAAGAGGCAGCATAACTCGACGGCATGTGAGCGGCCGCCGCGTGATATGACTCGTCCGCATCCAGCGTGTTCTTTGCGCTTTTCACTCGCCCGTCGGCGCGGTCGAGAAGAGTTTTTATTTCAGCGAGATTATTCGAAGCGAAGAACCAATTTCTGTCGTAAACGATTGCCAGCGAAAAGAGGCCAAAAGTAAAAATGTGGATCTTGTGCCGCTGATAAGCGATCGTCTCGCGGTCTCTGGGATCGCCGAGCGCCTCCGAACACCATCCGGCGATGATTTTTTCCGCGCGATTCTGGTTTTCACGGAAACGAAATCCCACGACAATCTTTGGACTGTCGTTCGTCATCGACGTCACCGCGAAAAAAGCATTCTTGGGATCGATTCCTTCGATCTCCCGTAGCGTTTGAGAAGCCGCGTCCTTTTTCGAAAGTTTGGCCAGTGGCTTGCGAAGAAAATCCTGCACCGCAGGTTCGCGATAGAGCTGGCAAAGGTCAGAGTGGTTCCACTGATCGCGCGTTCGATTGAAATCTGGCACGTGCGCCAGGAAAATTGTTTCGCGCGGAAGAAGCGCACTCACCGAGGCGCTCGAAGTTTGTTGGGAAATGCGCCAGACGTACCAGACGGCGAACGCGGCGACGGCGACGGCGATTACGAAGCTTACAGTTCGTCCCATGAGAAAAGAAGTGTGACGCTACGCGCGTGGGTGAAATTGTCGATGTACGGCTTTCAGCCGCTGCTGATCGACATGTGTGTACACTTGCGTCGTTGAGATATCCGCGTGCCCGAGCATTTCCTGGATGATGCGCAGGTCGGCGCCATTTCCGAGCAGATGTGTCGCGAAACTGTGTCGGAGAAGATGTGGATAAATATTTTTCTCCAATCCGGAGTGCCGTGCATGTTTTTTTACGATCTGCCAGATACGCGCCGTTGTTAATTTCGTGCCGCGCTCCGAAAGGAAAATCTCGCTACTGCTGCGCCGCTTCACGAACTTTGGGCGTTCAGCGGACAAGTAGGCGGCGACCGCTTCGCACGCTTTGCGGCCGACGGGGACAATTCGCGTCTTGTTCCCTTTGCCGGTCACCCGCAAAATGCGCTCTTCACAATTGAAATTCTCCAGCCGCGCATTTGCCAGCTCGGAAGCGCGCAGCCCGCTCGCGTAAAGCAACTCGATCATTGCCCGGTCGCGCAAGCCGTGAAGAATTTTCACGTTGATCTTTTCCAACAACTGCTCGACCTGCAATTCGTTCAGCGTTTCGGGAAGGTAACGTTCGATCCGCGGGAGCGCGAGGGCCTCCGCCGGATCGCGTTCGACCGCGCCGTTACCGGCTAAAAATCGAAAGAAGATCTTCAATGCGATCACAATCAATTTTATCGACGCGGCGGAAAGCCCGGCACGTTTGCGGTCGGCGAGATATTCGCTTATGACCGGCAGGGTCACGCTGCAAGGATGGTCGATCTTTTTCTTTGCGGCGCACCATTGCGCGAATTCGCTCAGCGATCGCTGGGTGGAGAGTTGATAGTTTTCTGAAAGACCTCGCTCGACCGCGAGGAAGCGGATGAACAAGTCGATCGCCTGCTCCATGTCGCCAAAGGTTCCGCGAAAGGCCAAACTTTGGCAATTGTGCGATTAATAGATAGGGGTGGCGATTAAACCGTCACCACTGTTTCTGCGACATTATTGACAAGCGAAGGTTAAATGTTCGATGTTCCGCCTGAGATGAGTTTGGATCTGAATACCATCCTGAAAGATTGGCCGCACGAGAACGGCAACGTCAAGGTGCGCAAGATCACCGGCCTCGATGGCCGTGAGAAGTTGCAACTACGGGTCGATCTCGGCGTGCTGCAAATGGAAGTGACCGGCCGGCCTGATGGAGAACGCCCGCACAACTGCGAGTCGCTTCTAGAATACCACCAGCGACGCGCGGTTCGCGCGGCAGGAAAAGGCGAAGATTACGAACTCACACCCGAAGAATGTGCAGAACTTCAGCAAGAAGGCATCCAGTATTATCACCGTTATTTAAGTTTATTTCAGGTTAACGATTTCGCGGGCGTCGTGCGCGACACACAGCGCAATCTCGATCTTTTCACTTTTGTCACCGAGCACACTGATCGTGAAGAGCTCTCTTGGAGCTTGCAACAGTTCCGGCCCTACGTGCTCATGATGAATACGCGCGCCAAGGCCTCCATTTTTCTTGGCCAGGGTAAATTTGGCGACGCCATGGCCGAAATCGAGCGCGGGCGCGACGCTATCGCGAATTTTTTTCACCATTCAAATTTTCCCGAGCTCGCATCAAAAAGCTCGGAGATCGCATTTCTTAACGAATGGCTCGAAGAAGTGAAAGCGAAACGGCCGCTCTCGAAGCTGGAGATCCTGCAGCACGAGATGGAAAGCGCGATCGCCGGTGAACTTTACGAGCGTGCGGCGGAATTGCGCGACGCCATCAACTTGCTGAAGACACAAAAGCCGGCGCGATCAAGCCGCGGATCACGCGAATAGCTGGTTTTTGGTGATCTCGATTACTAAATTGGATTGACGTCTCCGAGCATTCCACGAGTCTGGCCAGGGGACCGTTCGCCTAGCCTATCAGGTGAAATCCTCACTGCCGGCGCACCGCTCCGGTCCCAATGTCAATTTTAGAGCCTCAATTACAAGCGGAATGCGCCCTTGCATTTTGTCGACCGGCGTCTAGGTGTGTGCCATATGAAAATCGCCGCCTATTCCATGGTCCTAACCATTTCTTTCCTGCTTAGTGCTCGAGCCGACCTGACGATCGTGCAAAAGGTGGAAAGAGCCGGCTCGGCTACGAATATGACTATCAAGGTTAAAGGTGACAAAGTGCGCATCGAAGCTACGCCAAAGGTCACTACGATTCTTGATGCGAAGACCGGAGAAGTAACCAATCTGATGAACGATCAGAAGACCGTTGTGCGCATCTCGGCGGAGAAGGTGAAGGCTGCCGCAAACATGATTAACAAGTTTGAAGTGAAAAAAGAAGGCGCGGAACAAGTCAAGCTGACGCCGACCGGCCAAAAGGAAACGGTAAATGGTTATGAAACCGAGAAGTACACTTATGACGCACCCGATTTCAAGGCGACCTACTGGATTGCGCCAGGCTATCCCGACGGCGCCGCCATCCTTGCACAACTGCAATCCATCAAGTCGGAATTCTGGAAAACAACCAATACGACGGTGCCCGACTATCGCGATTTCCCAGGGCTGCCGATCCGCACACGTACGACTATGACTAAACAAAGTCAGCCGACTAAGCCGGGCGGGACAGCTCTGGGTGGCGCCACGGAGATAACGACTACGATCATCTCCGCGAAGCAGAATCCGATCAGCGACGCTGAGTTCGCCGTCCCTAGCGACTTTAAGGAGACGAAGCTGCCGGACATTTTTGATAAAAAGGATACGGGTCCGTCCCCTTCGCCGAGGCCATAACGCGGGCCGCCTGTTGCCAGGTGTGTGGTGCTTCATTAGTGCTGGCGTCAGATTCGCCCAGACGCGCCGCGTTGCTCGATGAGGCGGGCTTTGAATTCGAAACCGTCTCACCACGCGGATCGGAAAAGTTCGATCTCGATCTTACCCTGCGCGAGCTGACGATGTGGAACGCGATCCGAAAGGGGATACCGGTCGCGCGAGCATATCCAGACAAGATCGTGCTCGCAGCTGACACACTCATCGCGCTGGAGGACGAAATCATCGGTAAACCGATGGATTTGAGCGAGGCTGCGCAGACTCTACTGCGTTTGAGCGGACGAACGCATGAAGTTTGCTCCGCCGTTTTCATTCATCGTTTCGCGGCCGGACAACCGGCAGCCTTTCATGAGATTTCGCGTGTTCGATTTCGTCGTCTCAGCAAGGCGCAGATCAATCGTTACCTCGCGAAAGTGCATCCGTTAGATAAAGCAGGCGCCTACGCGGCCCAAGGTCACGGCGCGGAGATCATCGCAAGGATCGAGGGCTCCTTTTCCAACGTTGTCGGTCTGCCGATGGAACAAACGCGTCGCGTGCTCGGACAATTTGGCGTAAGGCCGCGTCGCCGTGGGGTTAGCTAATTTTCGCTAGCTCGCGCTCGATCACGGGAGCCATTGAGTTCGGCTTACGCCGCAAAACGAAATACAGAAACCAGACGATGAAGCAGTTTACAATGAGAATGACTACGGCCGCCAGGCTCGGACGGTGCCAGATATGCCGCACCTCGAGCGGAATCAGGGCAGCCGTTGCGAAAATCATCAGCAATTCTGCCCATCGCTGTTCCATATAAACGCCAATTCCTTCGGTGAAAAGAATCGCGGTGTAAAAGAGGGCCAAAAAACCGGTGGCACGCAGCGCGCCACCTTGGAGCACGACTTGCAGTTTGGCTCTAACAGAATCTCGTCGGCGGCCCAATTCGAAAGCAAATCCATCCAGCGGGTGCGCGCGTTCAGGAAAAGCAGCGAAACGCCGAGCAAAAGCAACAGCACGCCTTTGCCGATTTTGAAGAGCGCGATGAGCTTAAGGTAACGATGGCGACGCGGCTCCTGCAGAATCGCCGGAACGTGCGCCGGATTACTCATCACTAAACTCTTCGCCGAAATTCGCTCATTTCGCAATGATCGGACTTTCCCGACAGCAAATTTCCAGTTTGTTGCCGTCCGAGTCTTCGAAGAAAAATGCGTAGTAGCCGGGGCTGTAATCGGTGCAGATTTCAGGGCCTTCCAACGTTCTTCCGCCCGCTTCGCGCACCAGTTCCGCCATCCGATCGACTTCGTCCCGAGTCTCCGCCCAAAATGCGATGCGTGTTCCATCTGGTTGATGATTTTTATCTTCGGTGAAGCCGAAAAACTCCGAGGGCCTGTCGCCCCCCGCGGAGTAAAACGTATGGAAATCATCGCCTGGACTTTCGTGGACAAATCCGAGCTGGGGCAAAAATTTCCCGTAGAACTCTTTTGCGACTTTCATGTCTTTTACCCGCAAATCGATGTGATCAAGGTATCGCGTTTTCATTTTGTCGTGGCCAGTTTTCGGTTCGCGCGACGAATCATTAATTTTAATCCCGACCGGGCTTCATTAATCGCACACAACTTTACATCAACGAATCCAAGCGGCAGTGCAACAGCGCCGATCACATCTTCATTCACACCGCTTGGAACCCCCGCCAATTTCTTCGGCCACGAGACCCAAACTGTTCCGATGTCCGCGACTTTCTCGCGCAACGCCGCAATTTCTCTTTCAATTCGCTGCGACGCCGGGCTATTTCGACCCGCTTTAGTGGAGTAGCCGGTATTTGCAAGATCAGGGTGGCAATGCGACTAGCGATCAAGTTGTTTACGAGAGGAGGGATCGAGAATTGTGTTTGTGGCGCCGCTTTGTTTGCATTGTCGGTCTTCGCGTCGGCTTGCGGGCATCGGAGTAACTCGGTCTCCGGAACAATTGAGGTGGACGAAGTGCATGTGGGCCCGCGCAGCGGCGGTCGAGTGGAAAAGATTTTCGCGTGGGAAGGCGACGTCCTGCGCGCCGGGCAAGCCATCGTGCAATTGGATGCTACCGAACTGCATGCTCGACGCGACCTTGCGAATGCGCAAATCGATACGGCTATCCACGACGCGGACGCGCAGGAAGCACAGCTGCAGTTCTTGCGTGACGATGCACGGCGCCAGGAGGACCTGCTGAAGCGCAAAGTCGTTTCTCCCAGCGACGCACAGCGCGCAGATAGCTCATCCAAAGCACAAGAGAAAAATCTCGCAGCTGCAAAGATGCGTGTCGCGCAGGCACGTGCCCAGCTTGCCGATATCGATGCGCAGCTTGCCGAAATGCAAGTTACCGCCCCAGCCGACTCGGTTCTGGAAGTGCTCAGCGTGAAAGTAGGCGACGTGCTGCCAGCCAATCGCGAAGTCGCGACGCTGCTTCTTACGCATCATCTGTGGGTGCGCGTTTATGTGCCGGAGCCATGGCTGGGTTTGATAAAGGTGGGTGATCCGGTGCGCGTCCGCGTTGACTCTTTCCCTCGTAAGGATTTTGAGGGAACGGTCGAACAGGTTAGCCGTCAGGCGGAATTCACGCCGCGCAATGTGCAGACAGTATCAGATCGAATTCGGCAGGTTTTCGGCGTGAAGGTTCGGCTGCCTAGCGACGATGACCGGTTGCGCGCCGGGATGGCGGCCGATGTTTATTTTCCAAATGTAAAATGAGCCGAGCTCAACCACGAACGAACACGAAGTCGCTTAAGACGACAAAATGAGCGAGGCAATGATTCAGTGTAAGGGGTTGACGAAACGCTTCGGCACATTCACTGCGGTCGATCACGTTTCCTTTTCGGTCGGGAAAGGGTCGATCTTCGGCTTTCTCGGGCCGAACGGCTCCGGCAAATCCACGGTCATTCGGATGCTGTGTGGAATTCTGGAGCCGAGCGACGGCACCGCCAAGATCGGCGGCCACGACATCGTCCGAGAGATGGAGCCGATCAAGGAAATGATCGGCTATATGTCGCAGCAATTCTCGCTCTACGATGAGCTGACTGTAAACGAGAACCTTATTTTCTCCGGCAAACTTTACGGTCTGCGTGATAAAGAATTGAAACAACGTCGCGACGACATGATCGAGACGACCCATCTCCAGCCGTTCATCGACAGGCGTGCGTCGCAGCTTTCTGGTGGTTGGCGCCAGCGTCTGGCCATGGCGTGCTCGCTCATGCACAAGCCGACGGTGCTTTTTCTCGATGAACCAACCGCCGGAATCGACCCGGTCGCCCGGCGCGAGCTTTGGGATTTGCTCTTCGAATTCGCAGGCGGAGGCATGACACTTTTTGTGACGACGCATTACATGGACGAAGCGGAACGCTGTGATCACGTCGGTTACATCTACATGTCCAAGCTTATCGTGTGCGGCGAGCCGGACGAATTGAAGCAGATGCCCGATGTGAATCCGCCGGGGACGCGACGGCTCGACGTGACTTGTGATCATGTGACGACGGCCCTCCAGGCGGTGCGTCAACTTCGTGGGGTGCGCAGCGCGACCGTGTTTGGTCAATCGATGCATTTGCTGGTCGATGAAAGTGTCAAGCGCGCCGAGATCGACGAAAAACTTCGCAGCGCCGGCATCGGCCATG
>WNFS01011953.1_pt1 | contig 11811 bp, 11 predicted proteins | sample 5400141 | NCBI WGS metagenome assembly WNFS01 (sample SAMN13153358, study PRJNA577476) | soil metagenome | isolation source: 60 cm saprolite under Madrone tree | place: USA:California | collected 2016-06-14 | reverse complement strand
GTCCATCCACGAACCAATCTCGCCGACTAGGTTCGCGGCCAGGTTCGCACTCAAACGCTCTTCGTGATGATCGGTGCCGAGAAATTTTGCCACTGCTCGGGCATATTGCGATTCGTCGAAAGAAGATTCGGCAAACGAGATCGAAAACGTCTTCACCGGCTCTGACGACGCACGTACCGCAAGCGCCGTTATTGCCGATGAATCAACTCCACCCGATAGCAACACGCCGAGTGGCACGTCCGAAACCAGGCGCATGCGAACTGAATCCGCGAGCAACTCGCGCAAATGTTCAGCCGCGTCAGCCTCACTTGGGGCCGGTTGTTTAGTCCGGTAGCTAAGGCACCAATAGGCTTGGGTCTTTATTTCGCCATCTTCGAGCGTCAGCGTGTGCGCGGCAGGAAGTTTATTAATGCCCTGGTAAATCGACAGTGGCGCGGGCACATAATCGAAGGAAAGATACTGGCGCAGTGCCTGGAGGTTAAGCGAACTTTTGACCGCCGGGTGGGCCAGCAAGACTTTTGGCTCCGACGCGAACAGCAACGTGTTTTCAAAGACGCCCCAGTAAAGCGGCTTCTCACCAAAACGATCGCGTGCTATCAGCAGCTTCTGGCGCTTTGTGTCCCACAAAGCAAAAGCGAACATGCCGTTCAGGTGTTCCACCATCGCCGCGCCGTGCTCTTCGTAGAGATGCGGCAAGACTTCGGTGTCCGACTCGCCGCGAAACGAATGGCCGCGTTGCTCGAGAGCGCGTCGCAGTTCCCGGTAGTTGTAGATTTCGCCGTTAAGAATTACCGCAACACTTTTGTCTTCGTTGAATGCGGGTTGATCGCCAGTAATGAGATCGATGATCGCCAGCCGTCGCATTCCCAACGCGACGCCGGTAGACACAAGCAAACCCTCGCCGTCCGGGCCGCGATGGACCATGCGCTCGCACATAGCGTGTAGCAGGTCCGCAGCGCCTTCCGCGGGCAGGGTGCGTGAATCAAGATTGGCCCAACCAGTTATGCCGCACATAAATTCGTAAATCGTGAATCGTAAATCGTGAATAGACGCGGAGGCTGACAAACCGGCGTCTGAGACTTTGCGAGAGCCTGGTAATCATGCTTCCTATGTCATCCGGCTCCCGGCCGAAATGTTCGTATTCATTCGTAGTGAGATACCCGAGTTTACAAGCGATCACTAACTCAGTGTCTGCCTCACTTGCAGATCCTTGTGATACAGACAAGAACTGCAAGAACTCTTTAGTTGAGGTTCGTGCAGCACCTTCTGCAATGTTAGCCGCGATTGAAACCGCGGCCCGTCGTACCTGGGAAGTTAACCCAAACTTTTCTTCTTTCGGAAACGTTCGGTCGCTCTATAGATCGAAACTACAAATTCGATAGCTCGTCTTCAAAGATCCAACTTTTGCTGAGGTCTCATTGAGACTCCTTTCAAAGCGGCAACTTAGGGTGAACTTTTAGCGATTTACGATTCACGACTTACGATCCACGATTTTCAAATCCAATACGCTCGCGAACCGCGTAGATACGCTTTTCCTGCGACTCGTGGTAAGTGCGCACGAGCATTTCCGCCAGCAGGCCCATCAGGAAGAGTTGAATTCCCAGCACCAGCATCACCATCGCCATTACCGGTAAAGGCGTTTGAATAAAGTCGGCGTGATGTGGCCAGTCGGCAAACTTCATCAAGCAGGCGAGCAAGGCGGAGAGCAGCGAGACCCCAAACGTAAGCAATCCGGCCCAGCCAAAAAGATAAAGGGGCTTGGTTTGATACGAAGCCATGAACTTGATCGTGATCAGGTCGAAGATGACTTTGACCGTGCGCGACAGTCCATATTTTGACTGGCCCATCGTGCGCGGATGATGCGCCACTGGAATTTCGGTGACGCGGGCGCCTGCCCAGGCAGCGTAAATCGGAATGAAGCGGTGCATCTCGCCGTAAAGTTTGACGTCCTCGAGCGATTCGCGCCGGTATGCTTTCAGTGAACATCCATAATCGTGAAGTGGGACGCCGCCAATCCATGAGATCAGGCGATTGGCGATCATCGAAGGAATCTTGCGCGTAATCATTTTGTCCTGGCGATTCTTGCGCCAGCCTGAAACCACGTCGTAGCCTTCCGCCATTTTATCGAGCAGCCGGATTATGTCCGCCGGATCGTTTTGCAGGTCGGCGTCCATGGGAATCAGCACATCACCTTGGGCCGCATCGATGCCCGCGGCCATCGCCGCGGTCTGACCATAGTTGCGCTTCAAAGCAACCACACGAACACGACCGTCCAGGCGAGCAATTTCGCGGAGCACGTTTAGGCTGCCATCGCTCGAGCCGTCGTCAACATAGATTACCTCCGCCGTGTGGCCCAGCGCCTTCAAAGCTTCGTCCAGCTTTGCATGCAGCGGCAGAAGATTTGGTTCTTCGTTGTAGACGGGAAGGAAAACAGAGACTTCCGGCTTTCCTCCGCTCATTGAAATAGCCACGTTATCCGGCAGCGTCTCTTCTTCGTCGTAGATTTTCATTGAATAAGAAACTAAATATTCCGGGTTGTATAGAGGCGCCCTGGCCACCGTTGCAATCCGGAGGGACAGACAGAAATGTCTGTCCTACTCAACCCGTCGTGCCACGCAGATGATGGAAACGCCAAACGGAAAATTCAAGTGGCGCAAGAGAAAACGTTCGGCCCCAAACAGTTTTCCCAGAGCCGCGTTCAACGCGCCTATCGTGATGTTGTTTTCCGAAGCAGGACGCAAGCCGGTAGCACGCATTAGCAACCGGCCAAAAAATATCGGCGCAAAGAAACTGAGATTCACATAACTCGCGCGCTCAATTTCAAAACCTGCTTTTCTGACCACTTCTTTCAAACCGGCCATGGTATAGCGGCGACGATGATTGCTGATGTCGTCCTGCACGCCCCACAAAAACATGAATGCCGGCACAAACAGGACCGCCCTGCCGTCTGCGCGCAATACGCGCCACATCTCTTTCAAACCGGCAACATCGTCGTCAAGATGCTCAACCACATCAAGCCCCGTAACCAGGTCAAACGAATTGTCCTCATAAGGCAGCGCTTCAGCCGCCCCTTGTTTCACCCGCTGCAAGCCGCGCCGGCGACAAAACTCGAGGGCCTCCGCCGAGACATCGACCCCTTCAGGATTTCCAAACTGCGAAAGCATTTCCAGGTTCGCGCCGGTCCCACAGCCAACATCCAAAATGCTTAGCTGCTCTCCCGTGCGCGCGCTCGACCGAAGCCCAACACAAACGGGTTTGAGAAAACTCTCGATAATCTTTCTGCGCCCGACAAACCACCAATGCGTCTTCTCGACCCGATGCATTATCGAGTAAGTGTGCTGCTGCATCTCGCGCGGCAGTGGTTCATCGATTATGTTCGCATTACTTGCCATGGGCTCGATGTCTTCACGCTGAAAGCGTGAAATATAATAGCCCAGGGTAAGCGCGTTTCGCGCGCCACCCTGGGTTGCAGGATACAGAAAATGTCTTCGCGACCCTGAAAGGGTCGCGAAAGGACTGAAGAGAACCTTTGAACCCGGGGTGTTTACCGGGGCCAAGGTTGGCTCACCCCTCCAGTGTTTCAATAGTGTTGAGAAGCTTTGCTTCTATCCCGAAACCAGTCGACAAACTTCTTAATACCTTCTTCAATCTGCGTCTGCGGGTCATAACGGAGCAAGCGCCGCGCTTTCGTGATATCGGCAAAAGTTTGCGGCACATCGCCAGGTTGCAGCGGCTGCTGATCGATTTTCGCCTTGATGCCTAATTCTTTTTCCAGCAATGAAATGAGCTCGCCCAGCTCAACCGTGCGCGACTCGCCCAGGTTGATTACTTCATAATCATCCACTTCATAGTTAAGGGAGGCACGAACACCGGCAATGATGTCGTCAATATATGTGTAATCGCGACGCGTTGTGCCGTCTCCAAAGACCGGGATTGGTTTGCCTTCAGTTATTAGCCGCGCAAACTTGTGAATCGCTAGGTCGGGCCTTTGGCGTGGACCATACACCGTAAAGAAACGCAGACAGGTGCAACGAATTCCGTACAAGTGCGAATACGTGTGACACAACAACTCGCCCGCCGCCTTCGTCGCCGCGTAGGGCGAGATTGGCTGGTGAATTGGATCGTCTTCGCTGAAAGGAACCTTCGCGTTGATTCCGTAAACCGAGGATGAAGATCCAAACACAAACTGTGCTATGTCATGCTTACGCACCAACTCGAGCAGGTTCAGTGTGCCGTTAATATTTGTTTCCGCATAAAGCGAGGGCTCGGCCAACGACGGCCGCACACCCGCGCGTGCTGCCAGATGTACTATGCAATCAAACTCAACAGCAGCGAAGACTTTTTCCAGCGCCGCCCGGTCGCGAATATCGATTCTGAACAGGTGGTAGTTTGGGCTTTCCAATTGCGCCCGGACATTCTCACTTTTGATGGCCGGATCGTAGAAATCGTTGAAGTCATCGATGACGGTGATCCGCCACGTGCCCTCGGCAAGCAATTGATCGGCGAGGTGCGAACCAATGAACCCCGCGCCGCCTGTAATTAGAATGCTTCGCATTGATCTTCGTACTTGGTTCTTTGTACTTTGTGCTTCTATCCAAACTTCGCTCGCCCACTAACCGATAACTCCAAGCTGGTAAAGCAAAGTTCCAAGTACAAAGCTCAAAGCTCTATTTGCTGGCATATATCCACAAATGCCAGCCCCAGCGTGACGCGAGCTGAGATTCCAACGAACGTGGCATCAATTTCCCAACCAGCGGTAGCCGGCGTTTGTTTAAAAAATAGGTCTTGAAAGTCACTTCAGAAAATTCTCGAAAAAGCTCGCCTGCTTCACGTCGCGAATAAACTCGAGCCAGGGGATTGCCAGCGCCGTCAGTGTTTTGACTCAAAAACTCTTTGTCACTCAAATACGATTGTTTTTGCGTCCGCAATAATCTTGCATGTTCCCGGAGCTTGTCGAGCGGCTCACCGGTAAGCTTATGGACCAGGCTCACTCCGCTTACGACCGCGCGCCCACCCAGACGCAGTACACGATGAATTTCGCGAATGGCTTTTGCGGGATCCGGCGTGTGATGCAACACGCCGTGCGAATATACCAGGTCAAAACTCTCATCCGGAAAATCGAGGTTCTCCGCATCTGCAGTTTGGAAGTTGCCGGGAAGATCAAATAACTCGAAACGCCGCCGCGCTAACTCAACCGCAGCGTCTGTTAGATCAACTCCGGTGTAGTCGGCGCCCGATTTGGCAAACTGCGCGCCATCGGTTCCCAGTCCGCAACCAATCTCCAAAACCTTCAAACCGCGCGCGGCGGCAAAACCTGCCGCCGATGGAATATGCCATTCAGTCGCGTACCGGTGCGCTTCGACGAGTTCGTAAAAGCGTCGCGTTCCTGGTTCCGCATCCGCAAACTTCACACCGCAGGGATTCGCTTGCCAGAAAGCACGCACGCGTACCTTGAGGTTTTGATATGCGTCAGACATGAAATGACGTGGAAAGACTACGAGGCAAATGGATAAAACGGAGTGTTGCGGAAAATCCAAAAGAACAACACGACGCCGAAGATAGTCCAGATGTATTTCGCTTCGAGCTGATTTCCTTTTAACTGTCGACCGCGGATTGCCGCGTTGGTAAAGCGCACCAACGCATAAAGCAGAAACGGCAATGACAGGACCAACAGCGGATTAAACTTGAATGCAGCGATGACATCGCCGTGGACCAGCGCGTGCATTCCGCGCGTGCTGCCGCAGCCGGGACATGCAAATCCGGTCAACGTGCGAAAGGGGCAAACCGGAAAAAAGCCTGATTTGCCGGGCTCAAAAACGAATAGATAGACTCCGGCGACAGCCAGGGTCAACCAACTGAACACAGCCAGCAAACGAGGATTTAATGTCTCAGCGAACATCACGAGACAGCTAAACTATCATGCGGGATTGTTTGGCGGGAAATGCGGCGTAACACCCTTCGCATCGCGTTGCGCGGCGAAATATTTTCGGCGCAACACGGCGGCGAAACATCAAGATCCTAAAACCAACCCTTCTTGTTTTGAATGTAGGTCCTCACAAACTCTTCATCAGACTTTGTTAGATAGATAATCCCTTCCACCAAGCCAACGATCGAGCCGGCTCCGCAGGTGAGTACCGTGATGACTATCTGAATGATTCCTTCGGTTGTGTAACCGAGGACGAATTTATGAACGCCAAATCCGCCGAGCAGTATGCCGCAAATTCCGGCAACAATTTTTTTATCAGCGCCCATGGCTTTCCAATCGGTCATCGGCCCGGAAGAACCTTGATTCACCGACTGCATTGGCTGGTATCCACCGGGTGAGCTCATAGGCGCATTACAGCTCGTGCAGAACTGCGCGCTTTCATCATTTACGGCGCCACATTTTGTGCAATATCTCGTCATTGTTTTTCCTAATCTGGTTTTTTTGGGCTAACTTTTTTAAACTCAAACTCGAACGATGGGCGGAGCTTCTAATGACCTACCTTGACCCGGCAATGCCTGCCAACAATCCGAGAACATTCGCTAAGATCACAACGATCCAAACCAGGAGTCCAAGGCAGGCTGACACAATGAGCCACAGTTTTGCGCTCTTGGATGCGGCCATCGCACCTTGCATATCTCCAGCGGCAACTTTGCTGTTCACTTGAGTAGCAAAAATGATGGAAACGATTCCCACGGGCAAGCAACAAAACAGTGTCGCAAGAATCGCTGGCACCAAATAGTTTGGCACGTTAGCCGGCGCATCTATGGGCGGCGGCGGTGGCATCCACTGTTGAGACATCTAAATATTTTCTCCTGAGCTTGCATGACAAAACTATTTACACTACGCGCCCCTGAATTTCACACTCCAGATCCATAGCTGCTGGGACCGCCAAAGTTCTGCGGCGGTGGCGGTGCTGCGTTGGTGCCTTTGCGTTTTTCAAAGATGGCCGTGCCGATCACGCCACCAAGTGTCGCCAACAATGCTAGCAAGACTGCACCGATGATGCTGCCGACAATCATGAGAATCGCGCCCGAAAAAGGCAGGTGAACACCGCTGCGGTTCAATTGCTCTTGCATGGTTGCCATCCCCCACAATAACGCGATCGGCAAATAAATGACGACGTAAATGATTCCGCCGACAACTCCCGCCAGGCCTCCCACCATGGCGCCTTCGCCCATTTTCACGGGCGTAGGTGAACCTTTTATGTAAATGAGTGCTGCCACCACGCCGCCGATAATGCTCCAAATGCAACAGCACACGCCGACGATGGGAATTAAGGAGTGAACTGCCGAAAATATCCCAACGATCAATCCACCCAGAAGTGCTGGCTTAAGTTTGTTGTTCATTAGTCGTAACTCAGAGATTCAGGCTGGAGAAAGCCGGATAAACTATAAATAATGGGATGGTTCTAAAACGACCTGCATAACTAACAAAGCAGACTCGGATTGTCAATAAAATTGATGATTTTGTTCGCAGGTGTCCGACAAACTTTGGTTTGTCGTCGTCTCCGGCACGGAGCTTTCGGAGCTTCCTGTTTTAGCGACAAACTAAAAGTTTGCCGGACATCGCCCGCTCGACAAACTAAACTTTGTCGGACATTATTCCCAACATGTACGAATTTGCGGTCACTCCGGCGGTTACCAGCATTCGTCGCCGTGGCGTCGAGATAGCCGAGGTCTCGCCGGAAAGCCTGGGCTTTGAATTGGAACTCGAATCGGGCGATCGCATCATTAAGGTTAACGGCCGTCCCATTCGCGACTATCTCGACTTTCGTTTTCAGACGGCCGGTGAAACCGAGCTGATGATGGAAGTGCGCAAGGCCAGCGGCGAGGACTGGGAACTACAGATTGAACGAAGCGAAGGCGAAGACTTTGGTCTTAGCTTTGCGCAGATTGTGCCGCGACAGTGCGCCAACGAATGCATTTTCTGTTTTTGCAAAGGCAATCCTGAAGACGCCCGCCCTTCGCTTTTCATCCGCGACGAGGACGTCCGGCTGTCGTTTCTTTACGGCAACTACACCACGCTAACCTCGCTGACTGACGATGAAATGCGGCGCATCATCGAGCAGAGACTGACGCCGCAGTACGTTTCCATTCATGCAACGGATCTAAAAGTTCGTGCGTATTTGCTGGGCGTGGATGAACAGCGCGCAGACATTAGCGGCAAGCTGAAAGAGCTGCTTGACGCCGGCATCGAGATTCATGCGCAGGTTGTGCTTTGTCCCGAAATCAATGACGGCCAGGTGCTCGAACAAACTATTCGCGATCTCGCGGCAGACTATCCGCGCATCTCGAGCGTTGCAATCGTTCCCCTGGGCCTGACACGCTACAACACAGATTCCAGACTAACTGCGGTGACTCCTGCGTTCTGCCGTAAGACGATCGATCAGGTCAGCAAATTACAGCATGAGTTGCGGAAGCAACTGGGAACCAACTTTGCATTTCTCGGTGACGAGATCTATTTACGCGCCGGCGCGGCGGTGCCTGAGCGCGCGCACTATGGCGACCTGCCGCAAATTGAAGATGGCGTGGGGATGGTGAGGTCATTCAAGAATGGTTTTGGTTCGCTGCTTAAAAGAGCGATGCGCCAGTCTTTACCGGCTGCTGAAAAACTTAACGGCACCATATTTACCGGTACGCTCTTCGCGCCGGAGCTGCAAAAAGCGATCGAAGATTTCAACGCGCGCTTCGGTGCAAAGCTTAAAGTGGAAGGCGTCGCCAACAACTATTTCGGTGGAGATGTATCTGTGGCCGGACTGCTAACGGGGGGAGATTTCCTGAAAGTGAAGCATCGCATCCGCGGCGCTTTCACAATCATCCCCAAAACTACCTTGAAGAGCGATGAAGACATCATGCTCGATGGCATGACGCTGGAAGAGCTAACAAACAAACTCGAGGTTCCGGTTTATCCGCTTGATCTAAAGTCGTTCAGTCAATTCGTTTTTCAAAAGAATTGATGCAGAGCCCCTGATGACTGTCCCGGTACAATCAACCTCCGTCACATCTGCGCAGCGCAGGAAAATTCTTGACGTTGGCTGCGGTCAGAACAAGTATCCCGGCGCAATCGGCATTGATTCAAATCCCCGGGCTAACGCCGATGTCACGCACGATCTCGGCGTACTGCCTTATCCATTTGCTGATAACGAGTTCGATGAGATTATCTGCCGTCACGTAATTGAGCACGTTCCCGATGTGATGTCGTTTGTCAGCGAACTGCACCGCATTACCAAACCGGGCGGCCGCATTAAGGTGGTTACGCCTCACTGCACCAACCCCGACTGGGCGACGGATCCGACTCATCGAAACCATTTCAATAGTTATTCCTTCACCTGCTTCATGCCCGACCGCACGCCGTTTCCGTTCTATACCACAGTTGAGCTACGTCCCATTCGCACCTACGTCAGTCTTGCAAATCTCTGGCGAGTGCTCGGACTCGAGTGGCTAACTAATCTTGATCAGCGCAGGCCTACCTTCCGCTTTACGCGCAAGTTTTGGGAGTTTTATCTCTCGAACCTCTTTCGTGGCAAGGAACTTAACTTTGAGTTTGAAGTGATGAAGTCGACGGCTATCCGGAGTTAGCAGCTACCTGCAAGCCTCGTCGCGAACCACACCATGCACCCTTCAAACGTCCTTGAAAGCGGTGGTTCTTTCACTTGCTGCCACGAATCGCCGATTCAGAAAATCGGAGAAAAATCCAAATTCCCAAACGCTGTGGCTCTGACAAAATGATGTAGCTACGATCATAGCGAGACTTAGTGGCAGTGGCTCACATGGCATAGGCCTTGCTCTTTAGTTGGCAGCGAGTTTCTCGTCCAAGCCACCAAGGATTCAAACCAGTTCTACTGAGCAGCTTTTTACAGTTAAAGCATTGAAAGACTTTCCCCCTAGGCCGGATTCGCAACCTCGAACGAAGCTCTGTTGGAGCCCCGAGGATCCGGCCCTGAGTTTGTTAAGAAGAATGAGCTGTTGTCCAAGAATAATTCTGGCCTTGCTGATGTTTTCCACTGGATTTGTCTACGCCCAGCCACGCAGTTTCTCACGGTCGGCTACGGATGCTCCGGGAAGCATTCGCGGTCGCGTTGTACTTCCCAACGGCTCTCCCCTGGCCGAGGCAGTGAAGGTGAATCTCAGAGTCTTGCGCGGCGATCAGGCTATTACTTACACGGATCAGCAGGGCCAGTTCGAGCTTGATAACCTCTCGGCCGGTCAGTACACCATCGAAATTGATGCGGATCGCGATGGACGCTTTGAGTTTACGAGCGAGAAAGTTCTGGTTCGACGCGGCGGCGGTCCCACCCTCGTCACTGTTTACTTGAAAGAGAAACGGAGCGAAGGACAGACGAGAGCGTCAGACAGAACCATTTCGGTCGCTATGCTCGATCAAAAGGTCCCTTCGGCAGCGAAGCGAGAGTTCGACAAGGCGAGCCGCCTGTATGGCGAAGGCAAGTTGCCCGAGTCAATCGAGGCACTCAGACGGGCCCTTGGTATCTATCCAGATTTTTTCGTAGCTCACAACGACTTGGGCGCCCAACTACTGGAACAAGGCCTATTCGAAGAAGCAGCCGTAGAGTTGCTTGCCGCGATCAAAATCGATCCTAAGGCCTTCAACCCGCAACTTAATCTGGCGATCGTTCTAGTTCGACAGAAGAACTTCCAGGAGGCGCGGCCCGTCTTGGAGAGAGCTCTCTTGCTCGAGCCGGCTTCTCCGGCCGCGCACCTCTACGCCGGAATCACTGCCATCAGCCTCAACCAGGATGATCAAGGCGAAAGAGAGTTGAGAACCGCACATGACCTTGGGGGCATTCCTTATGCCATCGCTCTACTCGATCTCGGTCGGCTTTACATGAGACGGGGCGAGCGTGAACTGGCCCTGAAATCGTTTGAATCGTATTTACGTGAATCGCCGGATGCAGCCAACGCCGCCCAAGTTGAAAAACTGATCGGCATGCTGCGCTAAATGCTGAAGCAAGTTTTGTCAGCTTTATTATTAACGCTAACCCCATCTTTAGGAGGGAAACAAGTAATGAGAAGTTGTGAAGAGGCGAAAGCCCTTGCAATGTTGACCAGTCGGATGTTTCTTTTGACATCAATTCTGCTCCTCTCAGCCATAGCCGCCATGGCCCAGGCGACGACAGGAAATCTGAAAGGTGTAGTCACGGACACCGCTGGCGCCGTCGTTGCTGGTGCCAGTGTAAACGTTAAAAACGATGCCACCGGAGCGGTGTCGGAAACCACGAGCAGCAGCGAAGGTATTTATGAAGTGCCAAACTTGCGGCCTAGTACCTATGCGGTAACTGTTGAGGCTCCCAATTTCAAGCGCTCAGTCAGCACTGGGGTGGTCGTGAGAATCGGTATTGTTAACCCGCTCGACGTTAAGCTCGAGCCGGGCAATGTTAGTGAGACGGTCACTGTCACCGGAGGCACAGAAGAGGTTGTGCAGCGCGATCAATCGCAGATCTCAACCACGATTGAGACGCGGAAAGTTCAAGACCTGCCCTCAAACGGGGCGGGTAATGGTCTGGACACATTGGCCCTGTTGGCTCCCGGCATAATCGCCAACAACAGCGGCGGCGTGAACACAAACGGCACGGGCTTTTCAGTCAACGGCAACCGCGCCCGGTCGAACAACTTTCAGATTGACGGTTCGGACAACAACGACCTGAGTGTTTCCGGCCCCGCGCTGTTTATTGATGCCCAGGACGCGGTGGGGGAAGTTCAGATCATCACCAACAACTTCTCCGCGCAGTACGGACGCAATCAGGGCGCGATTGTCAACTACGTGACCAAAAGCGGCACGAACCAGTTCCATGGCAGCCTGTTCGAGTT
>WNFS01010282.1_pt1 | contig 11811 bp, 9 predicted proteins | sample 5400141 | NCBI WGS metagenome assembly WNFS01 (sample SAMN13153358, study PRJNA577476) | soil metagenome | isolation source: 60 cm saprolite under Madrone tree | place: USA:California | collected 2016-06-14 | reverse complement strand
TCGAGGATTGGGCGTGGAAACGTTTCAACTCCCTGGACATGTTCCATCCAATTGGCCACGAAGGATTGTTGAAGCGCTTCCTCAGTGTCACTGACAAACCTCAATCCGGAACGCAGTACAGCGTGCGCGCAGCCATGAAAACTCACGGCCCGGCGATGCGTTTTGTCGGCAACCCCGGGAATTGGGATGAATCCATTCTGCTCCTCCCCGCGGGGCAATCCGGCCAGCCTGGCAGCAGCCATTACTCCGATCAGTTTTCCTTTTGGTACGAAGGCAAGCCCATTTTCGCGCCATTCAGCGATGCGGCAGAAGCGAAGGCGCGAAAACACACACTCACGCTAAAGCCTGGACCTTGATCCCATACAGCGCCCATGCCTGAACTCCCGGAAGTGGAGGCTGTTGTTCGCACGCTCCGCCCTCTCGTCAAGGGACGCCGAATCCGCTGCATTCACGTCTTTCACCCTATCGCCACAAAACCGCAAGCCGCTTCGCTTGTAAGCCGCCGAGCTGAGGGCCGCCGCATCCGCATCGTCAATCGCAAAGGCAAATATGTCCTTCTCGTCTTGGACCGCGGCCTGCTCACCATGCACTTTAAACTCGATGGCCAACTCCTCTGGTTCTCAAATGGCAAAGAGCTGCTGAAGCGTGCCAACCAGGGCGAAAGCGGCGTGCACGTGGATGTCGCTCTCGAACTGGACAAGGGTGTTCTAGGTTTCGCCGATCGCCGCCACTTCGGCCGCGTTCACTACTGGGAATCCGTCGATGCTTGCCCTGGCCTGAAGGTCCTCGGCATCGATGCGCTTTCGAGCGATTTCACCGCGAATCGTCTCGCTAAATTGCTCGCCACTTCAAAGCGCCCCTTGAAAGACTTCCTGCTGGACCAATCCCGCATCGCCGGTCTTGGCAACATCTACTCCTGCGAATCGCTGTGGCACGCTCGTCTTGACCCTCGCCGCCGCGCCAACACCTTGCAACTGGAGGAAACCCGCCGCCTGCACAAAGCAATTGTGTCCGTTCTCTCGCGTGCCTTAGAATGTTGCTTGCATCCGGCGCCCAATTTCCGCGATCCGGAGTGGTGGTTCCAGGGATTGGAGAGTATTCTTCGCGTGTACGGCCGCGAAGGGAAACCTTGCCGCCGCTGTGGCGAACCGATTCGGCGCAGGGCGCAGGGCGGCCGGTCAACTTACTACTGCGGGCGTTGCCAGGAATAAGCGTCTCTACTCTCTAAAGGATACGGGCCGATCGCGTGAATTTACCTGCTCCCAAAAAACCTGAACCCTCGAAAAAGCCCGATTTTGAGCGCTCGCTCGCCCGCCTCGAGGAAGTCGTCCGCCGCCTGGAAAGTCCGCAGCTCTCCCTGGACGATGCGATGAAGCTGTTCGAAGAGGGCGTAGCGCTCTCCCGCGAGTGCCAGAAGCAACTGGAGGAAGCCGAGGGTCGAGTCGAAATCCTCCTGAAGAAAGCGGATGGCAGGCTGGTGGCCGAGCCCTTCGATCCCGAGCGGGAGAGTGAATCGTGACGAGCTCCCACCGCCCGCTGCCCGCCAATTCCCTTTAGCGATGAAACTTCCCCCATTCTTCGAAGAGGACCGCCTCACCGTCGATGCCGCTCTGGAGCGCCTCCTTCCGTTGGCAACGGCGCAACCCTCTTCCATTCATACGGCGATGCGTTACAGCGTCTTCGCTGGTGGAAAGCGAATTCGCCCCATCCTGTGTCTGGAGACGGCGCGCGTTTTCGCCAGCGATGTTACGCCCGCGCTTCATCCCGCCTGCGCCATCGAATTCATCCACACCTACTCTTTGATTCACGATGACCTGCCGGCGCTGGACAACGATGACCTTCGCCGCGGCAAGCCCACGTGCCACAAAAAATTCGGCGAAGCCATCGCCATTCTCGCCGGCGACGCTCTCTTGACGCTCGCTTTCGAAACCATCGGTGCGACGCCAGCCGCGGCGGAGCGCCGCGCCGCTATCCTCACAGAAGTTGCGTCTGCCGCTGGCACGATCAATGGAATGGTCGGCGGCCAGGTCGCGGACGTCGAAGCCGAAGGAAAGCCCGTCGATCCGCAGATGCTCGAGTACATACATCGCTCGAAAACCGCTGCGCTCATCCGCGCCTCCATTACCGCTGGTGCCCTGTGCGCTGGGGCAGGCTCCGACGATGTAGCGCGCCTGCGACGTTTTGGCGAAACCATTGGGTGGGCTTTCCAGGTCACGGATGACATTCTTGACGTCGAGGAATCCTCAGCTGCTCTGGGGAAAACTGCAGGCAAAGACATGGCGCAACAAAAGGCAACCTATCCCGCAGTTTACGGCTTGGAGCGGTCTCATCAGATCGCCAATGACCTCGCGACCAGGGCCATCGCCGAACTCGCTCCCTACGCGGATCGCGCCGCGCGCCTCCGCGAGATTGCCGAATTCCTTGTGCTTCGCCGCGCCTAATTGTCGACCATCTCATGAAACCAAAAGTAGCTCGCAAACGGCTCGATCTTCTTCTCGTCGAACGCGGCTGCGCCGGCTCGCCTCAGAAAGCCATAGCCATGATTCTCGCCGGGGAAGTTCTCGTGGACGGCCGGCGAGCGGAGAAGGCTGGTATAGCTATCGCCCAAGACGCGCGCATCGAAATCATTAGCCGTGTGCAGAAGTTCGTCAGCCGTGGCGGACTAAAGCTGGAAGGCGCGCTCAAAGACTTTGCGATTGACCCAACCGGCTCTGTTTGCCTGGACATCGGCTCTTCGAACGGAGGCTTCACCGATTGCCTGCTCCAGCACGGCGCGGAGCGCGTCTACTCAGTGGACGTAAACGTGGAACAGCTTGACTGGAAGCTGCGGCAAAATCCTCGCGTCATTCCCATCGAGCGGAACGCCCGCGAACTTCGGGCCGCAGATCTGCCCGAAAGCGTCGACCTCGTTGTGATAGATGTCTCTTTCATCTCGGTTCGCAAGGTAATTGCGCCCGCGGTTGCGGTGACAAGGCCCCAGGTCATTTTTTTGATCCTCATCAAGCCTCAATTCGAATTGCGCCGCGAAGAGATTGCCCGCGGCGGAATCGTGGAGGACGGGAAGCTTCACGATCAAGCCATTCTGTCTGTGCGCAAATATGTTGAATCGATTGGTCTCGACTGCCTCGGAGTTCGCCCCAGCCGCCTCCTGGGCGCCGAAGGTAATCAGGAGTACTTTCTCCACGCACGCAAAAAGTCCCTGGAGTAGAATCGCCTACACACATGCGCTCTGGACAATCCTTTCAAACCATTGGCATCATTTCTCGTCCTCGCCGTTCGAATCTTGTCGTTGTTGTTCCGCCGTTGTTGAAATGGCTCGCTGCGCGCGGCATACAAACTTTCATCGATGAAGAAACCGCTAATTCTCTGCCGGAGGGTTCGAAAGGTCAGCCCCGCCAGCGTGTGGCGGACGCGTCTCAACTTCTCCTCGTACTCGGCGGCGACGGCACCATGCTCGCCGCCGCCCATCTCGCCGCCCCTCGTGGCATTCCGATCCTTCCCATTAATATGGGCAGCCTGGGCTTCCTTACCAGCTTCACGCTGGAAGAGCTGCACCCCGCCCTCGAGGATACGCTGGAGGGCCGCTTTTCTCTCAGCGAACGCGTCATGATCGGCGTGGAGCTCGAGCGCGCTGGTAAAGTGATCGATAATCAGCGCGTGTTAAACGAGGTAGTGATCAACAAAGGCGCCCTCGCCCGCATGATCGAGCTTCAGCTTGCTGTTGACGGCGAATTTGTCTGCCGCTATCGCGCCGACGGCTTGATCGTAGCGAGCCCAACCGGCTCGACCGCCTATTCCCTTTCCGCCGGTGGACCCATCGTGCATCCCGCTGTGGAATCCTTTGTAATCACACCCATCTGTCCGCACACTCTGAGTGACCGCCCCTTGGTAATCCGCGACTCCTCCTGCGTTGTGCTGAAGCTCTCTGGGGACACCGAGTCCGTTTTTCTGACCCTCGACGGGCAGCGCGGCATCCCATTGCAGCCCACCGATCTTGTCCGCGTAACCCGCGCGAAAGAAGTGCTGAAGCTCATTCAGCCGGCAAAGAAATCGTATTTCGAGATTCTGCGCAACAAGCTGAAATGGGGCGAAGCGTAGCCAAGAAGCCGGAGAAAACTACCCAAGTACGTCAGTACGCAATAGATCGTTGAGAGTCTCGCGCCGCCGAATCAGCCGAAACCGTTTGCCCTCCACCAAGACTTCTGCGGGACGGCGCCGCGCATTGTAATTCGACGCCTGCGACATTCCATACGCCCCCGCAGCCCAAATCGCCAGCAGATCGCCCGCCTTCACTTCCCCGAGTGGCCAATCCCGCAAAAAACAATCGCCCGTTTCGCAAACGGGCCCAACAATATCCACTCGCTTGCGACGCGCATCATCTTCCTTCCCCTTCCGCGTAATTTTCGTAATCGGATGAATCGCTCCGTAGAGCGCCGGCCGCATCAAGTCGTTCATCGCCGAGTCCACCACCACAAACGTCTTGCCTCGATTCGTTTTCGTGTACACGACGCGCGTCAAAAGAATACCTGCCGGGGCGATGATCGACCGCCCTGGCTCCAACAAAAGGTGCACGCCAAGCTTTCGTACCATCTGTGAAACCAGCCGCGCGTACTCCCTTCGCGATGGTGGCTCCTGATCGGAGTAGCGCACTCCCAACCCGCCTCCCACATCCAGGTAGCGCAAATCGATTCGCGCGTGTCGCAGCTCTCCAACAAATCCCGCCAGCCGCTGCAGTGCCCTCCGGAACGGAGCCAGCGTCGTAATCTGCGAGCCGATATGCGCGCTGATTCCCTGCCAGCGAATCCATTTCGAATCCTGATGCGCCAGGTAAAGCCGTTTTGCCTCCGACCAATCCAGCCCAAATTTATGTTCGTGTCGCCCGGTTGCGATGTGCGGATGCCCCCCGGCTTGCACATCGGGATTCACACGAATCGCCGCCGCGGGTGGCTTGCCTCCCCGTCCCGCAAGTCGCGCCGCCTCCTCGATTAAAATCTCCAGCTCGGCATCAGATTCAGCATTGAACAATAAAATGCCCGCGCGTCCACTTCGCCCACGCACTCGATAGTTCAGCGCCTCACGAATTTCATGCCGGTCCTTGCCCACTCCAGAGAAAACGATGCGATCTCCGCGCACGCCGATGCGCTGCAAGTGGTGCAGCTCTCCGCCGGACACGATGTCAAATCCGCTTCCCATCTCGGCCAGATGTTTCAGGATGGACAGATTTCCGTTGGACTTCACCGCAAAGCACAAAGTATGCGGCAGCGCGCCAAGGCCCTTGTGCAATTCCATGTAAGCATCATCGATCGCGGCGCGGCTATAAACATACGTGGGCGTGCCAAACTTCTGCGCAACGGATTCCAGTGGCGCCTTCTCACACACCACTTCTTCGACGCTCGTGTTCCGCGCCCCGCTCTTCACCCAAGCAAAATGCGGCGTGAAAGTAGCCGGATCCACGTATTTAGTTTTGCGTGAAGTCGAATCGTTCGACTGGCTCATCGCACTTTTGCGACCACTAATGTCCGGTCATCCGCAAGCGGAGCGCCCTGCGTGAACCAATCCACTTCGCGCAGGATCACATCCGCGATTTCCGGCGCGGACGCTTCATGGTGCTGTTCGATCAGCTTCATAATCCGTGTCGCGCCGAAGAACTGGTTTTCGCTGTTCATGGTCTCCGCGATTCCGTCTGAGTGAAATACAAGAATGTTTCCCGCTTCGAGCGTAACTCCCCATTCGTCATAGTTCACATCTTCAAAAATGCCCATCGGAAATCCCGTCAGCTCAATCTTTCCGCACCGGCCATCTTTGTAGAGCAGCGGCTGCGATTGCCCGGCGTTTGCCACTCGCAGTTTCTGCCGCCCTTTTTGCCACGTGGCAAAGCACGCCGTCATGAACCGCCCCTCGATGCGCCGCTCGCCCACCAATTGGTTCATTTGCTTCAGCATTTCCGCCGGTTGCAATTTTTGTGGCGCCAAGCTCCGCATAATTCCGATCGCCACCGCTCCATAGAGCGCCGCCGCCGTTCCTTTACCGCTCACGTCTCCCAATGCAATCCCCAGTTGCTGTGGGCCATAGCGCAAAAACTCGTAAAGGTCCCCGCACACTTCCCGCGCCGAAAGGTACCGCGCCGCCATCTCCAATCCATAATCTTCCGTCGGAACCGGTCGCAGCAGCGCGCCTTGAATTCTCTTCGCCGCCTGCAAATCCCGCTCCAGCCTCGCCTCGTCCCGCGCCAATTGTTCGTACAGCCGCGCATTCTCCAGCGAAACCGCCAGGTTCGCCGCCAGAATCGAAAGCGTCTGCACGTGATCCTCGGTAAAATAATTCGGTTGCGGGCTCTCCAAATCCAGCACGCCAATCACTTTCCCTTTGTGCAGCATCGGAATCGCCAGTTCCGAACGCGTCTCCGGATTCACCAGCACGTACCGCGGATCCACCGTCACGTCCGGCACAAGAACGGGCTCCTTCAGCGTTGCCGCCGCGCCAACGATCCCCTCGCTCGGGGTCGCTCTCAGCTTTCCCTGCACGTGACGCCCATGCTTCACGTCCACCCGGTGGCGAAAGATCTTTTGCTCTTCGTCATACAGCATGATGCTCAGAATTTGATAATCAATCACTCGCTTGGTTTGTTCGGCCGCGCGGCGCAGCAGTTCTTCGACCTCCAGAATCGCCCCCGTCTCGCGCCCCACTTCGCTCAACAACAAAAGCGTATCCGCCTGTGCCCGCACTTTCTGAAACAGCCGCGCGTTCTCAATCGCTACCGCCAGCCGGCTGGCCAGCAGCGTTAAAATATTCTGCTGGTCCCTCGTAAAGTAATCGAGGTGCCGGCTCTGAATATCCAGCACGCCGACACACTTTCCCTGCAGCATCAGCGGCACGGCCAGTTCAGACTGTACGCTGTCAATCGCATTGATATACCGCGCATCCTTGGAAGTATCGCTGACTCGCACGGAGTGGCCCGTGGCCGTTCACTTCCTCGCCGATTTCTGCCAGCGTGGAAAGGACCTCGGCGGAGATCTCCGCTCCGCCGCTCAACGCGGTTGCTGTCGTATGTTCATCCGTGTGATTCATGAAGCCAGATTATTATAGCAGGCGCCTGTAGGACTTGCCTGGCGCCTACCCTAATCTTCCGCCGGTTTTTTTTTCAAACCCGGGCCAAGCAACAGCACGCCGACATAGGGCAAATTTCTGTAACGCTCGGCGTAATCCAGCCCGTACCCGACCACAAACTCGTTGGGAATGGAAAATCCGACATAATCCGCGTGTACCGCCGCGATCCGCCGCTCCGGTTTGTCCAGCAGAACCGCCACGCGCAGATGCTTCGGCTTGCGCTGCTGGAACAGCCTCAGCAGGTATTGCAGCGTCATTCCCGTATCAAGGATGTCCTCGACAACGATCACCGTTTTCCCCTCGATGCTGGAGTCCAAGTCCCGCGTCAACTCCAAGTCCCGCGTCAACCGCACTTGCCCCGACGAATGTGTCTTTTGCCCGTAACTCGACACCGCGATGAAGTCGAAAGAAACTTCCCCAGGAATATTCCTTGCGAGGTCGGTCAGAAAAAAAACCCCGCCCTTCAGAACGCTAACCAGGTGCAGCGGTTCGCCAGGAAAATCCTTCCGGATTTCCCGAGCGAGCGCCATAATCCTTCTTTGAATCCGGCCGCCCGTAATCAGGACTCGCACGCGCTCCCGCGGCGCTCCAGAACTTTGCTGCCTGCCTTTCTTGCGTTTCGGCATCCTTTTCCTCGAACGTGGCACCGAGACTCTAGCGCACGCGCGTCCTGCGGGCAAGGCGCACTTGTAACGCTCCATTCTTCGAGCCTTCATACAGCCTCAACCTGTGTTCCTTACTCTTAGGGCCGCTGCTTACATTGGTAGTTACATTCCATTCTCGGTACTGGCGTGCATTGAAATTGTTGCTTCGAGTACGCCAAAGTTTTCCACAGGTTCCGCTTCAAATGCATGCGATTCCTGTGGTAAATGTTAACAACTTAATTCGAGTGGACTTGCTTCGATTTTTGCTTGCGAGGGTGTGCGCCTATCGGTTCATATGGCCTCCCCCCAAACCCCGGGGGCTTCAAGGCGACGCATCACCAGAGCGAAGTATGCAATTTGAGTCAGGAGGACTCTCTATGGAACCGAGTCGCAGGTGGACCTGGTTGTCGCTGTGTTGTTTGGCACTTATCGGACTGCTGGAAATGGGCGGATTTGCGCCAGTTTGGGCGCAGTCGGGCACTGGGACGATTACGGGTACGCTTTCAGACACGCAGAGGGCAAGCATCCCCAGTGCGACCGTGATTGTCCGAAACATTGACACAGGCATCGACCGTACTTTGACAACCAACGACGCCGGCATTTACGTAGCGGCCTTTCTGCAACCTGGCCGGTATGAAATTCATGCGTCAAAGAACGGCTTTGCCACTGTCGTTCGGCAAGGCTTGAATCTTCAGGTTGGCCAGACACTCGCGATCGATATCGAACTGCCCATCAAAGCGGCGCAGGACACGGTGACCGTGACCGGCGAATCGCCCGTCCTCGATACCGAGAAGACCGACACTTCACAGGTCGTGAGCCAGACACTGGTGCAGAATTTGCCCATCAACGGCCGTCGCTGGGACAGCTTCGTGCTTCTCACCCCGGGCGTGACCAACGACGGCGGATTTGGGCTCGTCAGCTACCGAGGAATCTCAGGCATTTATAACGAGAATTCTGTCGATGGCGCGAACAACAATCAAGCCTTCTTCTCCGAAGCGCGCGGTCGCACTCGCATCGCTTATGTGTATAGCATGGACACGATCAAGGAATTCCAGGTCAGTGCCAGCAATTACAGCGCGGAATTTGGCCAAGCCGCGGGCGGCGTGGTCAATGCCGTCACGAAATCTGGCACGAACACGATCCATGGCGATTTGTTTTATTACTTGCGCTATCCTTCTCTCAACGCTCTCGATCCAATCAATAAGGCCAGCAGCATCACTCATAACTTGCCCTTCACTCAGCCCGTGCACCAGCAGCAGCAGTTCGGGGGCAGCGTCGGCGGACCGATCATCAAGGATAAGTTTTTCTATTTTCTGACCTATGACGGCTCGCGCAAAGTCTTCCCAATCACATACACAACCAGCGGTTCCTCATCGCTGGTCACGGCGAATTGCCCCAGTGGCGCATCCCCTGCACAATGCGCCGCCGCATTCAGTTTCATAAATTCGACCTTGGGGAACTTCCCCCGCACGGGCAACCAGGACGTTTATTTCGCTAAGCTCGATTACCAACTGAATCCAACCAATCGTCTTAGTGCGAATTTCAACTTCCAGAACTGGCGATCGCCTAACGGGGTCATCACTGGAGCCACAAGGACCAACGACTCGCTGACAACCAACGGGAATGACTTGGTGCACAGCCGTTTTCTCGTGGCGGACTGGAACTCGACGATTTCGTCCTCCTTGGTCAATGACTTTCGCTTCCAATGGGGCCGCGATTTCGAATTCGAAAGCGCAAATTTCTCCGGGCCCAATGTAAGCGTCTCCGGAATTACGGCCTACGGCATGCCGAACTCTTTACCTCGTACTGCTTTCCCGGACGAGCATCGCTGGCAGTTCACCGATGTCGTGTCCTATGTCCGGGGGCGGCACGCTCTTAAAGCCGGGATTGACGTAAGTCCCATACACGAGCTCCTGATCAACTTGTTCCAGGGCGGTGGGATCTACAGTTATTCGGGCAACTCAGCGACGGCCCTCAGGAATTGGATCGCCGACGCTTACGGTGTACAAGCTACTCCAACTGATACTCTGATCGGAAAGCACTACAGCAACTTCACACAGGCGACGGATCCGATTACGGGTGTTGGGAAGGACGACTTCTGGAACACCGACGTCGCCTGGTTTGTCGAGGATACCTGGAAGCTCCGCCCGAATCTCACCTTGAATCTTGGGGTCCGCTATGATTTGCAGCTAATTCCTCAGCCCCCAAAACCGAACACGGCCACCCCCCTACTGACGCTCTACACTTCAAGGATCAACACCGACAAGAACAATTTCGCGCCCCGGATTGGCATCTCGTGGTCACCCATGAAAAACACCGTCGTTCGGGCCGGCTACGGCATATTTTATGCCAAGACGACCAACAGTACGTTTTACACGTCACGCGTGGAAAACGGCGTATTCCAGCAAACCTTCAGTTGCGGGCCGACGTCCACATGTGCGCCGACCTTCCCGAACATCATTTTCCCGGCGCCGGGTGCGGCCTTGCAAGCCCCGTTCTCAGGGGCACTGACGCCACAAGTCGTGAACACAAACCCACCGGCTACGTCGCAACTTTCCCGCGGACTCAGTGCGGATTTCGTCAACCCTCTCGTCCACGAGGGGGAACTTGGCATTGAGCGCCAGTTGCCGGGGAACATGAGCGTCTCCGCAACCTATCTGTTCAGCCGCGGTCTGCGCTTGCCGGTATTCGTGGACACAAACTTGGCAGCCGCCACGACAACCAAGACCTACGACGTCACTAATGCACTCAGACCGGTATCATCCTCACGGGTTTCAGCACTCTGAACTCCTGGTATCACGGGGTCGTCTTTTCCGTTCGCAAACCCTTCAGCAACGGTATCGAATTGCTCGCGAACTACACCCTGAGCAAGGCCATCGACAACGGGCAAGTGATCGGCACGAACGGCACGTTCAACGGGACAGATACGCCCCTTGATCCGAGGAATCAGAAGCAGGAGAACTCCCTGTCGGATCTAGACCAGCGACACCGTTTCGTTACCAGCCTCTATTGGGTCCCGCCGTTCAGCAAGATTTCGAACAAACCCACGCGTCTCCTTCTGAACGGCTTCTCGTTCGGCGGCATCGTGACTATCGCATCAGGGAATCCGGCGACGGGCTTCATCAGCGGCTCTCCCTCCTGCGGACTTGGCGCTGATTTTGGCGTGACGTGCGGGGAAGTCAGCAGCTTTGGCGGCTTCACGGGGGGGCGTATTCCGCAAGTTGGCCGTAACACGTTCACCGCTCCAACGACGTTACGCACCGTGGATTTTCGCATTTCGAGGGATATTCCCATCCATGAGCGTTTCAAGCTGCAATTCAACGGCGAGGCGTTCAACCTCTTCAACCACACGAACTTCACGAGTGCGCTCACGAATGCCGTCAACTTCACGGCGCGCTCGGCATCGGCGACCAGTCTGTGCAACAACGTCCCACACGCAAACGATTGCTTGGTTGCGAGAACAGACTTCTTGCAGCCCAGCGCAGCCGGAAACAATCTTTACGGGGCGCGTCAGTTGCAAGTCTCGGCAAAGCTAATCTTTTAATTTCGCTTCGGCCAGGATTCGGCGGGTAAACCCACGGCGGCTTGTGAAAACAAGCCGCCGTTTTCTTGTGCAAGTCCAGTAACCTAAACCTGGACGGCAGTTCTTAGCTCTTTCGTGGACGCGTGGCCCTAACAAAGAAACCGAGGGCGAATTGGGTTCCCAGCCCATCGGTTGCCGTTTGCAGTTTTTTGCACCTGCGAAAAACTCAACTCTTTTATTTTCAAGCAATTCCGCACTCTTTGGACAAAAACACCGGGTGGGGGTACCCCTCTCACCAAAAAGCCGGCAAAAGCCTCGCCTCGGCTATACTCTCCTCTCCGGAGGCTCCCTTGGAAGTCGCCAAAAGTATTCTGCTCATCCTCACCGCCCTGTTTCCCATCGTCAATCCTCTCGGCGGCAGTCCCGTGTTTTTCGCCCTCACGCGAGAGTATCCTCACCCTGTGCGCCGCATCCTGGCGCGGCATGTCGCCCTGAACAGTTTTATCCTGTTGATCGCCTCGTTCGTCATCGGCACGC
>WNFS01014347.1_pt1 | contig 11818 bp, 14 predicted proteins | sample 5400141 | NCBI WGS metagenome assembly WNFS01 (sample SAMN13153358, study PRJNA577476) | soil metagenome | isolation source: 60 cm saprolite under Madrone tree | place: USA:California | collected 2016-06-14 | reverse complement strand
CGCTTTCCCGGCCATTACGGCGATCGGCAAGGGCTATGACGCCTATGTCGCCGTCGATGCGTCGGGAACATTCAGCGACACAAAACGCGAGGCCGGGTTGCTGCGGATGCAACAGGCGGGCGTGATCGTGTCGGATTACGCCACCCTGATGGTCGAGATCCTGAAGGACAACGCGCGGCCGGAAGCAGCCGCGGTCTACGGCGCGCTCGATATGCCTTGGGCGACCCTCGTCGGCCAAATCTCCACGGCCTACGGCAAGCAAAGCGCGGCGGCGCCGATGAACCTGCGCTGACCGGCGTCCCTGCACTCATTTGGCCCGCCATTCGACTGGCGGAAGAGATCGGCCAGCGGAAATTGTCTGGTTCGTTCACCTCTCAAAACCGAAATGCGGGGCAAGGTATCAAGCCAGGACCTTCGGAGAGCGCCTGACTCGGTCATGAGGAGTCCGGGCTCGCATTGGCCACCGTTCCTTTCGATGATCCGCCACGACGCTACGCTGGAGTCATCGGCTGTGATGAGCACCCTCGTCAGGCCGATCCTTCGCCCATATCCTTTTCTTCGTTCCGATGGCCGGACATCGTAGCCAATATGACCTCCGCGCTCTGTATCCGGGGGGGCGGAGCCATCCGTCGACCAGTCCCGGTGCGGCTTGGAGGGGCAGGAACTTCCGAGAAGGGGCCTTTATGTCTCTTTCGCTCGGCGGAACCGTCCGCGTGAGCTACCAGACGGGCGCAGTCCCCACCAATCAGGCGACCCACCATACGATCCCAAGGAGCGCGGCGACCGCCGCGTGCGCCCCGTGGCCAGCGATTCAGAGCGGGCACGGCTGGCGGAGGTCGACGACAAGAGCGCGGACGAGGTAAACCCCGACCAGCACGCTCACGACCGCTACGAGCAGGTACGGCCACGGCACCACCAGCCCGCCGGTCACCATCCACCGTAGGGCGAGGCCCAGGAGAGCGACGTTCCATATGATGCCGACGTAGACATTGGGGGCTCCGCCGAACAACCGGGCATACGGCGTCTTCACGACGATGGCGCAGGACGACGTGTCCGCGCCGCACGTCGTGAACAGCGCCCCGAGACCGTGGCGAAGCCTGGGCCATCGATCGAGCATCAGCGCCGTGAAGTACAGATTGATGAGTAGCGCTGGGACTGTGAGCGCAGCCAGAACGATCGCCAGGGCCACTGTCACGCGAGCCGGTCCTCCCTCTCGTCGACATTTTCGATTCGATCGTCGACCATTTTCAACTATCGTAGACGTGGAATTCGGGACACTCGTCACGCCCATGAGCAGCTCCGGGTCTCGACCGCGCGGTCACTTGCTCGAGGTCGGCCGATGACGGCCGCCGGCGAACCGAACCGCGTCGAGCCCTCGAGCGCCCTGTACGCCCGATTGCTGGGTCCGGCGTGGCTCGACTTGCACCCGGCGATCCGCTCGCTCCACCTGACGGCCGGCGCGGCTACCGGCCGGTTCGAATTTCTTCACGGTCGTGGGTTGGCTGCTCGCCTCGTCCGCCGGGTGCTTCGCCTTCCGTCATCCGCAACGGCGCTCGACGTGCGGCTCACGATCGATCGCGACGCTGACTCCGAGAGATGGACGCGGGCGTTCGGTCGGCGGCTGCTCGTCACGACCCAGCGGGGGCTACCTGACGGGTCGCTGGCCGAACGCTTCGGAGCGCTGGAGTTTCGCTTTCACCTCCGGGTGGTCGAGGACACTTTGACGTACGTGCAAGCGGGCGCGGCAGTCGCGCTCGGGCGGCTACGCGTTCCGCTGCCGCGATGGATGTCCCCTGGGGTCGCGGCACGAGAGGCATGCGTGGACGGACGAGGCCCACACGTCCAGGTCAGGATCTCGATGCCCCTGATCGGGTGGGTGATGTCGTACGAGGGCTGCATTCAGAGGGAGCGGCCGTGATCCCAACGGCCCTGTGGCTCCTCGCCATCCAGGGTGTCATCGGCGCCTTCGACACTTTGTACTACCACGAGTGGCGCGCGCGCCTCCCCGCGCGTGGCTCGGTCGCGGCCGCCGAATTGAGGCTGCACGCCGCGCGCGACTTCCTATACGCGGTGATCTTCGGGACATTGCCGTGGGTGTCGTGGGAAGGCGTCTGGGCCGCTACGCTTGTCGCGATCTTGATCGCAGAGGTCGTGCTGACTATGGCCGACTTCGTCACCGAGACGACTGTTCGCCGATCGCTCGGGGACGTATACGCTGGAGAGCGGGTCACGCATGCCGTCATGGGCATCATGTACGGCGCGACGATTGCGCTGCTCCTCCCCACACTCTCGACGTGGTGGCAGCAGCCGACGACATTACGCGCCGCGCCGCCCGCTGTCCCGGAGACCCTGCGTTGGATCCTCGTCGTCATGGCCGTGGGCGTGTTCGTCTCGGGGGTGCGCGACCTGTACGCCGCTGCGCGTCTGCCGCATGGTGACTGGCCGTGGGTCCAGGACCGCGTGGTATGAGCCCGGGCCAAGCACGAACCGTCGGTGGCGTCACCTGGCGCCCGCACTCGCTCTGACCGCTTGACTTCCCGTCGGGGAGTGCGATCTTCTCGCGGCAGCCGATCTTTCCCGAGACCCCCTGATCGGAGCGCGATGGTGGACGGAAGATCGACGCCCGATCCTCACGGCGGCGGCTCTGCTACCGACCGGCTGTGGTGGTACCGCGACCTGCGCCAGCCGGACTCCACCCGTTCCCCGCGATCGTCGGCGGTCGACTCGACGTGAAGACACGATCGACGCCCTCGCGTGTCTCGCGGTGTCGACGCTCTGCTGCGGATCAACCTTGTCCTCTACCACGGCGTGCTTGCCTGAAGGGAGGGAACGAAAACGCCGCCGGCGAGTTTGCCGGCGGCGTGAAGGCGGCGGCAGGGACCCCGGTCACTCCTTCGGGACCAGGACGATCTCGATGCGGCGGTTCTTGGCGCGGCCTTCCGGCGTCGTGTTGTCGGCCACGGGTTTGAACTCGCCGAAGGCGGCGGCCGAGAGGTTGGCCGGCTCGATGGCCTGCTTCTGGAGATAGCGGGCGACGTTGATGGCGCGCGCGGCCGAGAGCTCCCAGTTAGTCGGGTAGCGCTGCGTGAGGGTGCCAACGATCGGCTTGTTGTCCGTGTGCCCCTCGATGCGGATCGATTTGTCGCTCACTGTCTTGAGGATCTCGATGACCTTGCCGAGCACCACGAGCCCCTCGGACTTCACCTCCGCCTTGCCGGAATCGAAGAGGATCGCTTCGACCATGTTGACGGTGAGCTTGCCCTTCAGCTCGGAAATCGTCACCTGCCCCTTGTCGATTTCCCCCTTCATCTTCGCGACGAGCTGCTCGTAGGTCGAGCTGACCTCGCGCATCTTTTCCTCGCGCGCCTTCTGCGCCTCGGCGAGCTCCTTCGTGAGTCGGGCGTTGTCGCCCTCGAGCGCGCTGACGCGCTGGCCGAGCTCGCCCGATTTCATCGTCAGCGTGCGCTCGAGCTGCGTCCGGTCGGCCGTCAGCTGCTCGTTGCGCTTGCCCGCGTCGGCGAGCTCGCCCTTGAGCCGTGCGTTCTCTGTGTCGAGCGCGTTGTAGCGGGCCTCGGCCGTCTGGACGGTCTTGGTGTACTCGCTCTTCGAGACGCACCCAGCGGCGCCGAGCGGGACAAGGGCGAAAGCGGTGATCGCGACGAACGTCTTGCGCATCTGTGATCTCCTCGGTCGCAAGCCTGGCGAAGTTGCCAGCGTTTCATTATTGCAGAGGACGCCCCGCACCTCCCAAGAAACGGGGGTGCCCGTTGTCCTTTCACCCCAGTGTCGGGAGAAATTTCGAGGACCGGGCAAAACGCCTGCAGAGCCCCGAGCCGCTCCCACTCCGCAAAGTGGTGAATAAACAAGACTGGTGAGCGAATCGTGACTTGGCACGCCGAGTGCTCCACGGAGGGCCCTTGGAGCTGATACACTTCAAAGCCGCCAGTCTGGAGGGCTATGGGCATGACGATCGCCTCCACTACGCTCGAAGGAACGGGTACCACTCTGACCGACGCCAACATCGATAACCTGCGGCGCAGCGTGCGAGGCGAGCTCGTCGTCGCCGGCGAAGCCAGGTACGACGAAGCGCGCCGGGTTTGGAACGGCAACGTCGATCGCCGGCTGACCCGCCGCTCAGCGCGTTGCTCTTCTTCCACATGCACGGGGCCGCGACACGCATCTCGCCGACGGCCACCGCCTTCGCGCCGCGGCGCACGCAATGGGACTTCGACGCCATCGGCCAGTGGACGGACGCGGTACAGTCCGCGACGCACACCGCGTGGGTGCGGGCGCTCTGGACCAAGCTGGAACCCCATCTCCAGGGCGCGTACGTGAACCACCTGGCCGCGGACGATCAACCGGAGAAGGTGCGCGCATCGTTCGGGCAAAACTATGGCCGCCTGGCTGAAGGCGGCGTACGACCCGAAGAACCTGTTCCGCATCAACGCGAACATCGCTCCGTGAGCGTCTGAGGCTGCGCCAGGCTCTACCTGGGCGGCAAGCCACTGGCTGACGCTGGGTGGGCGGCGACTTCTGAGAACGCGGCTTTATGTCTCCTACGCTCGCGCCTTGCGGAATGCGGGGCTGTGTTCCATTCTTTGGGCGCCGTACGTGCATGAACGTCTCGATCCGACTACGGAGGGGATGATGGCGAAACCAAGGATCCGGCACATTGCGCTGAACGTCCAGAATCGCGACGAGGTGGCCGACTACTACAAGAAGTTCTTCGGGCTGGAGGAAACCTACCGTGGGCCCAATGGCACCGTGTATCTCTCGGACGGCCACGTGGGCGTGGCCCTGATCAGCCGGCCCGATCAGCCGTGGGGGATCAATCACTTCGGCTTCGTGGTCGACGACGTCAAGGCCATCGAAGAGGCCACCCAGACCAAGGCCGAGGCCAACACCTTCGGCGCCGTCGCCGAGAGCTGGATCCGCGACCCTGAAGGTAACCGCGTCGACATCAACGTCCACGGCTGGCCCGGGGCGGGAGATTCCCATGCCTGAGCTGTTCGAGATCATCGAGAGCACGCGGGCGATGCGGCGGTTGAAGCCGGACCCGGTGCCGGACGAGTTGGTCCAGAAGATCCTGCGCGCCGGGGTGTGCGCGACCAATGGCGGCAACACCCAGCGCTGGCGTTTCCTCGTGGTGAAGGACCAGGCGATCAAGAAGAAGGTGCAGATCTACTACAAGCGCGCGCTCGACGAGGTGGTGGGGCCGCGCTATCGCACGAGTGCGCCGCCCCCCGGCGTCACCCGCGAGCAGTACGACCGCCAGCACTCGGCGGTGGAGCGGCGGTGATCGGGTAGCACCTGTCGTACCCTCGTGTCCTCGGCCGCTCGCTCGGGGTCGCGGACTGGAGACCGTCCGAGGCCCACGAACAGGCGCGCGGCGACACGTTGGGCCTGAGCGCCGATCGGTGGTGGAAGACGTCGAAGGCGCAATCCAGCGGCGGCGCCGCCGCGCGCCTACACGAGCGCGGGCCGGCCGATCTACTGAACAGCCGGGTTCATCGCGGTCGGGCGCTCGTCGCGCATGAAGCCCAGAACGAAGATCCCAACAATATACGTTACGCTCAAGACCGTCAGCGCGGTCGCGAATCCGGCGTTGTCCATGAGGAATCCCGTGATCAGCACCCAGAAAGGCTGGGAGAGGAAGCCCAGCAGAAAGTACAGGCTGAACGCCGCGTCGCGGTCTTCGTTGGACGCGGCATCTGCGACGATGGCCTGCGTCTGGGTCCCGCGCGAGGAGGTGAAGGCGCTGTAGAGCAAGAGGCTGATGAACAGCATCACTTCACCCGGCCCAAGATGGGCGACCCACAGGGTCCCCACGCAGGAGAGCGCCAGGGAAACCTGCAGCATGCGAACGCGGCTGAACCTATCGGAGAGCCAGCCGAAGAATATCGGACCCACGATACTTCCGATGGCGATCGCCGTGATGAGGATCCCGATGGTCAGGTTGGAATAACCGAAATCGTTCGCGAGGTGGGGCGCGAAATAGATCTGGTTCACCCCGCCAATCACGGAAGAAGAGGTAGATCAGGCCCATGACAACGCTGGCGACCGTGACGACGAAAAAGATCTGTCGCCAGCCCAAGACCAGCAGCAGCACGGTCGCGAGAGGGGTCGCCACCAGTGTCCCCACGTTGGAGACGCTGGTGTTCAGCGCCATCACTGCGCCGCGGTTGTTCGGGAAGTAGCTCGAGAGGATGCTGTAGCCGACCGGGTGCTGGGCGCTGGATCCTATGGACGCGACACCACGGGCCACGATCAGCATGGGGTAAGAGCCGGCCAGGCCACTCATCAACGTCCCGAGCGCGATGCCGAGATTGCCAAAACCGAGGAGCTTACAGCGGGAAAAGAGCGGCGTTAAGAACCCGTAGGCCCCCTGGCAGATGCTGCTGAGCACCGAACAGATGGCCGAGAGGACACCCACGGCCGTGTAGGTCATCCCGAGGTCGGCCATGATGTAGGGGTACAGCATGGTCATCATCTGGTTCTGAAAGTGATTGACGGCGTGCGAGAGGTTGCTCAAATGGAGCATCGCCTGCCGTTCCCGGGTGCTGGGCTCCGGCGACGCGCTCACCCGGGTACCGGTCTCCACCTCACGTGCGTCGACGATTCGTTTCAGCACCTGCCGCCTACGCCGTCTGGCCACCACTGCGAGCGGCCGGCTTGGTAATGCCGGCGAGCTCCCTGGCCAGGGCGACGCAAGAGCTCGTATCGTAGGTGCTCGCGAGCCGCTGCTTGTTGGTGGCGAGACTGCCCACGTTGTACATCTCGAAGAGGAGCTGGCGGGAGCCGAAGGAGTCACAGGTGTACTCCCAGGCCAGCTTGAGCAGACGAAAGCGCTCCGGCGCCCCCTCGTCGTGGGCAACAAAATAGCGGTGCAGGTTGGGGCCGATGTCTGGATTGTGCAGATCGGCCTGGCCCGGGGCCATCAGGAGGCCTGGGCCGCAGAGCTCCCGGATGTGCTGCAGCACGGACGGATAGCGCTCGATCGCGAAGATCCGCGCCGCCAGTGCCATCGTTGGGTTGGGCATGGCCAGGCCGGACGGTGAGCGGACCGGATTCGCCTCGGCGGCCTGGATGAACGCCCGCAGGGTCTCGAGATAGACCATGGCATCAGCCAGGGCCGTCTGGACCGGCGGCTGTGTGGTGGTGCCCAGGGAATCGGTAATGGCGGCGCAGATGCCGAGCAACACCTCAGCCTTGACGGCCATGCGCACCAGCACGTACCAGGGACCAAGACCGACGGCGCCCTGAAACAGTCGCGCCTCGAAGGCGAGATCTATGGCCGGGGAGCGCCGCAGATAGAAGACCCGCTCCCACGGGATGAACACGTCGTCGAACACCACGATGGCGTCCATCTCATCCCAGGATGGGCTGACCGGATGATCCGCTGGGTTGGAGGACGCCAGCGGCTCGCGGCAGATAACGTGGATGCCCTCGGCGTTCACCGGCGCTGCAAAGTACACACTCTCCTCGGGCGTGAGGTCGGGCCGTGGCGGCGTCATGCAAAAAAGCTCGTTGGCATAGGGGGCCTGCGTCCCCACTCCTTTGGCCCCCCGCACGACGATACCGTCGGGACGCCGGGCCATGACCCGCAAGGGCTCCTGCTTGGACACCGGGTGATTGCGGTGATGTAAGGGATCGCTGAAAACGGTAGCTATGCTGCGGTCATTCTCGCGGCAGTACTCGAAATACTGGGTCACGTGGTCAGCAAAGGCGGGATCCTCCCGGCCCAGGAGGTCCCGCACATCGTAGAGCCCAAGCACAACCGTCGCCAAATGCTGGGGTAAGCGGGCCGCGACGCCGCCCGCCCGGCGTACGAGGCACTCGTACATCCGTCGCTGGCAAGCCAGATCGTCTACCGACCGGGGTAGCAGATAGGCCCGGCTCACCGGCTGGCCCGTGCTGGGCGATGGTATGGTCAGCAACTCCTGGTGCGCCACGTCGTGCTGCAGGTCGTAGACTGCGGCCACGCTGCGAGCGCAACCGGCCAGCGCGGGGTGAGTCGTGACGTCCTCGACCCGCTGGCCCATCAGCCACAGGCGGCGCCCGTCCCTGAGGCTCTCGAGATACTCCTCTCCTCGACGTATGGGCATGTCCTCACCTCCTCGACGAGCGAGACGCGTCGATAGTACACAATCTCGACGGCATCGGAGTTACTCGAGCTCGATCCAGGACATGCTGAATTCCACCGTCTCGCGATAGCGTAGATGGCCGTCGGCGTTCTCGCGCACGCCCTTCCCCGGCGGCAACTCTCACTCATGTTCGGTAACCCCGCCATGAGGTCTCCCCGCCTCGTGACGGCGTCGTCGCGCTCAGGGTCAAGACGGCCTCATCGGGCACACTGGCTCCGCACGCGGTCTCTGACGGCCGCCTCAGTTTCACCGTCGGCAACTGGCGCGGTCGCGCTCACCCTGACACCGGTCGAGGCCTGGCACGTCACGGTGATCCGCGTCACGGCGTTGGTGTCAGGCTCGCGCTCATAGAGCGTGGCGTCCTCGTCCGGCGCGCCGGGTGAGACGGTGTCGGAAAGCGAATAGCCATCGGCGTTGAAGACAACCCGCCGATAAAGGCGGTCCGGGTTGACGACCGTTTGCACAACCTTTCCCTGCGCTTCGGTGTACGTAAACGTCCACACGCCCCAACCTGCCACCTGCTGTCGGATGACCCGCCCCGCGCCATCGTATTCGTGCTCGAGCTGGAGGCCAGGTTCCTTGACGGTCAGCATTTGGTGTTGATCGTCGTATGTGTACTCCATCGTTCGCTCGACCCACATGCGGCGCAACGACGGCAGCTGCCAAGTGAGATAGCTGCGGACGATCTCGAAGACCACGGAGCGCACACTGACATGGCTCCAGGTGACCTCGCGGAGGCGGCCGGCCGCATCGTATTCGTACGCGACCGTCGTCCTGGCCGGGCCGATCCCCGTCCGCGCCCGGACGACGCGGTGGGCAGAGTCGTAGGTCAGGCGAATCGTTCGGAACCAGCCGCTGGTGATCGTGGTGAGGGTTACCGAACTCGTCGCGGGTCATAGCGAGCCGAGCGCCGCGGCCGTCGCGGTACTCGATCAAGCCGCAGTGGATGTACCGGGAGCGAGCGCCTCCACATGGCAGAAATGCATACCGGCTTCCATCACGCAGGTCGATGTCCCAGCCATGGCCATTCCAGCGCAGACGTGACATGTAGAACGGCGAGGGAGTCGCTGTGTGAACGAACTCCGCCCCCTCGTAGCCTGGTCCGGGGGTCGTTCGCACGTAGTGGATGCGACCGCCGTCTTTCAGGATGAGGTCGACATACGTGAACGCGACGGCGTCACCTACCAGGTAGAGGTCGTACGAGTGGCTGGTCCCGATCCCGAACGCCCGGGACGCCGGGTCCCGATTGCGGTAGGAGCGCGTCAGGCGGATCTCCGGGCTGCCGTCGAGCACGATGTCGTCGTGTTCACGGGTATGGAGACCGGTGAACAGGTCCACCGGATCGCCATCGCGGGCCCGTTCCTGGGCTGTCGCATGATCTGCGGCGCCCAGTACGAGGACACTCGCCGTGGTGACCAGCGCCACGAAACAAAGCACAGGGCTGCTGGCATTACTGCGGCACTCAATCCGTCCCAACCACCCGAGATGCCGGCAGGTCATCGAAGCGCCCCGGACGGGCTGGGCATCAGCTTCCGTGATACCAGATGCGCCAGGCGTGCGGAGCGTCAAATGGTTCCCCAACCACTTCGTCTCCCTCGCTGGTCTGGCGCGGATCGTTCTGATCGCCGGGCGGATTCTAAGCTCGTCCGGGCGCTGGCTCGACGGCGGTCGCCCGGCTGGACGGCGGCAGACCGCTTGACAAGCGTCCGGGGTCGCCCGCAGGCTCGGGGGGCACGCTCGGGCGATAGCGCATGTGCCTACTCCACTATCTCGGCGGTGCGTCGTCGCGCAGGCCCGAGGAACTGAGCCGGGGTCTGAGCACGCCGGCGGCTGACTTGATGAAACGGGCCTTCGACGACGTCGATCCGCGACGGCTCGTCGACTACCACACGCACGTCGTCGGCGTGGGCGCCGGCGGCACGGGCAATCTCGTCAATCCCGCGATGCGCTCGCGGCGACGCCCGTTGAAGTACCTGAAGTTCCTCGTCTACCTCAGCGCGGCCGGAATCAAGGACCTGGAGAACGCTGACCGGGAGTTCGTCCTGCGGCTGGCTGACCAGGCTCGCCACATCGCCGATCACGGCAAGTATCGGCTGCTCGCGTTCGACAAGCACTACACCACCGATGGAACGGTCAACGCGGAGAAGACCGAGTTCTACACCGCCAACGAGCACGTCTTCAATCTCGCGGCTGAGTTCCCCGACCTCTTCCTCCCGACCATGTCCGTACACCCGTACCGCGCGGACGCGCTCGAGGAGCTGGCGCGGTGGGCCGGCCGGGGAGTGAAGGTCGTGAAGTGGCTGCCCAACGCGATGGGCATCGACCCTTCGGATCCCCGGTGTGACCCGTTCGAGGCTCGGCAACCCTCTCCATCTGCGGCGGCCGCTGGACCACGGGGTCAAGGTCATCGCCGCCCACTGCGCGGGACTCGGCGAGAATCCGGACCTGGATCACCCCGATCGACGCCTGGTCCCGAACTTTCAGCTGTTCATGCGGCTGATGGAGCAGAAGCGGTACGAGGGGCTGCTCTTCGGCGACATTTCGGCGATGACCCAGCGGAACCGACTCGGCGTGCCGCTGACGACGATCCTGGAGCGAACAGACCTGCACGCCCGGCTGGTGAACGGAAGCGACTATCCGCTGCCGGCAATCAACATCGTGATCAGCACGGGAGCCCTGGCCCGGGCCGGCTACATCACCAGGGCGGAGCGCACAGGCCTGAACGAGATATACGATTACAATCCGCTCCTGTTCGATTTCGTGTTGAAGCGGACGCTGAGGGTCCCGGGAGCCGGCCAGCGGCTTCCGGCGTCGGTGTTCATGGCCAATCCGGCCCTGGGCGCCTGAGCCCGTGAAGGGCGACCGGCGTGATCCCGCTACGCGCCGGTGGCCTCCACCAGCAGCTCGGCGTAGCGCTTGAAGCGCTCGTCGACGGGGTGCGCGGGGTTGAGCTCGAGCACCCGCTTCACCTTACCGCTTCAACATGTCCATCCTCATGAGGGGGAGGCTTTTCGTCGCTATGTTTTCGGTGACGGCCTCGATGCCGTCCAGTAGCAGCCCTTCGGAAGCACCTTCGACTGTAATTGAGGGGTCTTTGGTTAACGTGGAGACCATTTCCTCTCCCCTGCCGCCCTTGCCTGCACTCGATGGAAATCTCACGATCTCGGGGTGCACGGTGTATGTCGTCTTACCTCCGGCCGCTTCGACTTTCGTAACCTCGATCCTGATCGTGTACCCCTTCCCGGCGGAGGACTTGTCCGTGACGAAGCCAGGCGCCTTACCGACGATCGCTCGGACCACATCTTGCATCTTCTTCTCGGCTGCCGCCGCGGATTTCCCAACCTTGCCGGCCTTATAGATTTTGCTCGTAAGATTGGAAGTATCGGAGTTCACGAAAATGTTCGGCATGTGTGCCTCCCGGGCGACTCGACCCCTGCGCGCTCAGCGATGCCGAGCCGGCGCCGGTGCGGTTTTGAAGCATGGGAACGCCACCGCCGCTTAGAGAGCAGTGGGCGGATCGCTATGGACACGGTGATCACTCCCTTCAGCGCGGTCACACGCTGTCGAGGCCGCTCGACCATCTCCGGCAGATGTGATGTGCGATCGCGATAGGCGATGGCAGCGACACCTGCGCCGGATCGTCGGAGCCGGCGGCGGCGCGCGCCGCCATCTCG
>WNFS01003572.1_pt1 | contig 11823 bp, 10 predicted proteins | sample 5400141 | NCBI WGS metagenome assembly WNFS01 (sample SAMN13153358, study PRJNA577476) | soil metagenome | isolation source: 60 cm saprolite under Madrone tree | place: USA:California | collected 2016-06-14 | reverse complement strand
CTATTCTGCGTGATTTCGACGCCGCGCAGTGCCTGGCTGCGATCGAAGCCGACCGGCTCGACGGAGCATGGCTGGCGCCCGTCATGACGACATCCATCCTCACCCTCATCGATCGCGAACGCTATGACGTCTCCAGCCTGCGATGGGCGATCGGCGGCGGTGAAAAAACTCCCGAGGCGCGCATTCGCGCCTTCTCGCAATATTTCACCAATGCCCGCTACATCGACGCCTACGGCCTGACGGAAACCTGTGGTGGCGACACTTTCATGGAGCCTGGGCTGGAAATTACAAAGATCGGGTCGACCGGCCGCGCCGTCGCCCATGTCGAAATCGAAATCCGCGACGATATGGGCCATCGCGTCGTCCCCGGCGAGAACGGCGAAATCTGCCTGCGCGGCCCAAAGGTCACGCGCGGCTATTGGAAGGATCCTGAGGAAACCGCGGCGGCGTTTTTCGGCGACTGGTTTCGTAGCGGGGACGTCGGCTATCTCGATGAGGACGGCTTCCTTTATCTCACCGACCGCAAGAAGGACATGATCATTTCCGGCGGCGAGAATATCGCGTCGTCCGAAGTCGAGCGCGTCATCTACGAACTGCCGCAGGTGCGCGAAGTCGCCGTGATCGGTATGCCCGACCATCGCTGGGGCGAACGGCCCATTGCGGTCGTGGTGCTGGCGGACAGCGCGGCGCTGGAACTAGCTGACCTGACGGCGCATTGCCGCCAACGCCTGGCGTCATTCAAGGTGCCGAAACAACTGATCATTCGCGACAACCTGCCACGCAATCCCTCGGGCAAGGTACTCAAGCGCGTGCTGCGCGCCGAATTAGAGGCCAACGCATGACGCAAGTACCCGAAGCTGCGGCTGGAAAGCTGACAAAACTCAATCGCGCCGAGCGCAACGCATGGACCAAGCGCAAGATTTTCGACGCCGCGACCAAAATCGTCGGCAAATATGGTTACGCCGAAGCCTCCGTCGCCCGCATCACCGAAGAGGCCGGCGTCGCGCAGGGCACGTTTTACAATCATTTTGAGAATCGTCAGGAGTTGCTGGATCAATTGTTGCCCATGATCGGCACAGAAATGGTCCGTTTCATCCGCGAGCGGACCGGTACGGCGCACGCGGCGCGGCAGGAAATCGAGCGATTTGGCGCTTTCTTCGATTTCATCCGTGAGGTCCCGGAATTCCTGCGCATCCTCAACGAGGCCGAGTTTTTTGCACCGATCGGCTACCAGAAGCACCTCGACAATATCTCGACGGCCTATGTCCGAATCCTGCGGCGCGCCCGGCATGCCGGCGCGATCGACAATTTCAGCGACGAGGAATTCGAGGCCATCGTGCACATGTTCATGGGCGCGCGCGGCTACCTCAGCCGCCGTTATTCCTATTCCGGCGGCACCGTCACCGCGGTGCCGGATCATGTGATCTCGGCCTACGAGAAGCTGATTACCAGAGGATTGTTCACTCCGCGGAGCGAAGGCGACAATCATGATCGCTGAAGGCATTGTTCTGGTAACCGGTGGCAGCCGCGGCATCGGTGCCGCAACCGCGACCCTCCTCGCGCAGCAGGGACGGCGCGTCGTAATTGCCGATGTCGGGCCCGAAGCTCTCATCGGGACGCAGACGATCCTGTGGCCCAATAGGTTCGACGTTGCCAGCGAGACCGAGGTCATGAGCGGCATAGCGGACATCGAGACCGCTCACGGTCCGATCACTGGCCTCGTCAATGCGGCCGGCGTGTTCGGCAAGATGCATTCGGTCGAACGCGTGCGCATGGACAATTGGGATCGCGAAATCAATATCGATTTGCGGGGCACGTTCCTGGTGGCGCGCAGCGTCGGCGTGCGAATGGCCAAACGACGCCATGGCGCCATCGTCAACGTCGCCTCGGTCGCGGGAATGACATCCGGCCCGATCCACGCCTATACCGCGGCGAAGGCCGGCGTCATTCAGATAACGCAGACGCTCGCGGCGGAATGGGGACGCGCAGGCGTGCGGGTCAACGCCGTGTCACCCGGATTTACGCGCACTGCGGCACTCGAGGCGGGAATATCTTCGGGCGCGCTGGATCAGAACCGCCTCGCCCGCAACACCGCGATGAACCGGCTGGTGGAACCAACAGAGGTTGCCCACGCCATCGCGTGGCTGCTCTCGCCCGTAAGCAGCGGCGTGACCGGAATCAATCTACCAGTTGACGCTGGATTTATCGCCGGCTCGACCTGGGACGCCTATGGCGGATTGCGCGAAGCACCGGAAGTATAGGACGGAAGATCATGAACATTGAAGTGCCGCGCAAGAAACTCGATCTGTCTTCAGCCATTGCCGAGGGCGATATCCGCGTTCTATTGATGGTCCTGGTCCACATGACCGGCGATGAGCGCTGGCTGCAGCCTCCCTACAAGCCCCAGCGCGACGTCCGCCTGATCCCCGATCCGGAAGCCGGGGTGCCCAAGGAAATCCAGGATGAAATCCGCACCGCCGTCCTCAAACTCTTCGTGGATGGCGGGCCCAGCCCTGCAATCACCGACCCCGGCGACGAGTTGATGCTGAAGATGATGCGCGCGTGCCTCGGCGAGAACGTCGCACCGGAATATGCGCCGCTCATGCGTGAGGAAATGGGATTCATTCCACGCGACGCGCGCTGGACCAGACGTCCGTCGGGCGACGCCTTGATGAAGCAACATGTCCTGATCGTCGGCGCGGGCGTCTGCGCCATCGCGCTCGGCGTCGCGCTCGGCCGGCTCGGCATCCCCTACACCATCGTCGAGAAAAACGACGAACTCGGCGGCACCTGGTACGTCAACCGGTATCCCGGCTGCGGCGTCGACACGCCCAATCATTCCTACTCATTTTCCTTCGGCGCGCGCAACAACTGGACCCGCTATTTTGCGCAGCGCGAAGAACTGCTGGATTATCTCAAGAAGGTTGCGCTCGAACATGACGTCCGCAGCCACATCCGTTTCAACACGCGGTTGACATCTTCGCGCTGGGACGAGACCAGACGTCGCTGGGTTTCGACGCTGGAAACCGGCAATGGCGTGGAAGATTTCGAGTCGGCGGTCCTGGTCAGCGCAATCGGCCAGCTCAACGACCCATCACCAGCTCATTTCAAAGGCGAAGAAGATTTTTCCGGCCGGATGTTCCACTCCGCGCTGTGGTCGAACGATATCAAGCTCGATGCCAAACGCGTGGCTGTGATCGGCACTGGCGCCACCGCGATGCAGCTCGTGCCTTCCATTGCCGATCGCGTGGCTTCCGTCACGGTGTATCAAAGGTCGGCGCAATGGTCGCGCCCCGTCACGGGCTATTCCGATCCCATCAGCGAAGGCGCGCAATGGCTGCTCGCGCACCTGCCGTTCTACGTGCAATGGTATCGCTTCAACATGTTCTGGCGTTACGGCGACGGGCTACTGCCTTTCCTGCGCAAGGATCCGAACTGGCCGTATCCCGATCGCGCCGTCAACAAGGGCAATGACCGGCATCGCCAGGAGCTGACGGATTTTATCCTGACCGAACTGAAAGACCGGCCGGACCTGATCGAAAAATGCGTTCCGACCTATCCGCCCTATGGCAAGCGCATCCTGCTTGACAACGGCTGGTTTCGTACGCTCACAAAACCGCATGTCGAACTGGTCACCGAGCCGATCGGCCACTTCGCCCGCGATGGCATCGTCACCTCCGACGGCAAGTTGCGGCCCGCGGATGTCATCGTGATCTCGACCGGGTTCAAGGTCACGCAGATGGCGGCGCGTCTCAATATCAGCGGGAACGGCAAGAAGCTCGCCGATGCATGGGCCGATGACAATCCGACCGCCTATCTCGGACTCACGGTGCCGGACTTCCCGAATTTCTTCTGCATGCTCGGCCCCAACGCCGGCCCAGCGCATGGCGGCAGCGTGATCTTCCAGTCGGAATGCCAGTCACGTTACATCACGGCGTGTCTTGTCAACATGATCGAGCGAGGCATAGCCGCCATCGACGTTCGTCAGGACATCCATGACCGGTATGTTCGCGAGGTCGATGCCGAGCATGAACAAATGATATGGACCCATCCGGGGATGACGACTTACTATCGAAACAAGCAGGGCCGAGTATTTTCCGCGATGCCGTGGCGGTTCGTGGACTATTGGCGAATGACGCATGATCCGGATTTGAGCCAGTATCGCCAGACCAAGGCCTGACCACCGCCAACGGGGGATCCGGTATGACAAGACCACGCGTACGAATCTACACCGACTACAAAAGCCCCTACGCCTTCGTCGCCAACAAGCGGCTCTTCGAGCTGGAAGAAAACCACGGCGTCGAACTCGAATGGCTGCCCTACACCCTTCGCATCGCCGAATTCATGGGCAAGGTGGAGGAGCGCACGCCGCATTTCTGGCGCAAGGTGCGTTACGCCTATATGGACGCGCGGCGTTATGCCAACGCGCAAGGGCTCACCATGAAAGGGCCGCGGCGAATTTACGATGCCTTCTATTCCAGCGCCGGCATGCTGTTTGCACAACGCCACGGGCTGTTCCGCCCTTACCACGACACGGTGTTCAGGCGCTTCTGGAGTCACGACCTCGAAATCGACGAATTGTCCGGCATTTCCGATGTGATCGCTTCTGTCGGCGGCTCAGCGACGGATTTCGAAGCCTACGTCAACGGTCCGGCGCGCGCCGAGCATGACCGCATCATCGACGAGGCGGAAGCCCTCGGCGTGTTCGGGGTGCCCACCATGGTATTCAACGGCGAACTGTTCTGGGGCGGCGACCGCATCGACATGCTGATCGAACGCATCAAAAAGCCCGAAACCATCGCGGCCGCGCTGGGAAGCCGGCACCGAGCATGAAACGGCCGTTGCCGCCAAGACTGATATCATCGGCTACTTTGCAACGAGATGTTCCCAGCACCCCGTACGCTCCAGGACAGGCCGCAGCGCCGTTCGATGCGCCGCGTCGAGGGCGGCAAACTTGTCGCGCATCAGATCGAGGCATTTGACCTGATACTTGAACGGCGACAGGGCGTAAGGCAGGCCCCAGACACTGATCTCCAGTCGCTCGACACCTTTCGCAAAGGCTTGCGCATTGGCGGCAAGAAAGGGCAGATAGAGTTCGCCGGCGATCCCAAGCAGCGCCTCAGCCATGCCGCTCAGTGCCAGCTCGCGCGGATACAATTTCCCGTCGACTCCCGAGGCGTCGTCCAACCGTCTAACCCAGTGATCGGTAAACGGCGCTTTCTCCCGCATGATCCGCATCGGGGTGGGATCGGTCGCCAATTCGCTCAATTGGCCGAACCATGCAAAATCCGCCAGCGATGGCCGGCTTCCGAACAGATATTTTGTCATTCCAACGTGCGGCTCGAACGCCGCCAGGATTCGACGATAGCTCTCTTCTAGCAAAGGCTTGTTTTCGGCCGTCGCGCCGAGAATGGGCATGCGGGAAATCTGCCTCACGCGGAAATGCTCGATCTCCTCGGCGCTTCCGGCCACGGCGTCCGACACCGACCATTCTTCAGCTGCCCATCGCGAGACATAGGCTTGATCTTCGGGGTCACACCACCGATAGAGAAAAAGCGGCTTCGCGGCCCATTCGTCGGCGAGATCCTCGAGGAGATCGCAGACGAACGCTGTGGCCTTATCTTCGGGAACGACCGATCCGGGTGCCGGGTTTCGAGATCGCACGCCAGTGTCGTGGTTTCGCCGCGAAAACTTCCGTCGGGGTATTGCAGGACAGGAATCAAATTCGGACGCAGGTGCCCGGCCTGTTTTCGCAGCGCCCTGGTCATGATGACCCAGTCGAACGGGATCCTCCGGTAGCGCAATAGCGCCCGCAGCTTGATCGCGTAAGGCGATGCCGTGGATCCGATCAGCCGATAGCGTCCTTCATTCATGCAAGATATCCTGACCACCGGGCGCGATCGCACCGATCGCGCTTCACATTCGCCATCGCCGCGTGTTTCTGCCTAGCCCAGGCCCAAAACCCGCGCAACCGGTCGCCACCTTTCGCTGAAGGGCCGGAAAACCGACGAGCTCTGCATTTTACGAAGACGGACCGTCTTCCATGTGAGCAACGCGGACCTTGTTGTATCGCGTGAAATCATCCCTAATGCGCGGAAGGTCATGCAACAACGAGTGCAGAAAAGAGACCAAAGGGAGACGCGCGATGAAGGGTCCCGAGGACGATTCCGGCTTGACCGACAGGGTGGCCATCGTGAGCGGCGGTGGTGCTGCGGGCGACGGCATTGGCAATGGCCGGGCTGCGGCAATCCTGCTAGCCCGCGCGGGCACCAAGGTGCTGGTGGCCGATCTCGACCTCAGGCTTGCCGAACGCACGGTTGAAATGATCCAGGTTGAGGGCGGCACAGCGGCGGCACAGTCGGGCGACATCACCAAGGAATCCGACTGCATGCGGCTGGTCGAAGCAGCTGTCGACCGCTGGGGCCGGCTCGACTTCCTCGACAACAATGTCGGCATCGGCAGCCGCGGCAGCGTCGTCGACGAGAAGCCCGAGGAATATCGACGGGTGATGCAAATCAACGTCGAGACCATGTTCCTGCTCTCGAAGTACGCGATTCCGGCAATGATCAAGACCGCCGGGGGCGGCTCCATCGTCAACATCTCGTCGATATCCGCGCTCCGGCCGCGCGGCCTCACCACCTACACGACCTCGAAAGCCGCAGTCATCGGACTGACCCAGGCGATGGCGGTCGATCACGGCCGCGACAACATCCGGGTCAATTGCATCTGCCCCGGTCCGATGTACACGCCGATGGTCTATGCGCGCGGCATGAGCGACGCAGCACGCACCCAACGCGCCAACGCCTCGCTGCTGAAAACCGAGGGAACCGGTTGGGACGTCGGCCACGCCGTGAAATTCCTGCTCAGCAACTACGCCCGCTACATCACCGGGCAGGTGCTGGTAGTTGACGGCGGCGTCACGCTGCAAGGCCCGGAACGCGATTCACGGGATCACTGATCACTTCATAAGGGGAGAACCAACACGATGGCCCGCCTGCCCTATCTTGAGGCCGACCAGGTCGCGCCCGAATATCGCGACATGCTCAAGCGCAACACCAACCTGCACAAGCTCTTGGTCAACTCGCCCGACATGGCGCGTGCCTTCAACGGCATCGGTGGCTACATCCGCTTCAAGAGCAAACTCGACCCGCGCCTGCGCGAACTTGCTATACTTCAAGTGGGCTGGCTGGAGAAATCGGAATACGAATTCACCCATCATGTGAGTATCGGCAAGGAGTTTGGCGTCACCGATGAGGATATAAGGGGCCTGATAGCCGAGACCGAGGGCAAGCCCTCCCAGCTTGAGCCGCTTGCCAAGGCGATCGTGAAAGGCGCACGCGAAATGGTGCGCGAGCTTGCGATGTCGGATTCAACTTTCGCCGAGATCAAACAGGAACTCTCTGACGAGCACATGACCGATCTCGTGCTCACCATTGCCTTCTATTGCGCCGTCGTCCGCGTGCTCGCCACCATGAAGATCGACAACGAACCCACCTATAAAGAGGTACTGCAGCAGTACCCGATGCCGGGAGTAAAGTAACATGCGCCTGAAAGATCGCGTCGCCATCGTCGTTGGCGCTGGCCAGAGCCCCGGCGAAGGCATCGGCAACGGCCGCGCCACCGCCCTCACCTTCGCGCGCGAAGGCGCCAAGGTACTGTGCGTGGATCACAATATCGAGTCGGCCCAGGAGACGGTCGACATGATCGATGCCAAGGGCGGCACGGCGGTGGCCTACAAGGCCGACGTCACCAAAGAGGCCGAGATCAAGGCCATGGCAGCCGATGCGCACACCCGCTGGGGCCGCATCGACATCCTGCACAATAATGTCGGCGTCAGCCTCGCGGGCGGCGACGCCGAGCTGCTCGACCTCACCGAGGAGGCGCTCGACCGCTGCGTTGCGATCAACCTCAAGAGCTGTATCTTCGCAGCGAAACACGTGATCCCGATCATGCGCCGGCAGAACAGCGGCGCGATCATCAACATCTCCTCGATGGCCGTCATCACCACCTATCCCTATGTCGCCTACAAGGCGACCAAATCGGCGATGGTCGCGTTCACCGAGCAACTCGCCTACCAGAACGCCCAGTACGGCATCCGCGCCAACGCCATCCTGCCCGGCCTGATGAATACACCGATGGCGGTCGACACCCGCGCCCGCGAATTCAAGAAAAGCCGCGCCGAAGTCGAAGCCGAACGCGACGCCAAAGTGCCGCTACGCAAGAAGATGGGCACCGGCTGGGACGTCGCTAACGCCGCGCTCTTCCTGGCTTCCGATGAAGCCAGCTTCATCACCGGCGTTACGCTTCCAGTGGACGGCGGCGCAAGCGTGCGGCGCGGGTAACAGAACATGGCCGCCTCGCACGAAACGAAATCTCCGCCTGGCGCGGCACCGGCTCTCGAGTACGACGCCATCATCATCGGGGCGGGCATGTCGGGCATGTACCAGCTTTACCGATTGCGCGAACTCGGGATGCGGGTGCAGGTGTTCGAGGCCGGCACCGGCGTCGGCGGCACCTGGTACTGGAACCGCTACCCGGGCGCGCGCTTCGATTCCGAAAGCTATTCCTACGGCTATTCCTTTTCGAAGGAACTGCTGCAGGAATGGGACTGGTCCGAGCATTTCGCTGGCCAGCCGGAGACGCTGCGCTATCTCAATCTTGTTGCCGACAAGTTCGACCTGCGCCGCGACATCCAGTTCCGCAGCCGGGTCACTGCTGCAATTTACGGGGAGGATACGCGCAGCTGGAAAGTCACGCTGCAAGACGGCAGCCGCTTCCGCGCGCGCTTCCTGATCACCGCCATCGGGCCGCTCTCCGCCCCTACGATGCCGCGGATCGAAGGCGTGGACACGTTTCGGGGCAAATCCTTTCACACCGCCAGATGGCCGCATGAGCCGGTCGACTTCACGGGCCAACGGGTGGCGGTGATCGGAACCGGCGCCACCGGCGTGCAGACCATCCAGACCATCGCCGGGAGCGTCGGACACCTGACGGTATTCCAGCGCACACCGAACTGGTGCGCGCCGCTCCACAACGGCAAGATCGACGCAGCGATGCAGCAAAAGATCAAGTCCGGTTATCCCGAGATGTTCAAGCGATGCCAGGAGACCTTCGCCTGCTTTCTGCATACGCCGGACCCGCGCGGGACTTTCGAGGTTACGGAACAGGAGCGCGAGGCCTTCTTCGAAAAGCTGTATGCCGAGCGTGGCTTCGGCATCTGGCAAGGTAATTTTCGCGACATTCTGATCGACCGGAAAGCGAACGCTGTGATCAGTGACTTCGTGGCGAGGAAGATCCGCCAACGCGTGAAGGATCAAAAGGTCGCGGAAAAGCTCATTCCGAAGAACCACGGCTTCGGCACCCGCCGGCTGCCGCTGGAGACCTTTTACTACGAGGCCTACAACCGGGACAATGTCGATCTGGTGGACATCACGGAAACGCCGATCGAGCGGATCACGCCTGATGGCATCAAGACCAGTGTCAAGGAATACGAATTCGACATCATCATCTACGCGACCGGCTTCGATGCCATCACCGGAAGCTTCGATCAGATCGACTTCCGCGGCGTGGACGGCGTCGGACTAAAAGGCAAGTGGAAGCACGGGCCGCAGACTTTTCTCGGCGTCATGGTCGACGGCTTCCCCAACATGATGATGCTGATGGGACCGCACACGGCGCTCGGCAATATTCCGCGCAGCATCGAATACAATGTGGATTGGGTGACCGGTCTGATCCGCTACGCGCGGGAATTCAACCTGACGCGCTTGGAGGCCACGGCAGCGGGAGTGACCTCCTGGACCGATCACGTCAAGGCACTGGGAGTGGGTCTGCTTTCCAGCGAAGTCAACTCCTGGATGACCGGGTACAACAGCAACGTCGAGGGCAAGCAGACGCGTATCATCGCACGCTACAGCGGCAGCGCTCCCGCCTACCGCGCCAGATGCGACGAGGTGGCAGCCAAGGGATATCAGGAGCTGGCGCTGGCATAGAATAGCGGTCGGACCATAAGTTGGCCCGCGATTGAACGGCGCACTGCACACCTTCTGGTTTCAACTAGCGCCACGCGTAGTCGGCCGCGTCTTCAATCTGTCAAATTATTGGTTGCGAGATGGGACGCGCCAGTTCGCGAGGAGCAATAGCGACGCGTATCGCGCCCGAAATAACACACCGCGCGATTTTGTCATTGGGCTCGCATTCCACTGTTGTGTTTTCACTTGCGATGCGACAACGGGTGGGATTGCGCACCTCGCGGGTGGATTCTCGCGGAGGTTCGTGCACTTCCGTGCGAGGCTTCTACGAATGGATCACGAGCATTAGGGTTAATCCGCAGATTCAAATTGCAATCCAACATTTTTCCAGCGATATTTTTACAGACGCGTAAAGCTCAGGCTTCTTCGCAAGTGCAGTATGAGTATGGCGATCGTTCGCCGAGAGCCTGGTAAAATGCTTTTAGTATCGCGTGACATCGCCGGAATTCCCCTCGACGGCGGTAAATCCCCTGTCTACATGCAGGGGTGGTTTACCGATATTGCAGCGCAAAACGATAACACGAAAGAAATAGTCGTTATCGAGGACGGCAAGGTAACCGGTAGCCTGCCAATCGTCCTAGTACGAAATAGTCTCGGGATGAAGCAGGCATACAATTTGCCTTGGGCACGCGTGTGCGGTCCGAATATTCCAGAGGGTATTGGCAAAACCGAGAGAGCTCGAATTACCCGTCGGTTGATCAGGCAATTGCCGACCGACGTATCCTATTTTCTAACGCTCGCTACCGAGTTCGACCACGGGCTATTTTTGTCGGAAGGATTCCAACCTGACTTGGAGGATAATTACACCGTAGCTCCGGACCTATCGGCGGTGTTGCACGCCTCATTCTCAAAAATGACAAGGCGTCATATACGACAGGCGCAAGAGCATTTGATTGTTTCAACCACTACTTCGCGAGCCTTTATACAGACCTATGCGACCGATCTTATCCGCAGACGTCGCAAGTCGTATGCGCCGCTCACGATCGCGCACGATATTCTCGAAGAGGGTCTACTTCGGGGTCAGGCCCGCATCTTCACGGCGAACAGGCGCGACACGGGAGAAACTGACGCGGCCGTGGCGTGTTTGTGGGACGACACCAATTATTATTATTGGATGACAACGCGTCGAGTTCAGGTAGACGGACAAACCAAGCCCCACCAGGGGGCCGTCAAACTGCTGTTGTGGTCGGCCATTCAGGACGCCGCTTCCAAAGGACTCACCTTCGACTTCGACGGAGTTCCGTCTGATTTTTCGCTAAAGAAAGACGGGGTAACACGGTTGTACGAAGGAATGGGCGCGCAACGATGCGTGCGTTACAGGGTGAAGCGCGAAACGAGAGTCGAACAATGTCTCGGCCGACTTCGCACTCCGACCAAACTATTGATTACGAAGACCGCAGGCACATTCATGACGCTCAAAATGAACTACTGACAATACAGCGCAGATTGCCCTGACGCCGACTGAGAAAATCGAGGCGTCTGTCTGTTCAATTGCTGTTGTTTTCGGAACGAGCGGCAGCCTTTGCCTTATCAAGGCGTTCCAGAAATTTTGCGGCCCAAGCCTCGTGGGCGCCGGATCTCGGTCGATAGCGCTTCGAAAATAGTCGTCCGTGAAGAATTCCCAAGCCCTTGATTGGGATTCGGAAACCGACGCGGTTCGGCAGTTGAATTTGCCGGAAATCGTTTATGCGGAAGGGGATTCCTTGCAAATTTGATTCGTGATTCTCTGTCGTATCACGGCTTCGGCGAGGGACGAGATGCGGCCACGGGAACGGCGGGAGACGGGCGAGCAGGA
>WNFS01003570.1_pt1 | contig 11825 bp, 7 predicted proteins | sample 5400141 | NCBI WGS metagenome assembly WNFS01 (sample SAMN13153358, study PRJNA577476) | soil metagenome | isolation source: 60 cm saprolite under Madrone tree | place: USA:California | collected 2016-06-14 | reverse complement strand
AAAGTTGAGCGCTCCGGACTGCAAGGCTTCTTTGAGTTCATTGAAATCGTTTCGGAAAAAAGCCCTGAGACCTACGGCGAACTCGTGCGCAAACACAAAATCGTGAAAGCGCACGGCTGGATGATCGGCAACAGCCCCCGCAGCGATATCAACCCCGCTATGCAGATCGGCTTGAACGCCGTCTACATCCCGCACGAACACACATGGCAGCTCGAACACGAGCCCGTCGTCTCAGGCTCCGGCAAGCTCGTAATTCTCCCAGCCTTCCGCGAACTACGCGCCCATTTCTAAGGGTCCTGCTCATCGTCAGTACCGCAAGGGCGCCCGCAAGACAGGCGCCATTTTGGACATTTCTGAACGAGTCGCTAGGCGTTGTAGAACAGAGGTTATGCGTGCGCCGCGACCGCGATGGGCAGGGTGAACTGAAAAGTTGCGCCACGCGCCGAGTTGCCGGCGACCCACAGGCGGCCGCCGTGCGACTCAATAATCGAGCGACTAATGGGGAGCCCCATACCCGTCCCTTTATCTTTGGTCGTAAAGAATGCGTTGAAGATCTGGTCCGCATGAGCCGGGGGCAATCCCACACCGGTATCGCTAACCGAGATTAGCAGTTGGGCATCGCAGGCTTCCGACTTGATGGTCAGCTCACCTTTCGTTTCCTTCATGGCATCGATGCCGTTGAGCATCAGGTTCATGAAAACCTGCTGCAGTTGCACGCGATCTGCCGTGACATAGGGAAGGTGCTCGGCAAGCTCGGTGCGTATGGAGATCGAGTAGCGGTTTGCCTCGCTGCGCAGCAGGACAATCATTTCTTGAATCAGTTCATTCACATCAACCAGCTCCTGCTGCAACCCGCCTTTCTTGAAGAGTACGCTGATTCTGCTGATGATGTCGGCCGCGCGCGTTACGTCCTTAACGAGTCTAGCCGCGGCTTCCCGCGCCTCTCCCACATCGGGTTGATCGCGCCCAAGCCATCGTAAGCACGTCTTTGCGTTCGTCACTGCTGCGGTAATCGGCTGCCGGATCTCGTGCGCCAGCGATGCTGTCAACTCCCCCATGGTAGTGACCCGGCTTAAGTACGCTAGATCCGCTTGTACCTGGCGCAGTCTTTCGCGCTCTTCCTCGGCCCGCTTGCGCTCCGTGACATCCATCACGGTACCCACAAACTCGATCACCTCGCCAGACTCATTGCTGACAGGGTGGGCGACACTGGTGATGTATCTTATGGAACTGTCCGGAAGAATGATGCGGTAGTTGTATTCGGCATCGTTGCCCTTGTAAACCTCAGTGTCGATCAGTTCGATAGAGGCTCTATCGTCCGGATGCACTCTTTCCAGGAAGCCTTCTTGGGTTTGCGTTGTAGTAGTTGGATCGAAGCCAAAAATTTGAGAGGTTTCGACCGACCAGAAAAGGCGCTTGGAGCCGACCTTCCAAGCCCAACTTCCCGTATGGCTAAGGCGCTGCGCTTCGGCGAGGTAAGCCTCTCGACGTTGCAGTTCGCGATAAAGCTCTTGGAGCCTGACAATCATGTCGTTGAAGACGCTGCCCAGGCGGGCGATTTCGTCGTTTCCCGCGGCCGGCACTCGATGACTGAAATCACCTCTCGCCCAAGCTGCGGAGCTTTCCATCAATCGCCCGAGCGGCTGAGTGATACCGCGAGTGATGGCCGAGCCGAGGAAGGCAGCGAACAAGAGCGTCAATACGGCTGTTATCGTCAAAATCGAAACAATTCGCCGTTGCGCCCGCCCAATATTCAAGACCGCATGCGCCCGCTCTTCACCTACCTCGCGGTCAATACTTTCAACGAGTTCGGAACTTCTGGTCTCTAGCGGCCGCACCTGGTTGGCTAGCCGCAAGCGAACGGCATCCCACTCGTTCGATTTAGCCAAGGCCGTAATCGCCTCAAGCTCCGCGGGCAGAGTGTCTTGAATTGACAAGAGAGTTGGCAGCAGCGCCGGGTCCAGTTGGACGTCGGGCGGCAAACGACTAAGGGCGTCTCTACTGCGCTGACTCTCCTGAAGGATGGCGTTACGAAGAACTTCCACTTCGCTGACTAATTGGTCGGTGTTTTCCGAATGCGCGAGCACATCCAGCCTTTCATAAAACGACATGAGGCCCGTATGCGCTTGCAATACGGTGATTAGCTCCTGGTCGACACCGCTGAGACGATCTGCTTGCTTCCGGACCAGGTGGAATTGCCAAAGCGAAACCGCGTTTCCCACCAATAGCGCCAAGATTATCAAAAGAAAACAAAGGGTTAAGCGAGGACCGATGTTGAAACGACGCAGTTGAAAAGTGCTTTCGCTGACTTTTTTCGCCCATCCGGCAAGCTTCCCGAGCACCTGTAACTCCCTATTGCTTCGTCGATTTGCGCTCCCGATCATCCATGCACGAAATCGAAAATGAAACGCGCCGCCGATACGCGCAACGACGCGTGGCAAAACTCATCAGAGGCCTTTTTTACCAGACCACGCTTAATTGGACGGCGATCCTGTCTTGAAACCAGTGATTTGCCTCAATTCCTTTTCCAAAGTTGCTGCCGCCACCGACGGAATCTCTTCCCCAGTCAACACGGAATGCAGCGCCCGGATGTACGCTCGGCTCACATCCTCATATTTCTCCCCCGAAACTATAGATGGCCGCGCCACCACGCGGCCTCGGTTTTCCCCCAAAGCCGGAAGTCGAGGATACGGTTCCATGATTTCAGGCAGACTATATAGCTCTTGTTGCTTGGGCGGATCGGAATTTAGGCTTGCGCGCATGAGGCGGTCTCTTCGCACAAGAAATCGGATCAGCTCCAGCGCTTCCCGGGGATGTGCCGAAGTTCGCGATACCGCCAAGCCGCTTCCTCCCAACGTGCCTACGCGGCCCGCGCTGCCCCCGGGCATGCTCGTTACGCCATACTTCGTGGTGTTGACAGGAGGCATAGGCAACGAGATCAGACTATAATCCGACACCCAAGCCCGATGAAAGGCTGCCCTCCCGGACCTCCACACGTTCTCTGCATCCCACTTTTCGTAGCCCACCACTCCCGGCGGTGAAATGGACCCCACCCAACGCGCGGCGCGTCGCCATGCTCGGATGGTGTGAGGATTGTTGACGCTAATCGTCCGGTCGTCTTCGATGATTCGTCCTCCGCCTTCGCTGACCTGCCATTCCAAACCGGAGCAAGTCAAATCCTCGCTGATGCCACCCTGCCAAACATAGCCCCAAAAGTCTTTCTGACCCTTGGCCCGTTCACCCGCTTGAATCCGGGTGGCCATCCTCTCGAGTTCGTCCCATGTTTTGGGCGGCTTACGATACCCGTACCGTCGCAGAAGACCAGGCAGGTACATCAAGACACCAACATAGGCGTGGCGCGGTATCGCTACCACCTTGTCACCCACGGTGTAGCTCGCGGCCACCACTGGATATTCCGATGCAAGCTCCGTGGCGAAGTATGGTTTTAGATCCAGAAGATACCGGTTAAAGATCCCCGACCAGATCACGTCGATTCCGTAGACATCAGGCGTGGCGCCGCCTTTTTGGAGCAACTCTCTCCACATCGCAAGTTGATTTAGAGATCCTTCCGGCCGGGGCAGGCGCTTGACTCGGATCCCTGTTTCCTGTGTGAAGGCCTGCAAGTCTTGCGCTAATCCAGGCAGGCGATCGGGGGTGTCGTACTCAATATCCAAAAATGTCACAGTGACGGGCGCATGCGAAGACTGTCTGGAACAACCCAGACCGAAAAAGAGCAGCAAAATCCCCAACAGGCCGGCAATCTTCACGTAGGAAGGAACAGACGAGGGCACAAACTGCGGTTGGAAATTCGGCCGGGCCATGGTTCGCCTCGCTTGGATCGCGTCAGGTGCGTTCCGCAACCGGCTTTCCGAAGAGCAACATCATACCGCGGAAGCCCTAGCCCGACGAGCGTCCGGGGTGTTGGCTGGACGCTGCGTACCGTATCCGCCCGCACTCCACGCCGTTACTCCCCTCTGATTAGCAAAAGGGGTTGACGTTCTTTCACGTCTTCAATAATTATTCTGTGCGCGTTTTTTCTGTTTTCAGCGGGAGATTGCAAGAGTAGCGCCAAATTCAGCTTCGCTGTCGCGGGAGGTTAGTTGATCTTACCCGTTTTAATGAGAAGGCCAGGCTGCTTCCGGGGACCTGCACGTCGTCCGCAAAACTAAAACTCGAACCTAATTCCTGCCTGCCCTTCGCGCCCTGGAAGGACCTGCAGCACCTGGCCAAATTGGGGAGCGCTGGAATTGGAACTCCCTGGCGGAATCCCATTCACTGCCGCGGGGTTAGCACTGTTGAACAGATTGAAGAACTCCAGGTAGCCCTGCAGCTTGATCCGTTCTCCAAAATCGAATCGCTTGGCTATGCGCACATCCATGTTGGTGAAAGGCGGAGCCGTAAAGTGGTTGCGTCCCTTCGTGAAATCCACGCCATTGAAATGGTTATCGCCGTCGACGTCGGGAGGATTAGCCGCAAACACAGCGCTATAGCGAAATCCGCTTTGCGCGCGAAAAATACCGCTAAAGGTCATCTTCCACGGAAGCTGCAACAATCCGTGAGCAAGAAACGTGTGATTCAGCGCAAGATCCGATGGTCCCTTGTCCAGTTGCGCGCCATTGTAAAAAATACCTGCCTTGGGAACAGGATTTCCGTTGCTCGCGATGAAAGGGCCGTTTGCATTGTTCTGTCCCGTGATTGGGTCCGTGACCAGCGTGGTCATTCCCACGAAGCTGTCCGTCGGACCGTTGCTCGCAGCGAGACTGGCGCCGAGGCCGGTTTGCAGGTCACTGACAAAATTGGAGTTCAATGCATCGTCTGTCTCGCGCGTCCAGGTGTAGTTGGCATCCAGGGTAAATCGCTTGCTAAGCCGCTTGCGGAAGCCGACGGTCACCGCGTCATAAGTCCCTTCGGACCACGGACCATAACCAAACCTTAGGCGAGATCCCGTTCCAGCCGCGAGTTCTCCTGAATGACCTGGAATCCGCGCTTCAAATGCCAAATTCGTATCGCGCACTCCCACAATGTGATCGATTTTCTTGTGGTAGTAATCCAGTTGGATGACGGCGTTGGAGTCGAGTTCACGCTGCAATCCCACGTGCATTCCGTTCGTGTACGGTGTCTTAAACCCCGGATCAACGCTGATGGGAATACCGTTCGCCGGGAACGCGCCCCTGCCAATCGTCAGATTCCCAAAAGGATCGTACGAGAATAGGCCCGGGCCTGCGCCCACGGCAGCGCTGGCAGCATCGGCAAATTCTTGGGACGTCAATCCGGTGAGAGACTGCACGTTCGCCGCGCTGACCACCGCATTCGCCGGGATAGGCGAATGGCCCGTTGCCACGACCCCGTTCAGGTGGTCAATTCCATAGAGTGGCTTCTGGGTGCCGTTTGCTGATCGCGCCGAGCACATAAGATTCATCGACGCAATCTGGGCGTCGGTCAGGTTGGACGAAGCACAAGGCACCGGAAGCCCCAGAGTCGCAAAAAGAATCGTCAGCGTGCTCGGATTTCCATAGAAAAGCCGCGGGAAGGAAACAAAGGCTTGCGTCTGAAGGTTAGCCCCGCCAAATCCCGGGATGTCTCGGGCCAGCCCGAGGCGAAAATGATCGTAGTAGATCCCCCAGCTTGCGCTAAAAACTGTTTTGCGCGTGATTTGCCACGCTACGCCCAACCTGGGTGAAACGTTGGCTTCGTTAGGGAATTGAGTGTCGTAATCCCACCTAAGACCCAAGTTCAGGGTGACCCCCTTGAGCACTTTCCAGTCGTCCTGAACGAACGCGCCGTTGTAGCTGTTCCGTAGACGAATGATATTGTCCTCCGCCGTCAGGCCGCCCTGCTGATTCAGGAAATACACACCAGCGTTGACGGGTCCGAATGTTCCCAAGTCTGCGGCCGTTGCAAACAACTGATTGAGCAGATTGTTCGCTTCCGTCCCATCCACGTGAGTTCGCTGGAAATCCCAGCCGAATTTCGCCGTGTGTTTCCCAATTTGCTTTGCCGAATTCACACCGAATGAGGCGTACCCCTGCTTGAGAATCAAAGGTGTGTGACCGGGGCCAAATTGAACCTGCCCCTGATCGCCAAACAGTCGGCCCGTATCAACGCTGCTGAACAAGTTGCCCAAAGTCGATGCACTGCCCGCTTGTGGGTGTGAAGCTCGAGTGACGGAAGGCTCCCCGCGGTATTGACCGTAAAGAGCGATCAAAAACGGATTCGATGCATCACCCACGGTGACCGAATCACTGAATCCCAGCATGAGACTCCGCGTGTCCAAATTATTCCGCGTCGAAGGCAGACTAAGCGCCTTCAGCAAAGGCAGAAAATCCGTCACGTGCGTGTTCGTGAGGTTCATTTGCTGGCTAAGACGATGACGACCGAGCTGTTCGTCCAGCTTGCCGCGCACACGACTCTCGAATGTCTTCGTGTGTAGGTTGAATGGCGTCTCCAATTGGACGAGAACGGGCGGAGTCGCTTGCGGAAACTGAAAGTTCAGTTGGCGGCTTTCCAGAATTCGCTCGGCGGAGGCGAACGCAAATACTTTGTCCTTCATGATCGGCCCGCCAAGCTGTGCGCTGGGATCCCAGCGCAACAGAAACGGAACACGGCCGTTCAACACCTGGTTGGAATCAGACGAATCCAGCTTGTAATTTCGGTGAAAAAGCGCCGCCCCGCCATGCCAATCGTTTGTGCCGCTTTTGCTCACCACGTTGATGACGCCGCCTGATCCATGGCCAAACTCCGCATTGTAACCGCCCGTGACAACCTGAAATTCCAGAATCGACTCCTGATTGAATTGCGCGGCGGCGCCCCCGTTGACCTCGTCGCGATTAGGCATGCCATCAATCAGAAAAACGGCGTTGCCCCCGCGTTCTCCCATAATCGGTGTTGCGCTGTCCAACCTCGAATCCTGCTGGCGATTCACCACCACCCCGGGCACCAGTTGCAGCAGGTCAAGATAATTCCGGCCGTTGATCGGCATCTGCTCGATTTGTGCGGGCATGATCGTCGCTCCGGTAGAAGACGTATTCGTTTCCAGCAAAGATGCGACGGCGGAGACCTCCACCTTTTCAACCTGCCCCTCAACCTGCAGCGCTAGGTTAAGAGTGATGGTGCGATTGACGGTAACTTCCAGGGAATTCACACTTTCGAGTAGGAAGCCCCTTTTTGTTACTGTAATCGCGTAAGCACCCGCGGGAAGCCCGACAATTCTGTATCCTCCAGAACTATCCGACGTTGCGTGACGATCTAACGCCAGCGCGGCGTTGCAGGCCCGGATGTCGGCGCCGCTAACGGCCAAGCCCTGCGGGTCGATCACGGTACCTTCGATCACGGATGTAGTTTGTGCTCGCAGGCTTGGCGCAAAGACCTGCAGAATCGCGGTCGCCTGCGCAAACAAAAGGAAAATGCGCCGACAGGGCCGTCTTTCCCGGCTAAAGGATTTCGTTCGTAGCGCAACTCGCGTCTTCATTTCCCCCCCTAGCAAAACGCTGCAATCTTGCGCGAGGAACAGACTCGCTCAAGGTCGGAGCGGAGATGCACCAGTCCAAGGCTGACCTACGCTTGCGGCTGAAGGGGGGGCCGCGGTTACAGCGTTTTTACCGAAGGCTTCAATGCATAATTATTCTTGTGTGGCCAGGCACTTTCCCGACCCCGCTCCGTTTCGCCCAAGCCAAAATTCCATTTGCTCCTTAAGAACTTTGAAATCGACGGGTTTTGACACGATGCACTTGCATCCGCTGGCGATGATTCGGTCTTGCTCGGAAACCATGGCCTGCGCCGTGACAGCGATTACCGGAATCTGGCCCAGCCCAGGCTGGTGTCGCATCCAGGATGCCAGCGATAGTCCGTCCTCCGCGCCGAGCTGGATGTCCAGCAGCACCGCGTGCGGCGGCTGACTCTCCAGCGCGGCGAATCCCTCTTTCAAGTTCGGCGCAATCACTGCTTCATAGCCTTCCATTTCCAACCAGTCCCGCAACAATTCGCTGTTCAGCGGATTGTCTTCCACCACAAGAATGTGCTGCTTCATGTCTTCGTCACCTGTGGCTTGCCCACTGCCCGTTGCAGTTGCTTCACCAATGATTCTTGCCAGGACTCCTGCTTTTGAAGAAGAGATTGTGCGTGATCGCGAAGAAAAACCTTTTCTTGGTTCGTCAAATCCTTGCTGGTCAGCACGAATATTGGCAATCCGGCCGTGCGCGAGTTTGCCCGCCATTCGGCAATTAGTTCGAATCCGTTCACCTTGGGAAGCATTAGGTCCAGAATAACTAACTCCGGCAGCGCCGCACATACCTGAGCGCGTGCCGCTTCGCCGTCCGCCACGGCCCTTACGGCGTAGCCTTTTGTCTTCAGCAACTCGACAATTAGCTCGCGCGTCGCGGCATCGTCTTCCACTACGAGAACGGGCCGCGCGGCTGCGGAACCGTCTCTCTGGCCAATACAGCGTTGCACCGCTGCCAACAGCGTCGCCTTATCCACCGGCTTGACCAGATATTCTTCCGCTCCCAGCGTTGCGCCGGTTGATGGATGATCCACAATCGTCACCACGATCACCGGAATGTCCGCGGTGCGCGCACCCTGTTTCAACTTCAGCAAGATTTCCCAGCCGCTCGTCGGTTTCATGAGCAGATCCAGCGTGATTGCGTCCGGCTGCAATTCCGCGGCTCTTTGCAGGGCGTGCTCCGGCTGGCTGCAGGAATACGCCTCGTATCCGGAGGACGTGAGCTGCGACTCGATGAGATGTACGGTTGTGGGATCGTCTTCGATAATCAGAATCTTTGCGCGCTCGCGCCCTTTCTTCGTACTTTGCGTGGGCGACGTACGGCGCTCCAAAGCCTTGAACGCGACAGCTAGGCTAAAGTAAAAGCAACTTCCATTCCCCGGTGCACTCTCCAACCCTAATGTTCCACCCTGCAATTTCACCAGGCTACTCGTGATGGCCAGGCCCAGACCTGTGCCTTCCACCCCCTCGCCCGAGCTACTTAGCCGGTAAAATGCGTCAAAGATTCGCTTCTGCTCCTCGCGCGGAATCCCCGGGCCGTTATCTCGCACTTCCACTCGAATCTGGCCTTCCACCGGCCGAGCGGCCAAATCGATGCGCCCGCCTTCCTGAGTAAACTTGATGGCATTGCCGACCAAATTCATCAGTACTTGTTTGAATCTTGTTGCGTCAGCGTGCACAGCCAAATGCCGGTCTGCGCTGGAGATCAGCATCTGGGATTTTTTCTCAGCGAGTGGCCGCAAGGCACTGATCACCTCTCCGAAAATATTTGCCACCGATAAATCCTCATAGGAAAGCTCCATGCGGCCGGCTTCAATCTTGGAAAGATCGAGGATGTCGCTGATGAGTTTGAGCAAGTGCTTTCCGCCCATGGTGATGTGGCTAACGTAGCGTTGCTGGCGCTCACTTAATTCCCCGCACCGCTTGTCGGCCAACAGGTCTGAAAATCCCAGCACCGCGTTCAGCGGAGTGCGCAGCTCATGGCTCATTGTGGACAAAAACTGGTCTTTGAATTTACTCGCGCGCTCCGCTTCTTCCTTTGCTTGTACCAGCGCCCTTTCCATGCGCCGCCGCTTGCGTATCTCGCGGGTCACAATAATGCTGTACACCGGCAGGACCACGAACACCATTAGCACCGACAGAATGAGAATCGCACCGAGCGACTTCGAGGTGATGTTCACATTAAGTTTGTGCCGCGTAAGGTATTCGTAAGCAACCACCCACAGCGCCACCACTGAAGTGACGCCAATTCCCATCCAGGCCTTTCGCCGGTTCGTAGTTTTCATTTTGGTTTGCCACGCCTTGGGCCCACACCACGCACAAACATGGGGCCGCACCAGCGGTTCTTCAGGAAGGGGGTAAAACCAGAAGTTCCAGCCTCCATACTAGGGCAGGAATGCGCGGGCTTGGCGACATTTCCGGACCACGTTTCTCAATGAGTACACGCTCCCGTCGAAGAACTGTCTCGCTAGCTATCCAAATTGGATGTTGCGCTGGCCGCTAGTTCTCCAGAACAATCGTAGTGCGTCAAATGTAAGCAGGAGGAATTCATGGCCACCGCGACAACCTCCCCCATCACCGATTACCGCCAGGAATGGTTCGAAATCGAAGACGCCACATATCTGAATTTGGCCGCGCAAAGTCCCATGCCCAAAGTCGCTCATCGCGCCGTTCAGACTGCGATCGAATGGAAGAAATTTCCGCACCACATTGCCGATTCCGCATACTTCGAGGTCCCCAATCGCATCCGCGCTTCCATCGCGAAGCTCATCGGAGCTTCATCCGAAGAAATTGCTCTGACCACCGGCGCCAGCAGCGGAATGTCCGCGGTGGCCTACGGACTCACTTGGAAACCCGGCGACGAGGTTCTCACCGCAAGAGGCGAATTCCCCCTGCAGTACACCACTTGGAAACCGATGGAAGCGCGCGAAGGTATTGTCATGAAAGTTGTCGCGCCCCGCGAACGCTTCATCACTGCCGATGATTTTCTCGCTGCGATGACGCCGAGAACGCGCCTGGTTTCCGTGAGCCTGGTACGCTTCGACAATGCCGTGCTGCTCGATGCCGCGCGTATTGCTGCCGCGTGTCACGCGCAGGGCGCCCTGCTGCTGCTCGACGTCAGCCAGGCCTGCGGCGGCATGCCTCTCGATGTCAACGTACTGGGCGCCGATTTCATGGTCTGCGCTGGATACAAATGGCTGCTCAGTCCCTACGGCACCGGATTTTTCTGGGCCAGAAACGAACACACCGAAAAAATGCGCCCCGGACCGTTCTACTGGGCCGCCGCGGAAGGCGCCGAAAATTTCCACTCGCTTGCCTTTGAAAATCCCAAGCCGGTCCGCGGAGCGCGCCGCTGGGACATGGCCGAGACTTCCAACTATTTCAATTTCGCCGCCATGGATGCTTCCCTGCAATTCGTCTTGCAGTTTGGACCAGAAACGGTCGAGGCCCACAATCGCAAACTAATCGATTTCCTGTTCGAGCGTTTGCCGAAAGATCGCTGCGTCGCCGCCAGCCCCCTCGATTCCGCCCACCGCGGCCCCTACGGCTGCTTCGCCGCGCGGACGCCGGAAAAAACCGCCGAGCTCTATCAGAAATTGGTGAAAGAGAAAATCATCATCAGTTTGCGCGAAGGAAATATTCGCGTGTCCCCGCATCTTTACAATACCGAGCGCGACATCGATCGTCTGATCGCCTCCATCACGCTGTGATTGCGGCTGTCGCGGTATGATTGCTTTCACCACGCTATGAGCTCATCGGAAAATTGGCCGCGCGTTGCCGTAGTCGGCGCGGGCGCGGTTGGCGGCTACTTCGGCGGGATGCTGGCGCGCGCCGGCGCTCCGGTTGTAATGATCGGCCGCGCCGCATTTGTCGAAGTCGTCCAAAAAAACGGCTTGATGCTGGACACTTTGCAATTCAAAGAAACGGTGCGCGTGGAAGCGTCCACGGAACTTGCAGCCGCGCGCGGCGCCGACGTGGTTCTCTTCTGCGTCAAAACCACGGACACCGAATCGACTGCGCGTTCGCTTGCGCCTCTGCTTCCCCGGTCCGCAACCGTCGTCAGCTTGCAGAACGGCGTGGACAACGCGGAAAAAATTCGCGCCGCCGGAATCGAGGCGCTCAGCGCCGTTGTCTACGTCGCCGCGTCGGTGCCGGAACCTGGGCGCGTGAAACATGTTGGGCGCGGCGATCTTGTGATCGGTCCGCGCAATGATCGGTCGGAAAAAGTCGCCGCACTTTTTGAAAGAGCGGGAGTTGCGTGCCGCATTTCCGAAAACATCGACGGCGAGCTTTGGACCAAGCTCATTTGGAATTGCGCGCTCAACGC
>WNFS01003568.1_pt1 | contig 11826 bp, 17 predicted proteins | sample 5400141 | NCBI WGS metagenome assembly WNFS01 (sample SAMN13153358, study PRJNA577476) | soil metagenome | isolation source: 60 cm saprolite under Madrone tree | place: USA:California | collected 2016-06-14 | reverse complement strand
TGGCACCGCAGCCCGACGTCGATGATGTTGGCCAACTCAACCGGAGCTTCCCAAAAGGGCCTGACGACCATTTTCTCGTTCAGATAAGGGGCATTATTGACCAAGATGTTCAGATGTCCGCTTTCCTGACGGACTCGCTCAAAGAGAGAACGTATCTCCTCATCGACGGATAGATCGCAGGCAACAGCGATCCCTCTGCCTCCGAGACTGTTCACCTCTTCTACCGCTTCCTGAATCGTGCCGGGTAAGAGTGCGCCGCCCGGAGAGGTATGGATTACTCGTGCACGTAAGCGTGAGTACGAAACATCACTTCTGCTCGATTGAGGCCAATGCTCTTTACCCCGATCTGTACCTCACCGCTTGCTGGTGGTGGAACTTCGATATCTTCGATCTTCAGTACGCTCGGATCGCCATACTCATGAATTCGCACGATTCGCGCCATAATCCCTCCTATTGATTTGCTATTGGGCGTCGCGTGAGCTGTCTCTTTGCTTCGCCCGCGAGTCCTTTCGCCATACTTGATTCGCGTCACGCATATTCGTCTTTAGCTCCTTAGCCGATGCGATACTGACCGCCGTCTACGACAATTGCTTGCCCCGTGATGAATGCCGCGTCGTCGCTCGTCAAGAACAGGACTGCGCCGACGACATCTCCCGGTTCTCCCAGGCGCCTGATGGCCTGCTGTTCCCAGGTACCACGCTTTTGCTCCTCCGATTGGGGCGCGATTGCCTGTGTATTCGTCAGACCGGGCAGCACCGAGTTTGCGGTGATGCCATCGCCTGCAACATCATTCGCCAAACCTCGCATGAACCCGATGATTCCCATCTTTGTGGCGATGTAGTGGCTCATGCCGGGAATCGCCAGTCCAACCATATTCGATGAAATGCCTATGAAGCGGCCCCACTTCTTCTTTCTCATGGCCGGCAGGAAGTACTTCACGCTCAGGAAATGCGCGTCCAGGTTGGTTGCGAAGGTTCGCCGCCACGTCGGCAGATCCAAGTCGTCGATGGAGCGATTCGGAAAATAGCCCGCGTTATTCACGACGATGTCCACGTCGCCGATATCTCGAACCTCGGCGGCGAGCGAACGCCACTGCTCTTCTTGCGTCACATCGAGTTCGAAGGCAGACGCCGACGGACCGATCTTACTGACGGTGTCGTGCGGCGACTTGAGGTCGGTCGCAATGACCCGTGCGCCGCGTTCTGCGAACGCCAACGCGATTGCTTGACCGATCCCTTGAGAGGCGCCGGTGACCAAGACAACGCGTCCCTCGTGCGTTTTGAACGCGGTTTTCATTTTGCGGCCCCGCGTGCCGTCTTGAGGGCGGTCGTCCACCAGAGAAGATCGTCGATCATGGCGTTCGCTTGCTTCGTCAACTCGGCCAGGCCTTTTTCCACATCGCCGCCTTGAAAATGCGCCCATAGCGTCGCCGGGGGAATGTGAACGGCCGATCGAATCGGCGCCATTTGAACTTCGACGGCGGTCTCGCGAAGCTGCTGAACGGCGCGCACGCCCATCGCGCCGCCATAGCTGACAAACGCCGCTGGCTTGCGGTTCCACTCCGGGTAGACCCAATCGATGGCATTTTTCAGCACCGCGGACGTGCCGTAGTTGTATTCCGGCGTAACGAACACAAAGCCGTCCGACTTGGCGATTTCCGCAGTCCACTTTTTGACGACGTCGTTGTCATAAGGCGCCCGGCCGGGCATCGCGGGCGGCACGGGTTGATCGAAGAATGGCATCGGGAAATCGCGGAGATCGAGAATCCGCGCTTCGATCCCTTCTCTCTTCCGAAACTCTTGCAGAATCCATTGAGCCGGCTTTTCGGAAAACCGCCCCTGGCGTGTACTGCCGATGATTACGGAAATGGTCGTCATATGCTTTCCTTCGCTCCTTTTGTTATGCGCCGGCTGCATTGGACTTGTCCCCCGTCAGCTCGCGTTCTGCCTGAAGCCAATCCTCGATGTCGCGGCCGGGCTCTCCGCCTCGTTCAACATGGAGTTCATACGCGCGACGCCTGATCTTGTCTTCGCGCGTTGAGGCCGACAAACGACCTTGCTCCTGAGTTTCGGTCCCCGGTTCCACCGCTTTACTCCTGTCGCCGTGCTTTGCCTTTGATGCCATAGACCTCTCCTGGTAAATCAGTGCAGTTCACGGAATCAAAACGAGTTTGCCCGTTGTTTTGCGCTGCTCAAACAGTGAGTGAACCTTGCTCGCGTCGGCCAACGGATACTTGGTGATTTCGACTTTGAGATTTCCGGCTATCGCGGACTTGAAGAGCTCGCTGAGCGCGCGTGGTACATCCTGCAGATGTCGCTCCAGGTTGAAGCCGCTGACAGAAATGTTCTTCTCGATCATTGTCCAGATCGCTTCGTCGGGTAGCGCATTCTGCTGGTCCTTGCGAACTCCGTAGATAATCCACCGCCCGAACGGGCCGAGTAACGGGAAAACCCAACTTGCCAAGCCGCCAGTGGAATCGAGGAATACTTGGACGCCTTGCGACCGCGTCACATCCGAGACCTTGGTGGACCAGTCAGCTTGACCGTAGTCGAAGACGTGATGGGCGCCCAAGCTTTTCACCAAACCGAACTTCGACGCTGACGCCAGGCCGATCACCGTTGCACCACGGGCTTTCGCGAGTTGCACGGCCAAGCTTCCAACACCGCCGGCCGCGGCTGCGATCAAAACAACATCGTCTTTTTTCGTTTGAGCTTGATCAAGCAGGAGATATGCAGTGAGGCCCTGCACGAGAAGTGCAGCCGCAAGAGAATGGTCGAGCCCACGCGGAATCGGCACCGCCGACGCGGCTGGAATCACAGCGTGTGAGGCGTAGCCGCCGCCTGAAGTGATGGCCGCAACGGAGTCGCCGACGTTGAAACCATTCACGCCCTTACCGGCATCGCTGACCACCCCGGCGATTTCGAATCCCGGAAGAAACGGCGCCTTCGCAACCGCCGGAAACGAACCCAGACGCGCCGCCACGTCCGCGTAGTTGACGCCAGCCGCCTTTACGTCGACAACAAGCATGCCGTCCGTCGCCCTTGGTGTTTCCTTCTCGACTACTTTCAGAACTTCCGGTCCACCGAATTGTGAGACTTCAACGTATTTCATTTTGCTTTCCTCCTTTGTCGTCGCCCAAAAGTGCCCGAATGCCGATCCCACTTCCCGAGAGCGTCACGTTCTTCGCTTCCATCAAGCGCAGTAGATAGCACGCCGCGCCATCGATCTCCGTTACGTCCGTCAGGTCCACCACGACGGTGCGCCCCGAGGGGCCGCCGGCGTTGCTTTTCCACAGAGTCTCAAGTAACGGGACCCACGGGCCAATCAACCGGCCATGGAGTTCCAGCGTGATCGCCGCGTTCGTCTCGATGGTGTCGATTTTCAACATTGCGTCCTCGATTCTGGCTGACCATCCCAGGTGCATCGGCCGTACCACAGTGCGCAACCAATGAAATCAACACGAACAGCCATGCCGCGGGCGTTGCTGCTGCCGAAAGCTCGGCCGATTGCCAGATTCCTGGCAGACGGTCTGATAACATTGATGTTCAATGGCGTCGGAAGTTTCCAACATCGCGCTAGCCGCAGATCGCCTTCAGGTGATCCTCGAAATCAACAACAGCATCGCCTCGAACTTGGACTTATACGACCTGCTGCGATCCATCTCGGCCAGCGTTCGAAAGGCGCTCCGCTGCGACGCCGCGTCCGTGTCGATTCCGGAAGGAGATTACCTTCGCGTTTACACTCTCGATTTTCCGGGCGCCGTCGGCGCGGCGCACGAAGGACTGTTGATTCCCGTCAATGGCTCGATGCCCGGGGAAGTTTTCACTAGCGGCAAACCCGCACGGCATCACATCTCACAGCGTCCGACACTGCCGATGGAGACAAGCGAAGGTTTCACATTTGGGTGCGCGTGTCCTCTCTTCGGCAGAAACCGGACGTTGGGCGTCCTTGGAGCAGCGCGGGTTGAGGACAAGCCTTTCACCGAAGAGGATCAGGAGTTGCTCGTCCAAATTTCGAAGCAGGTCGCGATCGCTCTCGACAACTCGCTGGCCTATGAAGAGATTAAAGAACTCAAGGAGCAACTCGCGCGAGAGAAAGTCTACCTGGAAGATGAAATCCGCACCGAGATGCAGTTCCACGACATCGTCGGGAACTCCAGCGTCCTGCGTAACGTCCTCCAGCAAGTCGAGATCGTGGCGCCGACCGGTTCCACGGTCCTTATTTATGGTGAGACCGGCACCGGAAAGGAGTTGATCGCGCGTGCCGTGCACGATCTGAGCTCAAGAAAAGCACGAGCGTTCATCAAACTGAACTGCGCGGCGATTCCCACGGGTCTTCTCGAAAGCGAATTGTTCGGGCATGAGAAGGGCGCTTTCACCGGAGCGATCTCGCAACGCATTGGGCGCTTCGAACTCGCGCACGGCGGCACCGTGTTTCTCGACGAAATAGGCGAGATCCCTCTGGAAGTTCAACCGAAACTCCTTCGCGTCCTTCAGGAACGCGAATTCGAACGCTTGGGCGGTTCGAAGACCTTTCAGACCGACGCCCGATTGATCGCCGCCACCAATCGAGACTTGGCGGCCATGGTTCAAGCGAATAAGTTCCGTCCCGATCTTTACTATCGTCTGAACGTGTTTCCCATTCGTGTGCCGTCGCTTCGCGAGCGGTCGGAAGATATTCCGCTGCTGGTGAGTCATTTCGTTCAACAGTTCGGCCGGCGCATGGGGAAAACGATAGACTCGGTGCCTGCGGATACGATGAGTGCATTGGTCCAGTACCATTGGCCCGGCAACATCCGTGAGTTGCAAAACATCATCGAGCGCGCCGTCATCGTCACGCAAGGCTCGGTGTTGAAAGTCGGTTTGGGAGAACTCGAAAGCGCGCCCAAGACGGCGGACAGCGAGCGGGCCGATGAGGGGAATTCCATGCGCAAAGTGCTGGAAGAAACCGAGCGCGAACAGATCGTCCGCGCTCTGGAACAAGCGAACTGGGTGATTTCCGGGGCTTCGGGCGCCGCCGCCCGGCTCGGCATGAAGCGCTCCACGTTGCAGGCGCGAATGCAGAGACTGGGGATTCAAATTAGGAGAACGGGCGGCAGCCGCTCGACGAAAAGCTAGCGCCCGCACGATTCCTGGACAGATCGCTTACGCAGCGTGCGTCAGTCCCGCCAGCCTCCTTTGCCCAGCGATCGAAGTCGTGCTTGTGACCGCGAGCCCACACGGAAAAGACAGAGATCAATCCCTTCTGGACAGTAGTTCGCTGGTGTTGCATGTGGAGCATTAAGACTGGTGGCTGCCTCGGGGGCAATAGAGTGGGGGCCCGACTGGAGGCACCGCCCTACGGAATGGCGTATTCTGGAATCAGGTCTCAGATTTCAGACCTTGAAGGGTAAGAGCATTGGGAGTTTTGTCATGACTGAGCAAGGCTGTTTAAAAGCGAGTTCAGTTTTGTTTTGGTTAGCCGCCTTGCTTGCTGTCGGCATTATATTTGTCGGCGGCCGATTCCTTTTCGATCCGTTCGCTGCAGCACGCGATTTCGGCGTGCCCGCGGCGCACAATTCAACGCTCGCTTATTTGTGGACAAAAGGGACGCGGGATATTGTCTCGGGATTGCTGCTGATCTCTCTCCTCTGCCTAGGGGTTCGTCGAGCTGTCCTTTCCACTTTCATTTTCATTACCACCTTGATTCCGCTCGCAGATTTTCTGAACGCAGCCGCAAGTATGGCCTTGTGCGGTCGCGCCGGACTCGTGCGATCATGGTTGGCTCCCGAGCATATTGTTTCGTCGTAGCCTTTGCCCTGATTTGTTTTGTCCGAACCAACCAGTCATGAAAGGAGAATTCGCTATGACTCGAACGTTAAATAAAACGATGAAGGCAGTGGTAATAGATCAATTTGGCGGAATTGAAACGCTGAAAACGCGAGAGATTCCGGTGCCGGAGGTAGACGCCGATGAAGTTCTGGTTCGTGTGGAAGCGGCCGGCGTCGGCGTATGGGATCCGTTTGAGCGCGAAGGCGGGTTTGCGAAAGAGTTTAACGTGAAGCCCACCTTTCCTGTTGTCTTAGGGTCGGACGGCGCCGGGATTGTTGAAGCCGTAGGGAGCCACGTTCGAGGCTTGAATCAAGGGGATCGTGTTTACGGAATTTCCTTTTTGAATCCGAAGGGCGGATTTTACGCGCAGTACGCCGCCGTCAAAGAAAATAGTTTATCGCGCATCCCGGGACAACTGACCACGCAGCAAGCCGCCGCCATGGCGGTCGATGCTGTCACGGCCCTCGCGGGCCTTGATTCGACGCTCGGATTAAAAAAAGGCGAGTCGATATTGATCTTCGGAGCCAGCGGCGGTGTTGGTCACATGGCCGTTCAATTAGCCAACCGCATGGGTGCACGCGTGCTTGCCGTCGCCTCGGGGAAAGACGGCGTCGTATTCGTGAAACGTCTCGGCGCACACAAAGTCATCGATGGCTATAAGGATGATGTCCTTTCCGCGGCCCGGGAGTTCGCTCCGCAGGGTCTGGATACGGTTCTCTTAACCGTTGGCGGAGAGGCGGCCGAAAAATCCTTAGCGGCTCTGCGTGAGGGCGGACGGGCCGCCTATCCCAATGGCGTGCAGCCGATTCCCAAAGAACGCGCCGGCATTAAACTTCAAAGTTACAACGGCGAGTATGACCCGCCTCCATTCGACAAGCTGAATCGCCTCATTGAAGCCGGTCCCTTTGAAATCCATGTCGCACGGACCTTCAACTTGGATCAGGCTGCCGATGCCCAGCGCGCGCTCGAGGACCACTACCTGGGCAAGCTTGCGCTAGTCATGAAGTAAACAATAGCGAACAGCCCCCGCTTTCAGCCGGCCATCAGGAATTCCGAAAAAATGGGAAACGGGGGCAGCTTGCCGTCAATACTTGCACTGCACCATGACGCGGTGAAAACTCAAGAACGTCGACGGCTTGAGCGCGATCGCCAGGGCGGCGACCTGCACTATATGACCGTTTGCAGTAGGGGAGCCATGTCCCGCGTCGTCCTGGCCGATGTTGCGGGGCACGGCGAAGTCGTCAGCTCCGTTGCCGATAGATTGCGGACTCGAAAACACGTCGATACCTGGCCTCAGTCGATTCTCCTAACCCAGCAAGACTTCCTGATGGATCACGGCCGGTTGGCATAAGATCAGCCAATGGAACTGCGACACTTACGATATTTTGTGGCGGCGGGAGAGGAGCAGCATTTTGGACGCGCCGCCGAGCGTTTGCGCATTGCTCAACCTGCGCTCTCCCGACAAATTCAAGATCTGGAAAATGAGATTGGTTTTGAACTGTTCGATCGTCTCAGCCGTGGAGTGAAACTAAGTGCTGCGGGAGAATCTCTTCTCGAAGACGCGCGAGGCATCCTGCGAGATGTGAATGAAGCGATCATGCGTGCTGGGAAAGTAGCCCACCGAACCGGAACACTGCGCGTCGGATTCATAGAAAGCTTGTCGTGGCATGGCGTCGTTCCCAGGTCATTCCGGCAATTTCGCCAGCGACACCCCGACGCAACATTGGAACTGAGGTCCTTGAGTTCTCTCGATCAAGTGGAAGCGGTCCGATTGGGCAAACTGGATGCAGGCTATGTGTATCGCCCACTAATCAAAGACCGCAATCTGGCACACGTTCAGGTCGCATTGCATAGCGTGATGTTAGCCTTACCGCTCGGACATTCCCTGTTGAAAGTCACGCCGCTTCGCCTCCGCGATCTCCGAGGTACGTCTTTCGTGTGGTTTTCAAAGCGGACAAACCCTGTCTTCTACCGGCAGTTGATGCAGCAATGCATTCGGGGCGGATTGAAACATCCTCGGATCGTTCAAGAGGCGATTAATGAACCGACGATTCTAAGCCATGTGGCGTGCAAGCTGGGAATTGCCTTCGTTAGTGGAGCGACACGCTGGCGACGTCCCAAAGGCGTCGCGATGCGGCCCGTCGTTGATTTGGATCTACCAATACCTTTTTCGCTGGTCTGGCGGAAGGACAACATTTCTCCATTACTTGCGGACTTTGTGGGCGCCGTTCAATCGATGGCGGAAGTAGAAACCTTTTCCAAGAGTTGAACTTCAGCCATGGACGTTCCGCCTCGCTCGATTCATAACTAGAAAGCATCGGTTTTGATCAAAAAGATCTCTTGGACGCGGTAATTCTCAATGGTCTAGAACTATGAGTGTAATCGTCGTAGATTCCAAGATACATTCCTGATGGATTACGAGGAGCGTTTTCATGCCAAAACACTGGTTCGTGACCGGCAGCGCAAGTGGCCTGGGCCGCAGTATATCGGAGGCCGTGCTCGCGTCCGGTGATTCCCTCGTCGCAACAGCGCGCGAGCCAAAACGCCTTGCCGATCTTCTAGAGAAGTACGGCGATCGTGTGCGCACCATCGCATTGGACGTTACCGACGAAAAAGGGTGTGAGATAGCAGTGGAGAAGGCAGTAGAAGCCTTCGGGAGTCTGGATGTTGTCGTCAACAACGCGGGCTACGGCGATATTGCACCGTTTGAACAGATGGCCTCTGAACGGTTCAAGGCGGTCATCGATACGAACTTTTATGGCGTGGTCAACGTCACTCGCGCCGTCATACCGATCATGCGAAAGCAAAAAAGCGGCTGTATTCTGCAAATTTCGTCGGTTGGCGGCCGTGTCACCCGGCCCGGCAGTACGCCTTATCACGCCGCCAAATGGGCTGTTGGCGGATTCACCGAATCGCTTGCCAAGGAGGTAGCTCCTTTTGGTGTTAAGGTGTGCGCCCTCGAACCCGGCGGAATGCGGACCAACTGGGGGAGCCGGGCGAATCAAAACACACCGGAATTGCTTGCGGATTACGAGGCGTCCGTCGGGACATCGGTCTCTGCACTGAAAACGTACTGGGGAAATGAAGTGAGCTCTCCCACCAAAGTGGCTCAGGTGATCCTTCGTCTGGCGTCGAGCGAACATCTGCCTTTCCATCTCTTGCTGGGGAGCGACGCCGTTCGAAACGCGCAGGAAGCCGAGGCAACTCGCAACCGTGAGGCGGAAGATTGGCGTGAAGTAAGTCTCTCGACGGATGTGGATGCTTCGGTATCCCTGCCAAACATACGATTCTGATCGACGATCGGTTCAAAATGGAGGTGCGGTGTGCAAACAGACGGAAAGGTGCCCGTCAATTCGAAGACATGGCTCATAACGGGAGCATCCAGTGGCCTCGGTTTTGCTCTTGCCCAGTACGTATTGGAACAGGGTGACTGCGCTGTGTTGGGCGCACGAAACCTCCGTCCGATGAGCGAGCTTGTCGCACATTACCCTGACACCGGATTGGCCCTCACGCTGGACGTGACCAGGCACGAAGATCGAGCAGCGGCAATTGTGCAGGCAGAGGGCCGCTTTGGCGGCATCGACGTCCTGGTGAACAATGCAGGCATCGACTTTCTCGGCGCAATTGAAGAGCAGGAAGAAAGAGATTACCGAGAGCTATTCGAGGTCAATTTCTTCGCAGCAGTGGCGCTCCTCCGCGGCGTACTGCCAGGGATGCGTCTGCGCCGCCAAGGAACCATCATTAATATTTCTTCGATGGATGGAATCGCGAGTCTGCCAGTGAACGGTTACTACTCCGCCAGCAAATTTGCCCTGGAGGGGTTGACGGAGTCGCTGTGGCAGGAGATTGAGCCGTTAGGGTTACGCGCCTTCCTGGTCGAGCCGGGCTCCTTCAGAACTGGCATTGAACAACGCACGAAATTCTCTGGGTCGGTGATCGATGCGTACGAAGCCACTTCTGGCACTTTCCGCAAAATGGTGGATACACTGTCTTCCGATCAATTCCCAGGAGACCCCATTCGCGCCGCGAAAGCGATTTACCAGGTCGTGAACTCAGACCTGCCGATGCACCGGCTCATTCTGGGGAGTGACGCATATCGCCGGATCGGCGCAAAACTCGACATGATCGTCTCTGAGTTCAAGGCCGTCAAAGACATTGCGTTCAGCACGGACTATCCCGGCGCCGGAAAAGCAGTTCTCTAGCCGACTCATCGAACTCGCATCTTTTGCGTCCTTAACGTGTGGGTGGCGAATTACTGAAAATGGCGAATTTCATGGGCTTTATTGATTTTGATTTTGATTCTATATAGGAATGTCTTCCGCTACCGGACATAGCATGTCGCTACGCGAATTTATTTGGAGCGCAAAACAGTCCTGACTGACTAAACACTGGAACTGTCGGCTCGAAGACTCAAGCAATGGATCAGGTTCTGAGCCCGACATCGGCAAATGCATCTCTAAACCTTTGACGACTGCAAACCGGTCCTGAACTCGATGGGCATGGGCCCAAAATGGGCCCAAAACTTCGGGAAACATCGGCAAAATACGTCAACATACGACCTGAAATGATTGAAAACGCAAGAGCCGGCAAAGTTAACTAAGTCTCATAACCCCAAGGTCGGAGGTTCAAATCCTTCCCCCGCAATTGGGGCCGCTTGCAGCGGCCCTTTTTCATTGCGTTAGAAGAACTCATCACGCCTCCTGACCCTTGGTGGACGGCCCACCAGCGTTTGGTGGGCAATCTGGTAGGCAAAAAACTTGGGCTGATCGCTTCCGCCAACACTTCCGCCGCAAATCGCAGTTGCTCGTCGTCTGTGTGGACGTAAATGTTCGCAGTCGTTCCCATGTCCGCATGCCCTAACTGAATTTGAGCCAGCTTCATGCTTCCGGTTTTTCTGTGAATGATGCTGCCTGGCGAATGCCGGAAGATGTGGAATCCATGCGTCCGCGGTCCGCGCTCGATTTCGGCTCGATCCATTGCGGGATAGAGCACGGAATCACGCACGAAATTGGGATCGCATGGACTTCCATCAAACTTACAAAACGGGAAATCGGAATCGGACTTGTGCTGCGATCGGTACGTCATTGGCTGCCTGCTTATCGACGGTGACGGTTTCATTCTCCGCATTGACCTGCCGCATCCGCCGATCCCGTTCTTTCTCCGCAGCTTTGTCGGTTGTAGCCTCCATTAATTCGGCCACTTTCCGCCAGCCGCGCGGGTGACGCGTATCGCGAACGCGGTATCGCAGCAAATACTTCCCGATTCCCTTCTTTTCTATTGATCCTTTCTGATAACTCACGCGAGTCCTCCTTGCGAGCGGCGTCGACGCGAAAGCGCGAGAAATACTCGGCCTCAACCGTCCCCTGACGTTGGATGGTCTTACCGACAGCCGCAACCGATACCTCCAATGGCATCGCAGAAGTGGCAGTACGTTGCTCGCTCAAAATAAACGCGCTTCAAACTGAGACACTACTCGACCGTCAATCGGCTTTTGGTGTGATGTAATATGTGGGAGAGTTTCCAGAAGGGCCGGCTGAAACAACCACCATCGTAGCCGGGGGCCGCTGAACGAATTTGGAGTGAGCCGATGCATAAGGAATACGTGAAGAAGATAGAGGACGTTTATCGAGTGGGAGACACCCGTGTTTCCCTGGATTCGCTGGTTTATCTCTTCCGCGAAGGGATGTCCGTCGAAAGCATGGTAGAGAGTTATCCGGCATTGACCCTCGAAGAAGTGCATGGCGCGCTGGCATATTATTTGGCCAATCAGGAGGAGATCGACGGCTACCTTGCCGAAGGTGAGCGGGTGTCCGAGTCTCAACATGCGCATTCACGTAGCGTGAACGCGGAACTGATTGCCAAGCTGCGGCGAGCGCGCCATGAAAATCAGATTCCAGGCTGATGCGGACCTCGACGGCCGCATTGTCCGAGGCCTGAAGCGCCGAGCGCAGGACATCGACATCCGCACGGCGGCCGACGCCGGAATTTCCGGTCTGAAAGACCCCGATGTCTTACG
>WNFS01003567.1_pt1 | contig 11828 bp, 7 predicted proteins | sample 5400141 | NCBI WGS metagenome assembly WNFS01 (sample SAMN13153358, study PRJNA577476) | soil metagenome | isolation source: 60 cm saprolite under Madrone tree | place: USA:California | collected 2016-06-14 | reverse complement strand
CGTAAAAAAAGACGCCAGTCTTGCGGTCGCTGAACGTATCGAGAACAAAACCGAACTGGTCGTCGTCATTAATCTGTTCGCGTCGCACCATGTGGGCGCGAATCTTGTTGGGTTCGGAGTCAAAACAGAGACAGACGACGTAGAGGGCTTCCTTGGTATAGCCGAGATAGACTTCGGTCTTTTGGGTAATCGGCTGGCCGTCTTTGGGATCCCGCTGAAGGAAACCCTCCACTTTGAGCATCTGCGCGGCTGCCTCACCGGAGGGCCGCATGGACAAAAAATCCTCGATCGTAGGGCGTTTCGCCAGCAGCGGAATATGCAGTTTGGCAAAGCTGGCGGTGTCTTTCGCGCGTGGGCCCGCGGTCGCGGTCCCAACAAAAAAGGATAGAAGCGACGCGGCGAGCGCCAAGACGCGGCGGGGGGAACTTTTCGCCACTTGGAGCACCAAAGGACTCCGGGCGATCGTTAGAGGAAGGGCGATACCCTCTTGGGTGCCGAACGCGACGGTGAACAACTTCCTGAGGGTATTGACGACGCCGCGGCGCGAAAGGTTAGCTGGCCATTTCCGGGGCGTTCCAATTCATCACCGGACAATGAAGGGGCCTAGAAATCGAAGCGGTAGCCGATGATGGTCTTGGCGATGAGGTGGTCGGTTGCGCCGGTGATGCCCACGCCGAGACCGAAATTAACTTCCCATTTTGGGGAGACGTTTAGATCTATCGCCGGAACAATCTGGTGTTGCTGCAAGCGGAAGGGATCGAACTCGGTCGCCGGCCCGACGGAGCCATAGTATTCGATACCGCCCGTGATTTTTTTGGTGAAGTCGTAGCTGAATTTCACATTAGGCGAAAAGACAAAACCCTGGTGGACGCTGGGGCCGTGAAACGATTTGTCGAAGGTGGGATTAAATGAGAAATACCACCTGTTGATCTGCTTGTCGATGATGGGCCGCATCTCCCACGTCCAGGTATCCGCGGAATATTTGGCGCGTTGATAGCCGATTTCGTTGGAGAGACTCAGGCCGACGGGCCATTTCCATTTGGGCGGGATACGGAAGCGAGGACGAATATGATCGCCGACCCAGTCGACGCCCTGACCGTTGTGCGCAGAGGTAAAGATGTAGAACCCGGTTTCGAACCAGTCGGTGAAACCGTGCGTGATCTCGATGGTCTCGTGGAGCTGGTGATTGGTGGGAAAGGTTCCGTCGGTGGTGGACTTCGAGCCCTGAAAAGTGAAGTTGCTGTGGAGTTCGACCATCGTGTGGCCGGGTTCGACAGTCTCGTACGGATATACCTGAATTTCGTAATTGCCTTGTGCGAAGAGCGGACGCGGCGAGGCTAAGATTATGACTGCCAGGACTGTGATGCAGGCTGTTTTCATCAGAGTCATGGAGCTTGGATGGTTCGGCGGAGACAAATGGATACAGAGAACATTTCAGGCATGCGGATGGGCTTTGTCGTAAATATCCATGAGCTGGCGGATCGACGCGTGGGTATATTTCTGCGTAGTGGTGAGCGATTGGTGGCCGAGTAGTTCCTGAATCGCGCGCAAGTCGGCACCATCAGCGAGGAGATGCGTTGCGAACGCGTGACGAAGCGAGTGCGGATGCAGGTCCCAATTGACGTTAACGAGGCGCACGTACTTCTTGACAATGCGCCCTACCGAACGCTGCGTCAGGCGTCGGCCAGCGTAGTTCAGGAAAATCGCTTCCGTGTGCGGAGAACCGCCACGTTTTGGGCGAGCGGACAAATTTCGCAGCAGCAGGCGCTCACGCACCGGCCAGTATGCTTCGAGCGCTTCTTCCGCTTTCGAACCGTACGGCACGATTCGCTCCTTGTTGCCCTTGCCGCGAACGCGCAGGATGCGGTCTTTGCAATCCATGTCCACGAGATTGAGGCCGGTGAGTTCGCTGACGCGAAGGCCGGCGGCGTAGAGCAGCTCAAGGATGGCGCGGTCGCGTTTGATGAGTATTCCTTCTTCATCGGCGTTGCCTCGCGGCAGTTTCCGTTCGGCCTTATTGGCGCGATTTTGGGGCGCATCTTTAGCGCTGGAATCGGCCTTCATCCCGGCGAGCTGGTTCAAGAAGCCGTTCATCTCCTCGGCAGAGAGTACGGAAGGAATGCGCTTCGGGAGCTTCGGCGTCGGCACGAGGCGCGCGGGATTTTCTTTCAGCATGCCTTCCCGCACGCAGTATTTGAAAAACGAACGAAGCGTGGCGAGCTTTCGCGCGATGGAGCTTTTTTCGAGCGACTGATCGTGCAGATGCCCGACAAATTCGCGGATGACTTTGTGATCGATTGAGGCAAGAGTTGGAGGTTCCGATTCGGGCGGTGTGAGATAAGCGAGAAATTGCTGCAGATCTTTGCCGTAGTTCGAAATGGTATGCGGCGAAGAGTTCTTCACCGAGTAGAGATATTCCAGAAACTTCAGGATGGACTTCTTCATACGACCAAGCGAAGCCTTTCGGGGCAACCCAGCAGCAATTATATTCCAGCGAGAAAAAGCTCGAGCGGATTACTGGCGGTGTGTTGCGCAGTTGCATGCAAGGCACATAACATCGTTCTCAACCGATACGATCGAAAAATGGAGTACCCTGAATTTATGTAAAAGCAACGCGGGAGTACAATCAGGCCACTCCCAAGAAGAACGAAATTCAGGAGCGAAACAATGTTTTCCAAAATCATGCTCATGTCCGCTTTGATTGGGTTTGGGTCGTGCGGAGTTGCCCAGTGTCAACAGGCTCCTTCAACAGACACGGCGCCGCCAGCAGCAACGAGCACAACGCCTGCTGCCGCACCAGTACAGAAATTCGTGCTTAAAGAAGGGGCTGACGTTCAACTAAAATTCGCCCAGGACATCACTTCGAAAACCGCGACGGAGGGTGACCCCGTTAATTTGGTGCTGGATCAAGACCTGAAACTGGGGGATGCCGTCGTGGCGAAAGCCGGTGCAAAAGCCGTCGGCACGATTTCTCATTCGAAAAAAGCAGGAATGATGGGACGCGCGGGGGAATTGAATATGCGCCTGGAATACCTCCTATTAGACGATGGGCGATTGAAACTCCGCGGCAGCAAGGGCCGCGAGGGTGAAGGCAAAGAGGGCGCGGCAGTTGCCCTGACAGTCCTATTCGGGCCGATTGGCTTGATCAAACACGGAAAGAACGTGGAGATCAAGCAGGGTACGCCGCTCACCGTATACACGGACGAGAATTACACCGTGCCAACTGCGAAATAAAATTGCTCAGGGTTTGGCGCCGACGGGAGTAGCTTCTTCAGGCTGCGTGACTGGTGCTTCCGGCGCGAGTTTTTCCCAGTCGCATCCTTCCTTAATGCAGGTGCGAACCAGGCCTATTTTGGATTTCTTTTCGACGATGAACGGCGCGCCGCACTTCGGGCATGGTTCGGCGATGGGCTGGAAGGGCGTCGTAAAGTCGCAATCGGGATAGCGCGAACAGCCGTAAAAAATCCGCGTGCGTCCGCCCCTGCCGATGCTGCCGCGGCGGACAAATTCGCCTTCGCTGCACTTCGGGCATTTGATGCCAAGCGTGATTGGCCTCGTGTACTTGCACTTTGGATAGCCGGAACAACCGATAAATTCGCCGAAACGCCCGTGCTTCTTGATGAGGCCTTCGCCGCACGTCGGGCATTTTTCGTCGAGCGGCTCATCCGGCTGGCGCGCGATGCGTGTACCTTCGACAAGGCGCCGCGTCGTTTTACAATCCGGGTAGCCGGTGCAAGCGAGGAATACGCCGAAGCGGCCGCGTTTGATGGCCATTTCCTTGCCACAGTTATCGCAGATTTCGACTTTGGCTTCGCCCTCGGCTTGTTCCGGCAATTCCGGCGAAAGGTCCTGAATAAAATCGCAATCGGGATAGCGCGAGCAGCCCAGGAAAAATCCGTGACGGCTGATGCGTTCGAGCAATTCGCCCTGGCCGCACTTTTCGCACTTCTTGCCGGTCGCGATGCCGGCCTTGTACGAAAGCATTTCGTCGCCGGCCTTATCCAGATCAACGATGAATTTTTCCCAAAATTCTTTTACCGCTTCGCGCCAGTGGAGCTTGCCTTCTTCGATTTCGTCGAGTTCTTCTTCGAGGCGCGCAGTGAACGTCACGTCGAAGACGTCTTCGAAACTCTTGACGAGCAGAACGCTTACGCGTTCGCCGAGCATCGTGGGAAAAAAGCGGCCCTGCTCTTTGCGGACGTATTCGCGTTCGACGAGCGTGGAAATAATGTTCGCGTATGTGGACGGGCGGCCGATGCCGTCTTCTTCCAGTTCTTTCACCAGAGTCGCATCGTTGAAACGCGGCGGCGGCTCCGTGAAATGCTGTTCGGGGCGGATTTCATCGAGCCGCAAAATCTGGCCCTCGGTCACACGCGGCAGCGTCTTGCCTTCGCCCTCGTCGTCCTTTTCGTCGTCTTCGCGATCGGAATTCGCCACTGGCAATTGATACACGCGGAGAAAGCCGTCGAACTTTTGGACAGAACCGGTCGCGCGGAAGGTGTAATCGCCAGCCGAAATGTCGATCGTGGTCTGGTCGAAAATTGCCGGAAGCATCTGCGAGGCGACGAACCGCTGCCAGATCAATTGATAGAGCTTGAACAGGTCGTCGTCGAGATATTTGCGAACGTCTTCCGGCGCGCGAGAAACGTCCGTCGGGCGAACGGCTTCATGCGCTTCCTGTGCGTCTTTTTTCGATTTATAGAAATTCGGTTTTTCCGGCAAGTAGTTCGAACCGAAACGCTCCGGAATAAATTCGCGTACCTGCGCCAGCGCGTCGTTCGAAACGTTCACGGAATCCGTGCGCATATAGGTGATCAGCGCGACGGAGCCTTCTTCGCCAAGTTCGACGCCTTCATACAGCTTCTGGGCGAGAGACATCGTACGCTTTGCCGTGTAGCGCAATCGATTGAACGCAGCTTGTTGCAACTTCGACGTGGTGAACGGTGGCGGCGGATTTCGCTTCTTTTCTTTTTGCGTAACCGTCGCGACTTGCCACTTGGCCTTTTTCAACGCGGCAAGAACTTTGTCCGACGCTTCCTGATTTCCTACTTCAATATCCTCACCTTTATATTTGGTGAGCTTCGCTTCGAAGATCGGAGGATTGCCCGCATCCAGCATCGCGTGGATGGTCCAGTATTCCTGCGGCACGAACGCGCGGATCAGTTGTTCGCGCTCGACGATCAAGCGCAGTGCGACGGTCTGCACACGTCCCGCTGACAAGCCGCGGCGCACTTTGTCCCACAAGAGCGGCGACACCTTGTAGCCCACGATGCGGTCAAGCACACGGCGCGCCTGCTGCGCGTCCACCAAGCTCGCGTTCACAGCGCGAGGATGTTCGAACGCGGCGCGAATCGCCTTCGGAGTAATTTCGTTGAAGGTTACCCGGAAAATCTTTTTCGGATCGGTCGCCGGAATTTCTTTGGCGGCCTTTTTCCTCTCTTCTTCTTCCGCGGGATCGACAGGCTTCGGCTTCCGGCCAAAACGAGGAGCGCTGGGCTCCTGCTCTTCAAACTTGTGCGGCTTCGCCAGCACCATTGCCAGGTGCGCGGAAATCGCCTCGCCTTCGCGGTCCGGGTCGCCTGCGAGATAGACCGCATCGGCGGTATTGGCCGCTTTGCGCAGGTCGGTGATGACCTTGCCCTTGCCGGCAATAATCTGGAGCGTCGGTTCAAAAATCTTTTCGTCGTCCAGCGTGACCGGCTTGCGAACCTTCTTTTCTTTTACCTTCTTCGCGCCTTTTTTCGCGCGCGTCTTCTTTTGCGGAACGTCGTCTTCATCGGGCAGACGGATGCCGATCGTCTTTTTCGGCAGGTCGAGGACGTGGCCGACCGACGCCTTCACGACGTAATTCTTCCCAAGATACTTGTTGATGGTCTTCGCCTTCGCAGGCGACTCCACAATTACCAACGAACGACCCATGATGCAGTTTTACCTCGTAATCTTCCAAGGGAAGGGCCGCAGGCGCGGGCTGTGTCCTTCTCGCTACCTTATACCAGAGCTGTCAAGCCGGCTTCCGGCTGCAGTTTGCCTGCTACAGAAGAATCTTGCTGAACAATTTCCCCGGCGATTGCCGGACAATCCCTTTCATCTCCAGATTAAAAAGCGTAGCCAGAACTTCCGAAGAGTTCAAGCCGCTCCGTTCCACGATGTCATCAATCGGTTGCGCCTCGTCGGAGTTGAGCAGTTCGTACAGCTTTTTTTCGCTGGGATTCAGAGAAGCCGCAACCAATAGATTCGCCTCGCCCGTCTCTGGTTGCATAGCCTGCGTGAGGGCCGCCCGGACCGGCGTCGGCAGCTCTTCGATCACGTCTTCGGCGGACGTCACCAATTTGGCGCCCTGCTTGATCAATTGATTCGGTGCGAAGCTCACCGGCTGCGTCACATTGCCGGGCACGCCGAACACTTCCCTGCCGAACTCCATCGCGAGCCGTGCCGTGATAAGCGAACCGGAATATTGCGCACCTTCGACAATAATCGCTCCGAGCGGCATGCCCGCAACGATGCGATTGCGAATCGGAAAATTTTCTGGCGAGGGATGGGTGCCCATCGGAAATTCGCTAAGAATCGTCCCGTTCTCCAAAACTTTCTCGTAGAGTTTTTTGTTTTCCTTCGGATAGCAAACGTCGATGCCTGTGCCGAGCACGCCGATCGCTCGCCCACCGACCGCAAGCGCTCCTTGATGCGCAATGGCGTCGATCCCGCGCGCGAGTCCGCTGACGATCACGATTCCGCGCACCGCCAGATCGCGGCCAAGGCGCTGCGCCATTTGCGACCCGTAGAGTGTCGGCTTGCGCGTGCCAACGATGCTCAAGCTCGGCGCATTGAGAATTTGTGAATTGCCACGCACATAGAGCATCACCGGCGGGTCGTAAATCTGCAGCAGTGTTTGTGGATATTCGGGCTCGGTCCAATTGATAACCCGTGCGGCTGCCACTTTGCGCAGATTGGTCAGATCTCTTTCCGCGCGCTTGAACGAATCTTTTTTGACGATGGCCTGCGCCGAAGGTGCAGGGATGTTGCAAGCTTCCAGCCGCCGCAGCGGCGCCCTGAACACATCGTCCGGCGAGCCAAACTCCTTCAGCAAACGCGCCGACAGCCGTGCCGCAATTCCGGGCGTCAACGTCAACGCCATCCACGACAGCGATGAATCCAGCTCCATCGAGAGGCCCCCACCGAGGGAGCCTATGCGGCAGGTAACTCTGTTGTCAAGTCAATTTGCGAGAATCTTAGCTCTCAGCGGACAGGTCGTAGCCGGTTAGGGTTTTGCAGGCGCTGATTTCTTCCCGTCCTGGCGCGCCGGCGCGAAGCCAATCTCGAGCGGCGTGTTTTCGGGCAGGGTCACATCTTTGCCGCGTGAAAGGAAATTGGAGTAGATGGATTGTGAGGCTCCGAGTGCCCCGAATGCCATCGACACGGGCTGAGAGTGCGCGGCCAACGAAATAAGCGAGCCTGCGACTCGTGAGCCGGAAACGCCGGCTCCCGCGCGCACGCTCGGGTCTCCAGCGGCGTCGGTGGTCCCATGTTCGACGTCCGGACGAGACGCCGCCGCCAGCATCAGGAGGGAAAAGCCGGTCGAGAGATAGCGCGTCTTGGGAGTCGTAGCGCGCGCGCTGCCTTCTTCGTCCAACGCAAGATGCGCGGAGCGGTCCACTTCCAGGCCTTCCACCGTCCCTTGCATCGCCTGAAGCGCACCCGACGGCAGTTCGATGCGATTGAACGCGATGCGCAGTTCGCCGTTCCGATGCAAATTGCGCGCGGGCTTAGCTTCTTGAACATCTCCCGCGAGTTTGGTGTTCGCGGGCAGGAGCAGATGATGATCCACGGAAAAAATCGGTCTGGTGAGGACGGCCTCTACGGCTGCGCCGCGCGTTGCGTCCGCAGAACTGACTCGCGCCACGAGCCGCGCCTGCATAAGGCTGTCGGGCTCTGGTGCGCCTCCCAAACTTGCGAGTTCTGCCCGCGCGCGCGTCGTTTCTCCAAACGCCAGCGCATTTTCCAGTGTGGCGTTAAAGCGGGTTCCCTTCTCGATGTACTGACGATGAACAGGCGACTGTGCGTAGAGGATCGTTTTAAAACGATGAAGCAGGTTTGGCGACTTGATCTGCTCGACACCGTCGTGAATTTTCGCCGCGGCCTCTTGCTTCGCATCCTGGGCTGCCCGAACCGCCACGTTTTTCTTCTTTTCCTCGGCCTGTTTTGATTTGTTCGCGATCAGATGGACGACTTCCGCGTTTCCCGGCGACGTGATCGTCTTGATGCTAATGGTCTTCCCGTCCGGAAGAGTGAGTTGATCGAAAGTGATCTGATATTTGTGAAATGGAGTGAAGTTTCCGCCCGAATAGGCCAGTGCGCGAACTTTTGCGGACACCGGATCGATCCTGGTGACGCGCCCCGACGCATCGCTGCCGGCTGGAATCACTGTCTCGTCAAAAGCGTAAACCGGCTCAACAACTTTGCCGTGGACTGTTTCGCCGACTTTTCGCACGCGCGTGCGACGGTCGAGCGCAATTCGAAGCGGAGTTCCCTCCGGAACATCAAGGCTGATCTGAATGGGCGGAAGACTTGCCGCTTCCAGCTCAGAGGTAGGCGGAACGCAGAGAGACGGCAACGCATCTTCACGCGGGATTTCCCCGCACCCGAAAGTTGGCAGCTGCTGGGCTAGAACGGACGGGGAGACCGACGCAAAAAACAAAATCGCCACAGCGTTGAAAGACAGGCGGTTCACAGAAATCCCTCTGCCAATAGAATTCCGCGAGGGCTGAATGGCGAGTGCCACTAGCGGGGCACTCCACCTTGAAAGCCAAAGTATACACTCCTGGACAGACAGCGAGCCCCGCAAGATTTGCTCATCTAAGTAGCCGCAATTGAGAATCTCCAGCGACGACACCGCAGCTGTTTGCGGTGCCATTGCATCTCCATTGTTTCCCGGTAGCAATGGATTTATGCTGGTCTATGGCAGCCGCTCAATTGCAGCTGCAACCGGGCGAGAAAGTAAGCGGCGATCGCTCCCAAATCATTTTGGAGTGTGTTATGCGCCTGCAGCTTTCGTTGGCGGCCTCGTTGGTGTCTGCTCTACTCATCATTTTCCCCTCCCCGGTGAAAGCGCAGCGAAACTGCTCGAAAGAATTTTTAGAAAACACGGCGTCGGGCGTAAGAAATGCGCAAGCAAACTTGCTTGCTTTCAAAGTCAGAGCTTCCAGCCTCGGTTTCGATTTACCCGCACCTTTGCAGATGTTGATTCGGACGTTCAAAGAGGCTTTAACGCAAGCGTCGGATTTATATATTGCCTGTAATTTCACACCGGAATTGACTGCCGAACAGTTACAGCAATCACTTGCAGCTTTTCTCGGAGCAAACCGTCCAGCCGACGCGCAGGATTTGACGCTGAACGGAGGCTCTCATAACGAAATGGTTGACCAAGTTTACGGTACGGCGCTTGGTGTTTCCGTGGAGATTCCACCCCGTTTTCCTCAGCTTATGCTTATGAAAATCACGTTCGGTATCGACTGCGGTGAAGACACTCTCCTCCTCACCTATGAGAAAGGCGTCGGTACTCCAAAGAGGGTGCTTCGTTGGCAAAGCAGCGATTACAAAAATGTATCAGGCGCTTTTGGTGATGGTTTTCAATATGTGGTCGTTCCGATTGACGCTGGATCGAACTGGGCAGTCGCGATTTTTCACGGTACGCCATGGTGCACGTCCCGCTGGAGTGGTTTTGACGTTGACGTCGTCGCTCCAGATCCAGTGTTGGCTGCGAAAGTTCTGTTTCACGCTCATGCTGGATATGTGCGCGATGTTGACCCCGTGCTTAGGCAACTATCGCGGGGATTTGAGATTCGCGTGAGCGTAGGCAGTCTCGACGTTGACATAATGACTCGGCCCGCTATTTTCCGCTACGAAATCACGACAGAAAGTGTTCGGTGCGTCCAACCTATTGCCATGAACGGTCGCGACTTCGTTGATGAATGGCTTGCTTCGAACTGGAACGATGCAAAACGTTGGGCGGATTCAGCCCGCCTTGATCGTCTTCGCCAAATTCACGACGAAATGGATGAACATTGGAAAAGTACGACTTCAGCTCGACCGCTTTACACCTTCGGCCCTGTGCGCGCCTGCGCCTTGTCTGCCAATCACTTTCAAGTGGAGCTCGACCGCGATCCCGGCGTACCGTCGTTCTTTCAGATCGAGCAGGGACGAAACTCGTTCACCATGCTTTCTGTCGCCGACAAAGCAGACCCCTCCTGCAAGGGCCCAGACATCATGCGGAAACCATGAAGAAATTAAGGTTGTGAGGCATCCTCAGCAAGAATGGCGTCGAGCGTCAAATTGAAAAGGTCGGCGTCGGCCTCCGTGAAAATGAGTGGTGGGCGGAGCTTGATGACGTCGTGATGCGGGCCATCGGTGCCGGCGAGGATGCCGCGTTCCCGCAGGCGATTCACGATATAGGTGGCTTGCACTGTCGCAGGCTCGCGCGTTTGGCGATTGCGGACCAAATCGAGGCCGAGAAATAGTCCTGAGCCGCGAATGTCGCCGAGAATCTCGTGCTTCTGCCGCAGATCGGCGAGACCAGCAAGCCAGTAATCACCGACTTTTTTCGCGTTCTGCTGGAGACCTTCGTCGCGAACCACGTCGAGCACCGCGAGTCCAACGGCGCAGGAAACCGGGTTGCCTCCGAACGTGCTGAAAAATTCCATTCCGTTCGCGAAAGCCTCTGCGATTCCCGGAGTCGTCACGACTGCGGCAAGCGGGAACGCATTTCCAATCGGTTTTCCGAAGACAACGATGTCCGGCACGACTCCCTGCGTCTCAAACCCCCAGAAATGCGTACCCAGTCGGCCGAACCCCACTTGCACTTCGTCGGCAATGCAAACTCCGCCGGCCGCGCGAACGCAGCGATAGACTTCGGCGAGATAGTTCGACGGGAAAACGATTTGTCCCGCGACGCTCGGTAAAGTTTCCGCGAGATATGTTGCGCGGCTCCCCTTCTGGCGCAACGTCTCCACAATTTCGCCAACATGCGCAGCGTATCGTTCGCCGAGATTTTTTTCACCGCGCCGGTACGGCCCCCGATAATCGTCCGCAATCGGCGCAACGTGTACCCACGGCTTCCGGCCGCCCCCGCCGGGCCCTTCGAACTTGTAAGGACTGACGTCGATCAGCGTGTTGGTGTGCCCATGGTAGGCGTGTTCCAGAACGATGATGTCGTCCGAGCCCGTCTTCGCGCGCGCCATGCGAATCGCCAGTTCGTTCGCTTCGCTTCCCGAATTGACGAAATGGCAGACCTTCAACGGGTCCGGCAGTAGTTCGATGAGACGTTCCGCATAGCGAAGAACATTTTCGTGCAGATAGCGCGTATTTGTATTGAGAAGCGCAAGCTGTTTCTGCGCCGCCTCGACAACGCGCGGGTGATTGTGCCCAACCAGGGGCACGTTGTTGTAAACGTCGAGATACGCCCGCCCCGTTTCGTCATATAGAAATTGCTTCCAGCCGCGAACGAGGTTGAGCGGCTTCGCATACGAAACGCTCAAGCTGGCGCCAAGAAGGTCTTTCCGGCGCGCGCGGAGTTGCTCCACGCTGCGCGACGGTTTTGGAAAACGTTCCACAGGAATCTGTAGCAGAAGATTCGGGTCTGGCGAGAGCGCTTTCCAGATCGCACGTTCTGATGCGCGGGCCACGCCGGGAAAATCAGCGCCGCGATCGAGCAAATCTAAAATAATTTGAAAGTGTACGTGGGGCGCCCAGCCGCCGTTTTCATGAACCGCGCCCGCATGAGCAAACACTTCGCCACGTGCAACTGGCTGCCCGACGCTCAACTCATGCAACGTCTT
>WNFS01008645.1_pt1 | contig 11835 bp, 13 predicted proteins | sample 5400141 | NCBI WGS metagenome assembly WNFS01 (sample SAMN13153358, study PRJNA577476) | soil metagenome | isolation source: 60 cm saprolite under Madrone tree | place: USA:California | collected 2016-06-14 | reverse complement strand
TCTCGAAAATGTACGCGGGGCCGATGTTTTCGTCGTGCAACCCTGCAGTTTTCCGGTCGATAGCCATCTTGTCGAACTATTGCTGATGATTGACGCATTCAAACGCGCGTCCGCCTGGCGCATCACCGCTGTGCTGCCCTACTATTGCTACGCCCGGCAGGACCGCAAAGACAAGCCCCGCGTTCCGATCTCCGCGAAGCTCGTTGCGGACCTGCTTGAAACCGCAGGCGCCAGCCGCGCGCTCACCCTCGACCTGCATGCGCCGCAGATTCAGGGCTATTTCGACGTTCCGGTGGATCACCTCTACGGTTCACCTGTGCTCATTGAGCATTTCCGGCATCTGAAGCTGCCAAACTTGACCGTCGTTTCGCCCGACGCTGGCGGCGTGGAGCGCGCCCGCTCTTTCGCAAAGCGCCTTGATGCGCCTTTGGCTATCGTAGACAAGCGGCGAATCGATATCGACGTCAGCGAAGTTATGAACCTCATCGGCGATGTTCGCGGGCGCAGCACCTTGATTGTCGACGACATCATCGATACCGCCGGCACCCTCGTGAAGACCGCCGAGGCACTGCTTCGCGAAGGCGCTACGCAGGTCTACGCTGCGTGTACCCACGCTGTGCTCTCGGGCCCTGCAATCGAACGCATCGCTAAGTCGCAAATTAAAGAAGTCGTCGCCACGGACTCTGTGCCCATATCCGAAGCGGCACTGAAAATGGGCAAGATCAAAGTTTTGAGCGTAGCCGGCCTGCTCGCGCGCGGCATTCGCTCGATTCACGAGGAAACATCGATCAGCGAGCTGTTTATTTAAGTAGCACAGACACTCTTGTCTGTGCGGTTTGAAGCAGAAGAATTTCTGTAAAGAGAATTTTAGAGAAGGGAACTAGCATGGCTCAGAAACAACAAGAAAAAGTAGTAGTGGAAGCAGCCCCCCGCGCCGAGCGCGGCAAGAACGAAGCGCGCCGCTTGCGCGCGAGCGGCAGAGTCCCGGCCGTCCTCTATGGCGGCAAAGGTGAGGCCATTACGCTCTCCGTCAACACCAAACAGGTCAACTCGATCTTGCGCTCGCAGAGTGGCCACAACACTCTGTTTCAGGTCGATCTCAACGGCAAGCACGAGCCCGCTATCCTCAAAGATTGGCTGAACGATCCCGTTAGCGGCAATTTGCTTCACGTCGACCTTTTGCGCGTCGCCATGGACGTCCGCATGCGCGTCCAGGTTCCCGTGCACACCTTCGGCGATCCGGGCGGCGTAAAAGTGCAGGGCGGCGTCTTCGAGGTCGTCACCCGTGAAGTGGAAATCGAATGCTTGCCCGGTGATATTCCGAGCGAATTTAGAGCCGACGTCAGCGGCTTAATGCTCAACGACGCTCTTCGCGCCCGCGATCTCCAGCTCGATACCGCGAAGATGAAGCTGATCACCGACCCTGAGCAGGTTCTCGCGCACGTCGTCACGCTCAAGGTCGAAGAAGAGAAGCCCGCGGAAGTCGCGGCTACGGAAGCTGCAACTCCAGCCGAGCCCGAAGTCATCAAGAAGGGCAAGAAGGAAGTCGAGGGCGAAGAAGGTGCCGAAGGCGAAGCCAAGCCCAAGGCCGCCGAAAAATCCGACAAGGGCGACAAGGAGAAGAAAAAGTAACGGCGCCGTTCTCTATACGGGCGCATCAATGCTGCGCCCCAGCTTGGCGAGATTTAAAGCGTCAAGTCGTTATCGCTCGGGGCTGATAAAGATATGCGGCTAATCGTCGGACTAGGCAACCCCGATCCTGAGTATCAGTGGACGCCGCATAACTTGGGTTTCATGGCCGTGGACGAACTCGCGAATCGCGCAGCGATTCGCGTAGAGCGCCCCGAAGCCAAAGCCCTCGTAGGCCGCGGCAAATTGGCCGGAGAAGAAATTCTCCTGGCCAAGCCGCAAACGTACATGAATCTCAGCGGCATCTCGGTACGAGAGCTGCTGGCCAAGTACGAGTTGGACATCAGCGATTTGCTGGTGATGTGGGACGAAGTGCAATTGCCGCTGGGCACCATTCGGGTTCATCCGGACGGCAGCGCCGGCAGCCACAACGGCGCAAAATCCGTAATCGGCGCCCTTGGCACGCAAGAATTTGCGCGCCTTCGCCTCGGTTGCGGGCCCGAGCACCAGCTCAGCAGCCGGAGAGAATACGTCCTCCGGCCAATGAAGAAGGCGGAGCTAGAGGTCGCCGCCGAAATGCTCGACGAAGCGGGCAACGCGGTCGAAATGATTCTGAAGGAAGGGCTCGACGCGGCAATGACGAAATATAACCGCCGCAAGCCGTCTGAAGCCGAAGGCGAATCTTTGTAGTGGCGGGTCTTAAGACCCGTCAGCGCCGCAAGGCGCGTTAGAAATGTTTTTCGGGGTTCGCCCCGTAGTTGTAGGTGCCGGGCTTTAGCCCGTCAGCGCCGCAAGGCGCCGCCGAAACAATTTTCACGGGCCAGCGCCCGCGAACAGAAGGAAAGAGGCAATCAATGGAAGAGCGTCTGTACGATCTGATCTTCATCACCCGTCCGGCCACGCCGGAAGACGAAATCAAAAAGGTCCTTACCGGCATCGAGCACACCTGTGCGGAAAAGGGCGGCAAGATTGAGAAGACCGAGCACTGGGGCACGCGTAAGCTCGCCTATCGCGTAGCCAAGCATCGTGAAGGCATCTACGTCTACCAGCAGATTCGCACTGCGCATCACGATCTCATCGCCGAGCTCGAGCGCCGCCTGCGCGTGCAAGACGTCGTCATCAAGTACCTGACCGTGCGCCTCGACGAAGATCTCAAGCGCCAGAAGAAGCTCGGTGACAAGCGCGCGGTACGCGCCGCGCGTCGTCCGCGCCGCACCGCCCCTGCTCCTGCTCCTGCGGCGCCACAAGCAGCCGCAGCCCCGGAAGCCGCAGCGAGCTAAAGATTTTGGAGTGCGGCGGTCTTGCCGCCGCTTTTGAGCAGTAAGCGCGACGCGATCGTCAAACGAAGTATCGAGATCGCAGAGCAGGCAAATGTAGCGGCCGCGGATTTTCGCGGGCGCTTTTGACGAACCAAGACAGCAATCGCAAGCCCCCGCTGGCGCACCGCGCCGTGAAGGCCCCGGTGGTCACGGCGGTGGACACGGCCCAGGCGGCGGTCACGGCGGCCCGCGTCGCGAGGGCGGCCCCGGTGGACCGGGCGGTCCCGGCGGACGTCCGCGCGGCAAGCGTCAATATTTTCGCAAGAAGAAAGTCTGCAAGTTTTGCGTCGAGAAGATGGACTTCATCGACTACAAGCGCGCCGACATCCTTTCGCAGTTCGTGCAAGAGCGCGGCAAGATTCTCCCGCGCCGCATGACCGGAGTCTGCTCGCGCCACCAGCGTTGGCTCGGCGTAGCCATCAAGCGCGCCCGCAACATCGCGCTGATGCCCTTCGCCGGAAGCGCCGCAGGTACGCACGCCCCGCGCCCGGTAGTCCCCGCGGGAGCGCCAGGCGCGCAAGCGCACGTCCCGGCAGCACCGCCACAAGCGCACGCCCCGGCTGTGCCAGCCGCCGCGCCACCAGCAACCGAAGCGCCCAAAACGTAGCGGCGGCCTTCAGGCTGGCGCCCCCGGTCGCAAGACCGGCTCATATTTTGGAGTGCGGGAGTCTTGCTCCCGCTTTCGAGCAGTAAGCACGACGCGATTGTCAAACTGAGTATCGACATCGCAGCAAAGGCAACTGTAGCGACCGCGGACTTTCGCGGGCGCCTTTATGTAGCGGCCGGCTTCAGCCGGCCACGCACCAATGGAATCAGTGACAGGAGCAAAGAGAATCACCATGCAAATCATTCTGCAAGAAGACATCGACAAGCTCGGCCACCGCGGCGACATCGTCACCGTCAAGCCCGGCTACGCCCGCAATTTCCTGCTGCCGCGCAAGCTCGCCATCGAAGCCACCAGCGGCAACATGAAAGCTGTCGAGCGCATTCGCGCGTCGCTGGCCAAGACCGGCGAGAACGATCAGCTCTTCGGCTCCGTCACCACCGCCGACATCGCCGACTCCCTCGCCGCCCAAGGCTTCAAGATCGACAAGCGCCAGGTCCAGCTCAAGGAGCCCATCCGCGCCCTCGGCGAATATCCCGTCACCATAAAAGTTTTCCGCGACGTAACCGCCGAGGTAAAAGCCCAAGTCGACAAAGAAGCGTAGTAGCTTCAGTCACAGCAAATTCTCGCGCCGCCACTTCGACAAAGTGGCGGCGTTTTGTTTGCAGTTGTAGGGGCACGGGACTTCCTTGCCCGCTCCAGCTAGGTGCAACGACTTAAAAAATACGCACAAAGTTCGCGGAAAAAGCTTTTGCACTTTTCCAAATTCATTCACACCTACTTGTATTGACGCGCGCCGCTCTTCCGCGCACAATGCGCCAACGCTGCAAACAGGGAATCGGTCGAGCCCAGGCAATCGTCCTCGCCACCTGAAAAAAGTTATCAGCAACGCATCCCGTGCAAACCGGAGTTGCGCGGCAAAAGAGGTCTGTGTTACTTTAGGCGAAATAAAAGCGAATATACCGATCATCTCAAAAACGCATGCCCTCCGACTCCACTCTCGAAAAGCCCCTCCCCAATAATCTCGACGCCGAGCGTTCCGTCCTCGGCGCCGTAATCCTCGACAACAACGCCCTCAACGCCGCCATCGAAAATCTCAAGCCCGAAGATTTTTTCCTCGACCAGCACCGCCGCGTCTTCACCCAGATGATCGCGCTTGGCGAAAGCCAGCAAGCCATCGACCTCATCACGCTCACCGAAGAGCTGCACCGCCGCGGCGATCTCGAAGCTGCCGGCGGCGCGCCCTATCTCGCCTCCCTAGCCGACGGCATGCCCCGCGTCTCCAACGTCGAGCATTACGCGCGCATCGTCAAAGAAAAAGCCATCCTCCGCAATCTCATCCACACCACGCACAATATCCAGCAGCGCGCTTTCGAGGGCGAAGACGGCGCCGACGCCATCCTCGACAACGCCGAGTCTTCCATCTTCCAGCTCGCCGAAGACCGCATCCGCGCCGGCCTGATTCCCGTCAAGGACATCGTCCGCGACAACTTTGAACGCCTCGAAAAGATCTTCCGTGAAGGCAAGAGCATCACCGGCATCCCCACCGGCTACGTAGAGCTGGACAAGCTCACTTCCGGCCTGCAAGCCTCCGAGCTGCTCATCCTCGCCGCGCGCCCCTCGCAGGGGAAAACCGCGCTCGCCCTCAACCTCGCCGAAAACATCGGCATCCGCGCCGGCCAGCCCGTCGCCGTCTTCAGCCTCGAAATGTCCAAGGAGTCGCTCCTCCAGCGCCTCGTTGCCTCTGTCGCGCAGATCGACGCCCACAAATTCCGCACCGGCCATCTCTCCCGCGAAGACTGGCGCCGCATGACCGAAGCCCTCGGCACCATCTCCTCCGCCCCCATCTGGGTCGACGACGCCGGCTCCATCTCCGTCCTCGAAATCGGCGCCAAAGCCCGCCGCCTCAAGCGCGACAAAGGCCTCTCTCTTCTCATCGTCGATTACCTGCAGTTGATCACCGCGCGCGGCCGCTTCGGCAATCGCCAGGAAGAAGTTGCCAGCATCTCCCGCGGCCTCAAAGGCCTCGCCAAAGAATTACAGATCCCCGTCCTCGTCCTCAGCCAGCTCACTCGCGCCCCGGAACGCGACGAGCGCGGCCCCCAGCTCTCTGACCTCCGCGAGTCCGGCGCCATCGAGCAGGACGCCGACGTCGTCATGTTCATCTACCGCCCGAACTTTTTCAAAGAAGGCGCCACCCCCGAAGAGCGCGAAGAAACCGAGCTCCGCATAGCCAAGCAGCGCAACGGCCCCACAGACACCGTCCGCTTCGTATTTCGCAGCCGCCTCACGCGCTTCGAGGAAGCCGCCCCCGACGCCTTCAGCCAATTCTCCCCAGGAGATTTGTAGCCTCGTCGATTTTTGCATCTGGCCAGGCGTAATGTATCCGACAGATTTCAGGGACTAGCAACGCTGAATGCAACGGCACCTGTAGCGGTCTTGGACCGTCGCGGGCCCCCCCGATGCGTCACTTCTTGGGCTGAGACGTACTAAGCGACGAAGACGCGATCAGCAGCTGCCCTTCGGCGGGATCGAGCGGTTCCAATTTCATGATTACCGCGTTCTGACGCTCCGACGGCGGAAGCATCCGGGTCCGGAAGTAATAAACCTTGCCGGCCTCCGCCGTTAGCGTGACTGCCTTCGCCACTTTCGAGCGCCACCCGACGCTCGATTGCCAATTCGTGCACAGCCGATGATCGCCGGGGCTTACCGCAAAGAAGAAATAAGAGTTGCTGCTATTGGCGCCGACCCAAGCGCCATCAATCCCCACGCGGGTGGTGATGCCAAAAACGCCGTCCCCATAGTTGCCGGGTGTCACGTCAGCAAACATATAAACGAGACCCTTGCCAGCTTCGGGTTGCGACGCAGGGTGCTGCCTCTTATTTGCTTTGACCTCGAAATTGATCTGCTCCGGTCCACAGCCGGCGGCGGCACGTGCGGTCGCCGCGTCGTTCTGCGCAAAAACAGGGGAAGCGAGAACAAATAAAACCAGGAGGATTCGTATCATATAAGTAAGACGTGGTCTCAAACGATGCGGTTTCGGCCGCGTGTTCCATCCTTGCGGTTTGTGCAACGGTGGGTCATTCTTTGCCCTTTATGAAAGCGATTGTATGCACACGATACGGTCCACCGGACGTGCTGCAACTCCAGGACGTAGCAAAACCCACGCCCGCCGACGATGAGGTCTTGATAAAGCTCCACGCGGCATCGGTAAATCCAGTCGACTTGCACCTCATGCGAGGTAAACCGTTCTTCCTTCGCCTAATGAGCGGCGGGCTGCGCGCACCAAAACGCAAGATCCCCGGTCACGATATCGCAGGGCGAGTGGAAGCGGTAGGCAGGAACGTAACCCACTTCAAACCAGGCGACGAGGTCTTCGGCGCGTGCTGCGGGGCCTTCGCCGAGTATGTGTGCGCTAAGGAAGATAACTTGGCGCGGAAGCCGGCCAAAAGTTCGTTTGAGAATGCAGCAGCCTTGCCAATTGCGGCCCTCACGGCACTTCAAGGCCTTCGTGATAAGGGACGCATCCAGCCAGGCCAAAAAGTTCTGGTGGACGGCGCATCCGGCGGTGTCGGCACCTTTGCGGTCCAGATTGCCAAATCGTTCGGCGCGGAAGTCACTGCCGTCTGCAGCACGCAGAAAATGGACACCGCGCGATCCCTTGGCGCAGACCATGTCATCGATTACACGCGAGAAGATTTTACGAAAAGTGGGCTGCGTTACGATCTGATTCTAGCCGCAAACGCCCGTCATTCGATTTCCGATTACCTGCGCACGTTAAGTCAGAATGGAACGTACGTCATGGCCGGCGGCGGTGCAGCTCAAGCTCTCCAGGTCGCGTTACTTGGTCCATTGCTGTCACGGATAGGGCGCAAGAAGGTCTGCTTTTTTGTAGCCAACATAAACCAGAAGGACCTAGTCTTTCTGGCAGATCTGCTTGCAGTCGGAAAAATTGCACCCGTCATCGATAGACGTTACCCGTTAAGCGCCGCGGCGGAAGCTCTCCGCTATCTCGCAGAAGGACACGCGCAAGGCAAAATCGTATTAACCGTTAGCCACAACAACGACGCTTAAGAACGATCGTTCGCGTTTCCTCCGTCGGGGTGCCCCATCCTCGCGGTTTGTGCAAGGGTGGGTCTTTCTTTTGCCCCAAAATCGCACTTACTCCTCCCAACATTTCCGCGCTAATTCCCCCTTTCGCCGCGCGACACCTCCGTACTGCTGCATATCTCTTGCTTTATAGCCATCACCGGAAGCATTATATGCACGGCCTGAGAGTGCCTGCCGCTCGATACCACCATCGATCGAGCGACTTTCCTCTGCATCAGCCTAATCGATCCATCCGACAGGAGGTCTATGTGCATTTCACCAAACCGGTTCTCGCCGCAATTCTGTTCCTCTGCCTTGGACTGAGCGCATTCGGCCAGTGTGTCCATGTTGGAGGTGGGATTATCACCAACGTCGGGGTCATCAGTGCAGACAGAACGCTGGGCACCGCGACCGGAGATCTAAGAGGCGCAATCGGCGTCCAAATCATAAGCCAATCTCCCGGCCCCGGTGGAACCACCGTTTTGACGGTCCACCACTTTTGGGTCACCGAATCAGGCGACACGATTTTTGTCGATCCTGCGCAATTGACAGCGAAGCTCGTTGCACCCAATCTCTTCGCGGTTGTCACCTACCCGGTTTCGATCAGCGGGGGCACCGGAAAATTCAAAGGCGCCACTGGCAAGCTCAAAGTGATCGGCGAGGTGGACTTTGACTCGGGAGAAGTCGGACTAAGATACTCCGGACAAGTTTGCTTTGCCAGGTCCGACGATGACAAGGACGCGGCTGTTATCACTCACGGCGATTCTGAGGTCGCAACAAAGCTCGCGATGCCTGCAGAACAAGCTAAGCCAGTATCAAGCGTAATGCTCCCTCGGCAACGTAGGCTCCTCGTTAAATTGTAATCATCCTTAGGATCAACGCTAGGATTCGACCAAATAATCGATCCAACGCAACGAATCGCCCCGGGTGTCGGTGCAGACGTTAAAGGCTTTCACTCCGTCTATGGAATCAAGGCCGGGAAGCGGCCGTTCGCATGCCGGGCGGCTACTGTGGCCCCGCTCCCAACTGCTTCAGTTTGGTTTCAGCACTCTCTTGGATCAATTTGCGCTGTGCCTCCGGATCGGTCGTGTCCGACTTTAGAAGCTGCAGCGCTTTCGTTGCGTTCTCTCGCGCCAAATCCTTCTGCCCGTCGGCAAGGTACGCATCGGATAGGCTGTCGTACACGTTGGGCGAGTTCGGATACGCGACAGCATTGAGTTTCAGGATTTCCACCGCTCCACCAGTGTCCCCCGATTGCAAGTGTTCGTATCCCAGTAGATTCACAATCGCTTCGGAGAAAAGATTCGCCTTGGGGTCTCGCTGGCGCGCCTCTGCCAACTTCTGTGCGATTGCAATCGCGCCTCCCGGCATATCGATTATTTCCAAAATTACGGGCGTACCCTTTTTTGATAGAACGTTCGCTGCCGGAGCACTCCCCGGTGTTTTCACCAAAGTTTGCACATACCAGTCCACAATCGTTCCCGGCAGCTCTTTGTGCGCCGCGAACATTTCCGTTCCGTGGCCTCCCGAGGTGTAGTGGACGAACTTGGTTCCCGCGTTCCCGGATAGCTCATATAGCCACTGCATAACTTCCACCGCAGCGCCATCGTCATCGGCCGCGGAAAGCATCATGGGAAGCTTTTCCGACTTCCGCAGGAACGCCCGCCCGTCGCGATCGGTATTGCCGGACAGCAGCACCAGCGACTTCACTTCCGGATGCCGCCGTGCCAGTTGAATCGACTGGTTAACGCCGCAGCTCGCGCCTCCCACACCAACAATCCCCCGCGTTACATTCGGCTCCGACACCAGATAGTTGAACGCCGTGTCGACGTCGCCGGGCCATTTCTCCGTCACGATTTTCGCAGTCTCGTCCTGAGAGAGTTCCTTGTACGAAGTTCCCCCGCTTTCTCCATAGCCGCGATAATCCAGGGTGAGTACGTTGATTCCGGTTCCCGCCAGCCGCCCAGCCAGCTCATCCCAATTCTTCCTCTGCTGATTGCACTGGTGCAGCAGCAACACGCCCGGGCCGGGTTTCGCGGCCGCGAAGAACGTCGCCTTCAACGTCGTACCATCTTGCGTCTTCAAATCCACAACGCGTGGAGCAGGCAGCTCCTGCGCCTTACAACTGACACCAAAAAACAGCACCACCAGAAAACCCATTGACATAATTCGACTCATGACTATCACCTCCCGTAGCATTCCCCGGAACTCTTTCGTTCAATTAGTCGCATCCTTGCGCGTCCACTCGCCGGTTGCCGACTTCACCCAGACCTCTCCGCGCGCGTCGAGCCATTCCCCCATCGGCACGCCGTCCTTTGGCTCCGCTCCCATCCGCAGCACGTTCCCATCGATATCCTCTATCTGCATCTCATACGCCCACAAATAATTCGTCGGCGCATGCCGCACCTTCGCACCGGCTGCCCGATACTCCTCAAACAGCGGCTCAAGCGCCTCCACGCCGATCCACACCCAACCTCCCGCATGCCCCTGATCGCCTTCGCACAGCATGATGTGGCAACGCCCCCGCGAAACCGACGCCATAATCCCCGGATCCTGCCAATCCACCTTGAACCCCAGCACCTTTACATAATATTCAGCGCTCGCCGCCAAACTCCCCACCCGCAGTATCGGTGTGACTCCTTCAAACTCAATCGCGCCACCATTTCGTGCCTCTCCCGCTCCCATCTCCGCCATGCCGGCCTCCGTCGATTCGCATAAACTGTCGCTCACCAATATGCTCTCGCTCCGTCCCTACTCTGCAGAAGTGTTGTCGGGTCGATGGCAAGCGCCAGAAACCACAGCGGAACCATACCAAAGTATGCAAAAGGGGGTTGCATGAAATCTCGTGTGATTCTTACTCTCCCCGCGCTGCTTGCGTTCTCGTTTTCGTCGGCGGTCGCGGGCCCGGCCACAACAAATCCCGCCGGCGAATACTCCAGGCACTTCGATGCTCTCGCGAAACTCTCGATCGCGGTTGCCCAGGCAATGCCGCCAGATCAATATGCGTTTCGTCCGCATCCCGATTCCATGACCTTCGGCCAATTGATGTCTCACATCGCCACCACCAACTATCAATTCTGCGCCGGCCTGAAAGATTCCGATTCGCCCGCTTTGCCTTCTCCCGCCGGCAAAGATGCCACCGTCAAATTTCTCAGCGATTCCTTCGACTATTGCTCCGGTGTAATCCCAAATCTAACGGAACAGCAGCTCATTACCGCGCACAATTCTCCCGATGGACACTTGCTCGGGCGCGAAATCTTGCTCGCCATGTACGTCCACGTGGCCCATCATCGCGGGCAAGCCGAAATTTACTTGCGCGACAAAGGAATCAAGCCCCCTCAGTATCGAATATGATTTCCTCCAAAACCGAGAGAGTGTGCCGGATTTCTTGCGGCAACCCCGTGACTCTTGCTTCATAGCACTCCACATTCCGCCAAATGCCCTGCAAAGTCTCGATAAAATCAATCTAGCGGACCCGATACCTCTTTACTTGGTGGCAGAATGCGAAAGAGAAAATGGAAGTATCTACTGGTAGCAGTCCTTGCTCCGACCGCTTGGCTCATCTTCTTCTCTATCGACTACAACTACGACAAGAAAACCGACCTCGGCGGCGGCATGACTTTGATCTCCACGATTCACGTCGATCGCAGCCCTTTTCAGACCATAGCGGACTCCGGCGGCACCGCCTTCATCGGGTTCACGCCGTACAGCAACTCAGAAATGGTTCGCCAGAAACTGGTTCGCAAGCAAAGCGTTATTTGGGAGATGCATGAGGAAATCCCGGGCCTGAGAACCTATTGCGCCGCCGTGAGTCCTGACCATCATTACCTGCTCATCAGGCAGTTAGTAGGGAATTACTTTTGGCGGATCCACGATCTCGATACCGGGCAAGAAATCGAGCTGAAAATACCCGAGATGCTTGTCCCCGTCGGCAGGCACCCGCACTACAACTCCTTCATGTTCGGTCGTTGGTCGGAAGACTCTAAGCTTGTCTATGCCGCCGAAGACGGTGAAGAGGAGCACGAAGGGCAGAGAAGCAGTTACCGCGAGATTTATCGCATCGCTGCTTCCGATCTGGCTGTGGAAGACGCGCAGCATTGCCATCAAAAACTCGCCGCATCGCAAACCGAACAGCTCAACTGGGACGACACACCGTGCGTGGGTTCATATAACTGATGCCTTCCGGCACCATTT
>WNFS01004269.1_pt1 | contig 11835 bp, 11 predicted proteins | sample 5400141 | NCBI WGS metagenome assembly WNFS01 (sample SAMN13153358, study PRJNA577476) | soil metagenome | isolation source: 60 cm saprolite under Madrone tree | place: USA:California | collected 2016-06-14 | reverse complement strand
AGAAAAAGAAATTACCACTGCTATTGTCGGAGACATCCCTACGCAGCTTCAAGCATTGGCGGCTGGATCCATCCAGATCGGGGTCTTCTCCCCACCAACTGTCATTGTGGCGCGAGATAAATACAAGATGCGCCTCTTGGCCACTACGAGCGATCAGTATTATGCTTTACAGGCTGGCTTGACGGTTTCAGAGAGAATGCTGAAGGACAAGCGCCCTCTCATTAAGGGCATGCTGCGCGCGATGACAAAGGCCAGTCGCTTTTTCTTTGAAAACGAGAAGGAGTCCGCGGAGATTATCGCCAAGACCTATAAAGTCGATCTGCCAACAGCGATCGGCACGTACCGTCTTACACGGCCCACCTTTAGTCGCGATGGTACGGCGACGGAAAACGAAATGGAAGAGCATTTAAAGGTCGACGCTCAAACCCTTGGACTCAAGGAGCCAACGGCGCCTTCCAGGGTCTTCGATTTTTCGCTTCAAATGGAGGTCAATGGGGAGCTGGGTGTTCGTTGATTGAGATAACTGGGATTGTGGGTCGGGTATTGCAGGTTGTCCCCCTATTGAATAGTGGGAGTTACGTCGTAACGTTTTTCCACGTACCGTCCTCTCTGGGAGTTTCTTCCCAGGGACCCAATAAACCAGCGATGGGAATCTCAAGCTGGCAAATTTGTTGGCTCTCCTTGCGTTACTTGGAGCAGAAGATAGTTAAAGACATCTGCTCCTGTGGACTGCTCAAGGGTAGACGTAACGTCGAGAAGATTGAGGAGGCTCAAGACATAGTTTTCGATGTTCACTCCCGAGGGATTGTAGCCGAACGTAAAATCTCTACCCAAGGTCCCTGTAAGAATCAGCGGGTCGAAGGTTTACGAGAACTTGGAATATCCTTAACTGTAGATTAAGGGATACGGGTCTACTTAAGCAATGGCCGCCGCACTTGGTGATTGACTATGGCGTCAATCTCCGAACCGTCCAGAACCTCTTTTTCGAGCAAATTCTCCGCAACTTTATGTAGCAGACGAAGATTAGTCTTTAACAGGTCCTTAGCCCGGTGGTAGCTCTCCTGGATAATGCGCCTGACCTCGGCGTCTATTTCAATGGCTGTGTTCTTTGAATAGTCCACTTTCTGAGAAAAGTCTCTTCCTAGAAAAATCTCTCCTTCTTTCTTGCCGAAAGTCATTGGCCCTAGCTTTTCGCTCATCCCCCACTCGCAGACCATTCGGCGGGCCAGATCCGTCGCCTTTTCGATATCATTCCCTGCGCCCGTCGTCATGTGCTCGAGCACAAGCTCCTCCGCCACGCGCCCGCCGAACAGAATGACCAAATTAGTGAGCAGATATTCCCTGGGATAGGTATGTTTTTCGTCCACAGGCAGTTGCTGCGTGAGCCCTAAGGCCATACCCCGTGGAATGATCGTCACTTTGTGGATCGGGTCGGCGCCTGGGAGCAGCTTCGCCACCAACGCATGCCCGGCCTCATGATAAGCCGTGTTGCGCTTTTCTTCGTCACTGATAATCATGCTGCGCCGCTCCGCACCCATCATCACTTTGTCTTTGGCCAGCTCGAGGTCGAGCATGTTGACTTTTTCCTTGTCATTCCGAGCTGCCAACAAAGCCGCTTCGTTTACGAGATTCTCCAAGTCCGCGCCGGTAAACCCGGGCGTGGAGCGCGCCAGCACGCTCACGTCCACGTCCGTCGCCAATGGCACCTTCCGGGTGTGCACCTGCAAGATACCTTCTCGCCCTTTGATATCCGGCCGTGGTACTACAACGTGCCGATCGAACCGCCCTGGACGGAGCAACGCGGGATCCAACACATCAGGCCGGTTGGTAGCAGCGACGAGAATAACTCCCTCGTTGGATTCGAATCCATCCATCTCGACCAACAGCTGGTTCAACGTCTGTTCCCGCTCGTCATTGCCGCCACCGAGGCCGGCTCCGCGGTGACGCCCAACCGCGTCGATTTCGTCGATAAAGATGATGCAAGGCGCGTTCTTTTTGCCTTGAACAAAAAGGTCACGGACTCGGGAAGCCCCAACGCCGACGAACATTTCTACAAAATCGGAACCGCTGATGCTGAAGAACGGGACACCGGCTTCGCCCGCGACGGCCCGAGCCAACAGCGTCTTGCCAGTTCCCGGAGCCCCCACGAGCAAACACCCTTTGGGAATTCTGCCGCCAAGTTTCGTGAATTTTTTCGGATCTTTTAGAAATGCGATGATCTCTTGCAAATCATCTTTGGCCTCATCCACGCCCGCGACATCGCTAAAGGTTACGCGGTGTTGATTCTCCGTAAGCAGTTTTGCGCGGCTCTTGCCAAAGGCCATCGCCTTGCCACCGCCCACCTGCATCTGGCGCATAAAAAATATCCACACCCCGACCAGAAGCAGCATGGGAAGCCAGTTAAACAGTAGCACCAAGTACCACGGCGACTCGTCCTCGGGCTTTGCAGCGATTTTCACGCCCTTATCCCGCAATGACTTCACCAGCTCCGGATCATCCGGCTCAAAAGTTCTGAACTGTTCACCGTTCTTGTATTTCCCCTGAATATTATGGCCTTGGATCACGACCTCTTGAACGTCGCCGCGCTCGACGCCGCCCATAAAGTCGCTGAAAATAATTTCCGGTTCACGCCGGTATTGTTTGCTAAACACGGTGAAAATCCCAAACAAAACGAGCGCCAAGACCAACCACAGTGCAATATGTTTTGATGATGAACTCAAGAAACTCCTCCGTCCAAGAAAAACCCTCGCTCACATCGCCTGTTTGATATTAGCTCTTGGAGTCCCGAGCCGCAACTGAGGGCTCTTTTTTGTCGCTTCCGAACAGGATTGGTCCCCAATTATTTCGAAAACTGTCTAATATTGGACAGCAATCTCCCGCCGGGCGCATATGATCCACTAGCTGAAAAACTGGTCGCAGGCTGCTGCTCAAAAAGATCTCAGAGGCGAGCAACCGTCTTCAAAGTCAAGTGGTCTGAAGAGTAGTTACAGACAATGAGTTACTGACGGAGCAGGCGCTGCACCCGCCCCATCGCGACCACTCTATCACCGAAGCTTGCGTCGAATCGGCGGGCAGAAGGGTGGCGGCCGCTGAGAGGTTGCTAGCCCAAGGGTGCGGTCTCCGTCTAAACCAAATTGATATGGAAGGACGGCTGAAACTCGGTAATGTAAGCAACTGGCGTAGAAGGATTAAACATCTTGACGGAAACGCCAAAGCAATATGGGACCACCATGCGGCTAAAACTCGGCATAAAAGAGACAATGTCGCCTACTAAGTACAGTATCTTTGCCCTTTGCAATAAATGCGGCGGGACACATGACATGGAGGTTTCCGTTATCTTGAAAGACGGCCCTGTTGAGAAGCAAAGCATCGGGCACGTGTACAAAGATAGAAATCTTCCAGAAAGCCTAGCCAAACTTTCCCGCATGAGTACCACGTGTCCGGCAACGGGCAGGGGATCGACACAGAAAGACAACCACCAAATATTTTTAGTTCCGGCTAAAAACTGATCACCCGCTCAGGCGTAATACTCAATGACTCGCGGAGTGAGTTTCTTTTCATTCCGTGAGCCACTTTGTTTTTTGGGATACCGAGAGAATCCGCCTTCCAATTTTCCACAACAAGCGGGCCGCCGCCACTAAGTCTGTTCATTATTCGTCCCCTCAAAACTGACGAGCCCTTCAGCTTCTCTTCGCCTCCCCAGACAGATGCTCATCAAGGGGTTGAACGCCGGAGCCGTTTCTGTCCCAAATCTTTTTTTAAGGGAGTTGACAAAATCGACTGAACTAGGCGAGTAATACCCCACCGTGGCGCAGTATAGATGGAACGTTGATCTTAGAGAAAACCGAAAGCAAGCCATTCATTTTCTCACTAAGAGAGTCGGAATAAAGAGAGAGTTCTTAGAGGACGTCATAGAAGAGGTCAAGCAGGCATGCTCTCCGATCAAGCTCCGGCAAGGAGCGTTTAGCAAAAAGATGTCAAGCGAAAGAGAAAGACGCCGTGCCGCAGAACTCGTACAACAGATAGAGGATTGGCAGAGGCGATGGTTAAAGGATTCTCGACGGACAAAGAAGACGGCCTTCAATAGAATTATTCAGAAAGAAATTAACCCCAGAAGAAAAGAACTGGCTCGTTTGATGCGTCAATATAACTTCACTCGACCCGGGAGCAGGTCAAAGTTGGTATCGCGTTTGCTGTATGGATTTTCGAAGTTGAATCAAACCAACGCTAAGGGAATCGAATTAAGAGTCCATGCCATTCACGGATTTGCAATTATGCTTTACTGCGATGGGCTGCTGAAATGCAGCGAGAAGACCGTCAGGCATGCAACTCCAGCCTATCAGGGAGTGATGAGGAGGATTGAGAGGTTCGCTTCAAGTAAGTTTCCCCGAAAACAAAAACAGAAGATTTTAGGAAGAATCGCATACATAACAAACCTCCGGCATAGCCTATTGGCAAGCCCGCACGTGACAGTAAAGACGCTCTGATAGCTTACACGAAGATGAACGATTGATTAGCTCTTCGTAATCAATAAGCGCGTCAACGCGATGTGAAAGACTCCGATTGTTCCCGCCCATATTCTTCGCTATGGTTGTGGCGGCATGGTCGGACTCATCGCCCTTAGAATTTGGCTCAGCATCCTCGACTTCGACGCATAACCGCGCTGTCTGGCTTCCTAAAGCGCGGCTCTCTTACTATTGTTTTCTCCAGTGGCCACGACTATGCTTGAGGATACGAAACACAGGGGGAAACCGTGAAAACAAAAAGCTCATTGGCGTTGTTCTCATTGTTTGTTTTCCTCGCGGGGTGCACGAGTCTCCAGACCGGCGGCGAGCTACAGTATGGCCGGCAGGCTTTGCTTGAGGGCAAAAATGAAGCCGCGCTTGGCTATTTCCAGAGTGCCGCCCAGAAGGATCCCAATTACGTATATGCGACCGGGAGCTCTCCGAAGCAAAGTGTTTGGAGTTATGTCGGACGCTCAGAATATCTTACCGGCAGATTTCCAGAAGCCCGGAAAAACTTGGAACGGGCTCTTGCCTCCAATCAACAAGAGGATATCGCCAAGCTCTATCTAGGCCTGACGTTGGCCCGCGAAGGCGATCGACAGCGCGGCTTAAAGGAAATCGAAGCCGGGATGCGAGGCATTAACAGTTTTCTGGATTACATTAGTCAAGCCCAGCAATTTTCCATTGGACAGTTCTGGGATCCAGATAGGGATATTCGTAGGGCAATTCAGAGTGACTTGGCAATGATCTCCGGTAAAGATCTTGACTGGCAAAAACTAACCGCCGACACCGAGTGGTTAGGGATACGGATGGAGGAAGAAAGCGACCTAGCTCGGCGCCAGGACGCTCAGGACAAAACCCGGTGGCGCTCAGACTGAGCGTGCGGCTCTCTGTAGTTTTGATGAAACAAAGATCGTATGTGGTGAGAGAAAAAGTTCATTCGGCTCCTTTGACCCAAGAGGAGACTATGCCCCAGGGAGCGATGGCAGCGGCAGAGGTGATCCACAGTCGAAACTTTACAGCGTATAACAGCTGGTAAAGCGGCCTACCATTCTGTACGTGGGAGTGTTGGAAATGTTCCTCGTCGTCGATTCTTAGTTCCTCTTCTGTCCTCGTCTGCGGATTGGAAACACTAAACTGTAGTTGTTGATTGTTTCTTTCGTTTATCCCGTTACATTAATCGCCAAGTGCTATAAGCACTGGGGGCTGCAATATGAAGGAGGTTTAGCATAGAATGTCCTGCAACATACTCCTGGTTGAAGACGAGCCGCTCGCGCGCAGAAATATTACGATCTTCCTTCAGCGCGCCAGTCATCATGTTCATCAAGCCGAGACGGGCGAAGCGGCCATCGATTTAATTTCGCGCATCAATTTCAATACCGTCATATCAGATTTCCGGCTACCTGGAAGGATCAATGGCATCGACGTCCTAAAACATCAGCGGGAGAGATCTCCGGAAAAACGGCTCGTCTTGATGACAGCCTTTGGCTCCGCTCAAGTCCAATCAGAGGCTGAAGCGCTAGGAGCGGTCTATATGGAAAAGCCGTTGTCCTTAAGCGAGATCCTTTCGAGCATTGAGCCCCAACCCTAAAATTGTTACGGCAGTAAGTTACCTCGGTGAAAAGAATGATTCTTATGATTGAAACATTATCTAACCTCATAGCTCCCGCCGCCTTCGAGCCGCATGGGCATTGTTTTTTATGGGACCCGGCATTGCTCTGGCTTTATGTGTCTTCCGATTCTGTCGTTGCCTTGTCCTACTATATGATTCCCATTGCCCTCTTTACCTTCGTTCGTAAGCGTCGCGACCTGGCTTTCAATTGGATGTTCTTAATGTTTGGAGCCTTCATCTTGGCTTGCGGCACGACCCACTTGATGGGTATTTGGACCCTATGGAAGCCGGTTTACTGGCTTGATGGAAGTATCAAGGCCTTGACCGCCGCTTTCTCTTTCACTACAGCCGTGATGCTTTGGCCACTGATTCCTAAGGCATTGGCGCTGCCGTCGCCTCGTCAACTGGAAGAGATGAATCGGGAGTTGCAAGGCCAAATTGCCGAGCGTAAGACGGCGGTAGAGAAGCTACAACAAAGCGAGGAGCGATTCAGGCTGTTGGTGGAGGGTGTTCAGGACTGTGCCATCTACATGTTGAATGTGGAGGGTGTTGTTAACACCTGGAACACCGGCGCGCAACGTCTCAAAGGCTATCAAGCGGAAGAAATTATTGGGAAACATTTCTCCTGTTTCTATCGGCCAGAGGACATTCAGGCCGGTAAGCCGAAGAAAGCATTGGAAGCAGCCGCGGCAAAAGGACAATATGAAGACGAAAATTTGCGTGTCCGAAAGGACGGGTCAGTATTTTGGGCCAATGTATTGATCACGGCGCTCTACGATAGTGCCGGACAATTGTATGGATTTGCCAAACTTGTCCGCAATATTACGGAACGCAAAGAAACTGAGCAAAGACTTCGGGAGAGTGAACGACTGGCGACCTTGGGAACAACGGCTGCTGTTTTTGCTCATGAGATCGCCAATCCCTTGAACGGTCTTTCGACCTCGCTGCAGATTGTGGGGGAGCTGATCCATGGATCGAGCCATGATCCGCTCGTCGAGGAGACACTTGAAATATCGCATCAAGAACTTCAGCGGCTGACTGCATTACTCAATGATTATCGTTCGTTTGCGAGGCCCCAGAGCGTAAAAATTCAACCGACCAATCTGCGACAAATCTTTGACGAGGTTCTCGCTCCTGCGACCAAGCATTATAAAGAGTGCGGAATCAGCCTTGAGCTTGAATTCGATGACAACTTGCCATTGGTCCCGGTTGATCGAGAGAAAATCAAACAGGTGATTCTAAATCTCTGCAAGAACGCCGTTGAGGCGATGCCGGAGGGAGGAACCCTGAAGTGCAAGGTTTACCAGACGGCCGACCGTGTGATTTTAGAAGTGGCTGATACCGGGACGGGTATCCCTGCAGGACTAGACGTGTTTCAGCTCTTCAAAACCACCAAGCCCTACGGCACTGGTTTGGGACTTTCAATTGTAGAGCAGATTGTCAGTGAACACCGTGGAACGGTGGATTACGTTACCGAGTTGGGAAAAGGCACTGCGTTCATAGTCTCGCTTCCGCTATCTGCTATGGGGTAGAGTTGCTAGACCTGTCGCGTAAGTAGGGTAAGAAGATACAAAGTGGAAGAAGATGGTTGTCCCGCCCGGCGACGCATCTATCACCTCTGTGCTGCCTGCTGCATGAAGCTGCCGTTGGGCCACCACGGAACGCCTCACTTTACGGCAGGTCAGCTGTGGACCCGGAAGATTCCGAATGTTGACCGTCTATCCTCCGCATTCCGTCATAACCGCGCAATCGAAGTTTCGATAGTGATGATGGCATCGAGTTGGTCTGCTGTTACATTTGCGGCGACTATCTTCGCGTAATAAGCGGCGGACACCCTTTCAAAGCATGACACGATTACGAAGTCTATCACGGGCTCCTTTCCAACTTTTGCAGGCATAGAAGGCCAACGAAAGAATTTAGGTCCTTCTCGGCTTTTAGGTTTTTTCTCACGATCCTGCAGGAAAATTCATACAAAAAAAATCCGAAATATTTAAATTCCGTAAGCTAGAGTGATATTTACCGAGATTACTCTGGCACACGTCTTGCGGAAAAGACCTTGGCGATTTGTTCGTTGTGTCCAGGGGACTTCTTGGATGACGCACCCGTGACTCTAAACACGTCTTACATCGGTCACCGTGGAGCGCCTTTTTTTGGCTGACAAGGGGGTTTCGATGGCTCGGCGTCATGAGAAAACTATGGCAGGGAGAATATTCGAGAACATCCTTTTTTTGGAAGAAGTCTTTGGCGACAAGGCTGATGCCGATATCCCGGATGTACCGGTTCTGGAATTGGCAAAATGCTTTGACTTGTCTCAGCCAAGAACGTTACGCGCCAAGAGAGGACACGGGAAATCTTCGCAGCGTGGAAATAGCACAGGTGAATTACCGAATCACCGAAGCGAGTGATTGGTTCATCGCGTATTCATCAGGCAAAGTTCAAAAGAATGAACCGTTGCGGGCTGAAATATCTTTTCATCGAGGTATTATTAATAAAAAAAATTCCTCTCAAAGCCTGTGGCAACAGTTCCAGGCGCTGACCACCGAGAAAGGATGAGGTCAATGCGACTCATAATTTCCATTCTCGCGATTCTAACAACTTTGTCCTCCACTTCCGCTTTCGCCCAAGTCAAAAAGTGGGTGGACGAAAAGGGCATCGTTCACTATGAGGCGATTGGATCAGGTCGGCCTAAAACTCTTAATGCAGATCAGCCGAAGCCAAATGCGAGCCGCCCTTTAGACAGAAATCATGCAGGCCTTACGCTGGGTGATGATGAATCGTCATTCATAGCCGCTCAGAAAGGAGATTATGCAGGTAAAAGCGGTCCTGACGGAAACTATTATCGATACACCGGAAGTCTTCCGGAGGGAGCGATCAGCATGGGAGCTCTATTCGTTGCCAGCAGACTGGCTTTGATGATGATTGATTATCGTGATTTCGGACTCGGCGGCTGGGACCAGTTAGTCAAGCAGACTACCGAAAAATACGGGCCGCCTATGGGAGATGGGCGAAACGCGGACTGGAACGACGGAGCTACTGCTCTCCGTTTCAAGCACGAGCTGAGCGGAAATATCATCATCACCATGGAAGATTTGGCGGTGATGTCGAAGTACTCGGAGCGGGAGAAAGCTGCGCTGCCAAAGTTTTAAAGAAATAAATAGACCATCTCTTCACTCCAAGTCGAAAGCCTGTTGTTTCTGATGCTGTTGAACATTTCAGGATCTCGATTTTACCGGGGCCCAAGTTGTTAGCATTTCCAACTCTGTCCTGCAGGCAAAGTCATGCAAAGAAATCATCTGCCATACAAGGATCTTCCAAATTGAACGCGATAACCTTACTGGGAATATTTTGGCATATGTCTTGCGGAGTAAAGAAAGAAACGCTTGTCCTAGAAGGGAGTATTTTTGATGCGGATAACAAGTCTGAAGACTATTGCAGCGATTTTTGTTACCGGCTTTCTAATCCTCCCGTGTGCAAGGCAAAGCCCGGCCCAAGAGCCACCCCAACAACAAATGAACATAGGCGATACGCAACTCAGGGCTTTCGCTAAGGTTTACGTCGAGATAGAAACAATTCGCCAATTATATGAGACCCGCCTGAAAGAAGCCAAGAGCCTCGAAGAGGGTAAGGAAATTCAAAACGAAGCAGTGTCAAAGATGCAAGGAGCACTTACGAGACAAGGACTGACTGAAGATAGCTACAGCCAGATCTTTGAGATTGCGCGAGCTGATGAGGAGCTCCGAAAAAAACTCGTTGAATTGATAAATGAGGAACGAGGAGTCTTAGAGGAAACGCATTCGCAATTTCATTCGTTTCTCAGCTAGATCGAGCGAAATTCTTTACTCGAATGGCTAACACCGTGAAGATGAGTGGTTCTCGTCCCGAAACACACTTGTTGTAGGGATGCCGCGGCCGGAGATGCCGCTATTTAGTATTCTAGCTGCTATCAACAGGCAAAGCACGGCCAGATCCTCCAAGCCTAAAATATGGGGAATAGCAGTGAATTGTGCGCGGGTGAATTTGAGACCGTTAAGCTTCGTATCGTCAAATCCGTAATTGCCAGGGTCAAATTAATCCGCCTTAGCTAATCCCAGGACTTAAGCGCCGTTTGATTCGACGACCCGACAAGCGGTTGCCGTGGCCCTCGCAACTCAAGCTTCTGCCAAATCAAGCATCTTTAACAGCCAAAATGTTAGGGTCGACCCTGATGCGCTGGACTAGGATCGACCCTGTTAGGTCGCAGAGACATTGGCTCCTGGAGTACTTCCTCGCTGTAGCGATCTTTATGATTGGCGCTGGCGTTTACGCTCAAACCGCGCCGACAACCCCTCCTCCTAGCACTGCGAAACCTGCGCCTGATCAGCCTAGTGCAAACGAACCGGCACGCATTCCGCTCGCCGAGGTGGCGCCAGAAGCGGAAGCGGTATCCGGCCGGTTGCGTGATATGCTGGCGGAACTGTCACCTGACCCAACTACAGAAGAGGTAGCGCAACAGCTTCCCGTACTTACGCGCGAGATTGATGCGCGCCTTCGGGAGAGCCGAAAGATTGTTGCTCAAAGACCGCCCACTGAGATCCTCGCCGGTATAGAAGCAGAATGGCGCCGGCTGCGGCGCAACCTGTCCACGTGGACGCGGGATTTGACGACCCGTGCAACCCGGCTCGAACGAGAGATTACTGAACTCGACGAGTTACGCAACACCTGGGAGCAGACCCTCGCTGCAGCCCAGGATTCGAATACTCCGCCCGAAGTGCTGCGTCAGATCGAAGCGGTTATCACGCAGATCAAGCAGGCGCGGGAAGCGATCGATAAACAAAGAGCGCGGGTATTGACCCTGCAGAGCCGAGTCGCCGTACAGGACGCTCGGATAGCCGACGCGCTAACATCGATCCGGCAGGCGCTCGAGGACGTGTTGAATCGTCTTTTTGTCAAGGACAGCCCGGCGATCTGGAGCGCGGGGTTGCATTCCAGCGCGCCCCAGGAAGTGCTGGAGGAAACCTGGAGCTCACTTTCCACGCAGTGGACGGCATTGACTGTCTACGTTGAGAGGCAGCTGATCCGGTTTTTTCTCCATGCCGCGATCTTCATCGCTCTGGTTGCCGGTCTTTACTGGACGCGTCGTCAAGTGCACCCGGAAGCGAAAGAGGAGGCAGGCGCCGCGGTAGTATTCGAAACGCCGATTGCGGCCGCGCTCATACTGGCGTTTCTCTGCAGTCACTGGATCTACCCTCAAGCGCCGCGCCTCCTGTGGGGGATGTTGGGGGCTATCGCCCTTATCCCGAGTGTCATCGTTCTCCGCCGGTTGCTCGAGCGGGATCTATATCCGACCCTTTACGCGCTGGTCGTGTTCTACTTTGTTGACCAGCTCCGTACAGTGACGGCGGCCGTGCAATTTTTGCCGCGACTGCTATTTTTGGGCGAAATGCTGGGCGGCATGCTGTTCTCTCTTTGGCTTTACCGATTCATGGGCCGGCCGACTGGTTCGATGCTGGAAACGGAGCGTTTGCGCAAAACAATCAAGGGCGCTGCAGGCGTCGCATTGCCTGTGGCGGCCGCGGCTTTCATGGGTAACATCCTAGGTTACGTTACGTTGGCAAACCTCCTTGGGAATGCGCTCCTCAGTAGCGCCTATTTCGCGCTCATTCTACATGCCGTGGTTGAGGTTCTAGACGGCCTGGTGATCATCGCACTGCGCCTGCGTCCGTTCAGCCTTTTTGGCGT
>WNFS01003564.1_pt1 | contig 11835 bp, 9 predicted proteins | sample 5400141 | NCBI WGS metagenome assembly WNFS01 (sample SAMN13153358, study PRJNA577476) | soil metagenome | isolation source: 60 cm saprolite under Madrone tree | place: USA:California | collected 2016-06-14 | reverse complement strand
AAACGCGGTGGCTTCGCCCGCCGCGTTTCCTTCTTGCGGGCGCAACACCGACCGAGCAGCAGCCAGAAATCTTGACACTCTCTGCGAATCGCCGTCGGAGCGGATCCCGACCCTGTCCGGACCGACGGTTCCGGCCCTGTTGGGGTCCCTGCCCACTGTTGTCTTAAGTTCTTTAGCTGCAACACTTATGCATCTCCCCGTAAGTGTTGCAAACGAAAGACTTACGGCCCGGCTAAGCCCTTTCGATGCAACTTACAAAAAACACGGGGGTGGTGTCCCTCGATTCAACCAGAAAACCGCCGTACCTTCGCTTCAAGCTATACTCTCGTCTCCGGAGGACCCTTGCTGGAATTCGCCAAAGGCACCTTGCTGATCCTCAGCGCCCTCTTTCCCATCGTGAATCCTCTCGGCGGCAGCCCGGTCTTTCTCCTATTGACTCGCGAGTATCCCGACTCCGCGCGCAGAATTCTCGCCCGCCAAGTCGCAATGAACAGTTTCGTTCTCTTGATTGCCTCGTTTCTCGTCGGTACGCACATTCTGGAATTCTTTGGGATCTCTATTCCGGTTGTGCAGGTGGGCGGCGGCCTGATTGTCATCTCCAACGGCTGGGCCATGCTCAAGAGCAAAGAGGAAGTGGATCGCGGCCCGGCCGTTCAGAAAAAAGTGAACATGAAGGACATTTCTCGCAGCGCTTTTTATCCGCTGACCCTCCCGCTTACCGTCGGTCCCGGCTCGATTTCCATGGCCATCACGCTCGGCGCAAACGAACCGCGCCACCTCGGCCAAAATCTTCTTCCCATTCTCGCCGCGGTCATCGCCTCGGCGCTCGTGGCACTGAGCATTTATCTTTGCTACGGCTTCGCCCATCGCCTCGCTGCGATCATCGGCGATACCGGGATGAGCATCATCTTGCGGCTCTCTTCGTTTCTCCTCGTTTGCATCGGTGTCCAAATTCTTTGGAACGGCGTAAAGGCCTTGCTTGTTACTCTGCCCGGAGTCGGGGCTTGAGACTGCTCCGTCAGGCTTGGTGTATCATGGGTTTTCACCATAAAGATGCGACCCGAAGCCCTGATTTTCATCGTGTGCCCCAATTGCGCTGGCGAATTGTCCTTGAGCAACGATGCGTCCCGCGCGCCCGAGGACGGCCATATCATGGCCGGCACCCTCGCCTGCCGCGGCTGCCCTTCACAATTCTCCATTCGCAACGGCGTGCCGATTCTCCTCCCCGCAAACCTCGCCAGCGTTAAACTCGAGACGGCCTCCCGCTTTGCGGAGGAATGGACGCGCTGGAGCGAGCTTCGCGACTATTACGAACAGGAGTTTTTCGACTGGGTGGCCCCGCTCGCTGCCGGGGATTTTGCGGACCAGATTGTGTTCGAGGGGGGATGCGGGAAGGGACGCCACACCGCCATCGTGGCTTCGCATGGCGCCAGAGCAATTGTCTCCCTGGATTTGGGCGAGAGCGCATTCGTTGCATTCGCGCATACCCGGCAATTCCCGAACGCCCACGTCGTTCTCGGCGATTTGCTGAACCCGCCTGTCCGCCCCGTTTTTGACTTGGCATTTTCCGTTGGTGTTCTGCACCATTTGCCGGACCCCGCGGCGGGTTTTGCGAGCCTGGCCTCGCGAGTGCGGGAAGGTGGACGGGTGGCCTTTTGGGTTTACGGCCAGGAAGGAAACGAATGGATCACCCGGTACGTGGATCCCGTGCGCAAAGCCATCACTTCCAGATTGCCCGCGTCATTTCTGCGGATTGCCTCCATTCCGCCTGCCGTGGCGCTTTGGGCCGTCATAAAACTTTTCTATCGCCCGGGTTCGAATGGTAAAGGCTCCGCGAAACTTCCTTACGGCGATTATTTCGCTGCGCTGTATCACTACCCGTTCGATGAGATTCACGCCAACGTTTTCGATCAACTCGTGACGCCGGTTGCTTATTACTTGCGTGAGGATGAAGTCAGGCCCTGGCTGGCATCGGGCTTCCGGGATGCCGCGCTCCGCTCCCATCGCGGGTACAGTTGGACAGGGCTTGCAACCGTCTGCCGCACCAAAGCTGCCGTTGCCGAATAGCATGCAAATTTCGAAATTCGCGGGCTATCCGCGTTGCGCCAGCGCGAGGGCAGCAGCTACAATCGAAGTGAAAAGTATTTGCATCCTTCCGTTTGTTTCGGCTGGATCGTGGGCGATCCGGCCAGGTCTTGCCAGTTCGAATGGCGCAGCGATTCGAACCGTGCATTGCCGGACGCGGCAATGAGCGGCGGAACGTAAGTCTCCCGAAGCTCGTTACGATGATTGGAAGAGCGCCTAAACATTCGAACGGCGCTCCGCGAGGTACAAAGAGTTGTGCGGAATTGTCGGATATACGCATAAAAACTGGACCCCTGCTCCGCGGCGCATTCAAGAGGCCACGGCAACGCTGATCCACCGAGGACCGGACCAGCAAGGTGTATTTCAATCCAACCTTTTCTCGATGGGCGCGGCTCGCCTCAAAATCATCGACCTGGATTCCGGGAACCAGCCGATTGTTTCCGAGGACGGGGATTTCGGAATCGCCTTCAACGGCGAGATCTACAATTACGTCGAAATACGGACGGAGCTGGAGAAACTCGGGCATCGATTCGAATCGCATTCCGATACGGAAACCATTCTTCGCGCGTTCATGCAATGGGACAAGGAATGCCTGGCGAAGTTGCGCGGAATGTTCGCGGTCGCATTGTGGAAAAAATCGGCAAGACGCCTTGTTCTGGCGCGCGATCGCATGGGAATCAAACCGCTTTACATCACACGCAAAGGCGAAGATCTTTTTTTTGGCTCCGAGCTGAAAGCCATTTTTATCCATCCGGAAATCGAACGCCGGCTGAGCCTTCCAGGCCTTGATTGTTATCTCTCGCTGAACTATGTGCCGTGCCCCTGGACTCTCGTGGAAGGAATCGAAAAGCTTCCGCCGGGACACTGGCTGGAGTGGAACGACGGAAAGATATCTTCGGCTGCATATTGGAAACTGCCTTTCACGCAGCCGTCCAATTACACACTGGAAACAGCAAAGGAAGAACTCGACAGCTTGCTGCAGCAGTCGGTGCGCGAGCACATGATTTCGGATGTTCCGCTAGGGATTTGGCTCAGCGGCGGAATGGACTCGACGACCATCCTGCACTACGCCTCAAGAGCCAACGCTTCGCAGTTGAAAACATTCTCGATTTCATTTCGCGGACGAAGCTTTGATGAGTCAGAATTCATCGATCGCGCCGTCCGGCAGTACGGAACGGACCACCAGCAACTGGATTTAACTCCGGCGCAAGACCTGTGCGGCGCGATTGAGGAGTTTGCACACTATTCAGACGAACCGAGCGCGGATGCGGGCTCGTTGCCCGTTTGGTTTCTTTCGAAATTGTGCAAGTCCAAGACCACGGTGGCGTTGAGCGGCGAAGGCGCTGACGAACTATTCGGCGGATACATCACCTGCCGCGCAGACATGCTTGCCAACTGGGCCAGGAAGATTCCTCGCCCGCTCCTGCAGACCGCGCTAGCCGGAGTCCGCCATTGGCCCGTTTCGGACGAGAAAATCAGCTTCGAATACAAGCTGAAGCGATTCTTGGAGGGCAGCCTGCTGGAGCCGAGCCACGCTCACGTATACTGGAACGGAACTTTTTCGGACGAGGAAAAGCAATCCCTGCTGCGCCGGCCGCTTCCCAGTGCTTTTCACCAACTCCTGGACGAAGTAGAGGAATTGCCGAAAACCCGCGACGCTCTGGCGCACTTCCTGTGGTTCGATCAGAAATATTATCTGGCCGACGACATTCTGGTGAAAAGCGACCGCATGAGCATGGCTCATTCCGTCGAAGTGCGTCCGCCGTTCCTTGATCATCGCATCGTGGAGTTCGCAGCCAAGCTGCCCGCGCATCTGAAGATTCGTGGATCGCAGCAGAAACTCGTCTTGAGTGAATTGCGCAAAGACAAACTCCCAGCCTCAATCCTGGCCGGCAAGAAGACGGGGTTTGACATCCCTGCGCATGAATGGCTCCGTGGCCCTCTGCGGCCGATGCTCGTCGATTCCTTGCGGGAGGGAATCGCGGAATATGGGCACCTGTTTCGAGGCGCTGCCGTTGAAAACTTCTTGACCCGGCATCTGGAAAGAAAAGCAAACGTGGGGTATCACCTCTGGGGCTTGATGATCCTCTTTCAATGGATGAAAAGATGGCGAATACAAGCGTCGTCGGACGCGACGGCGCAAGCGTTCTTACAAGTAAAAGCTGGCTCATATACCTGATCGTTGCCCTGGTTGCCGGAGCGGTCTATCTGGGTTGTAGCGTGTCGCCGCCGTCGCTGATGGACGACGTCGATGCGGCCGTGGCGCAAATCTCAAGAAACATGGTTACCTCCGGGGATTGGGTGACCCCGCGCGTTAATGGCATCGTCTTCCTCGAGAAACCGGCGATGTTTTACTGGCCGATGGCCGTCTCCTTCAAGATTTTTGGGGTTTATGACTGGGCGGCACGCATCCCTTTCGCGCTTTCAGCAATCGGCCTGGCCTGCCTGACTTGTGCCTTCGGTGCATGGGCGTTCGGGCGGAGAGCAGGTTTGTACGCGGGCTTGTGCATTGCCACCTGCGTCGGACTCTTCCTATTCACGCGCATCGTTATTCCCGACGTGACTTTAGCGTTTACCATCGCGTTGGCGATGTGGGCGTTCCTGCGCGCCCTGGACGAAGAGGAGCCGCACCCGCGTCGCTGGGCGCTTGTTCTCGCCGCCAGCATAGGGACTGGGGTCTTGCTGAAAAGTTTGATTGGCGCGGTTTTCCCCGTGTCTGCCGGATTGCTCTATCTTTTCGTGACCAAGCAATTCTTTGTCGCTCGAACCTGGAAGCGGCTGCGACCCATCAGCGGTATTTTCATTGCACTCCTTGTTGCTGCACCTTGGCACATTTTGGCCACGCTTCGCAATCCGCCGTATTTTTCGCTTTCGCTGCACGCCGGTCCGGGCGAATACCACGGCTTTCTCTGGTTTTATTTTATCAACGAGCAGGTCCTGCGATTCCTCAATCTGCGCTATCCTCGCGATTACAATACGGTCCCTCGGCTGTGGTTCTGGCTCCTCCATTTTCTGTGGCTATTCCCGTGGAGCGTGTACTTCCCTGCCATCGCCAGGCTTTCCTTCAAGCCCGTCGACCGCGCAGGCCGCTCACGCCTGCTGGCGATATGCTGGACGGGATTTATCCTGGTGTTCTTCACGTTTTCCACGACGCAGGAGTATTACTCGATGCCCTGCTATCCCGCGCTGGCCTTGCTGCTGGGCTCGGCGATGGCTGAGGGCGGTGATTGGATTCGGCGTGGAACTCGCGTGCTTTCCCTGGTTGTTGGCTGCGCGGGACTCGCCTGCATCACCATTTTTTTTCTGGTGAGAAATGTTCCGGCGCCGGGTGACATCTCTTCCGCGCTCAGTCATCATCCCGGTGCCTATACCCTGTCCCTGGGCCACATGATGGACCTTACGTTCGATTCCTTCGCCTATCTGCGTCTCCCGCTGGCGGTGGCAGCGATAGCCTTGTTGGGAGGCGCCCTTGCCATGTCCCGTTGGGTCGATCTGCGTTCGTTCCTGGCAGCCGCGCTGATGATGGTGGTCTTTTTCCACGCTGCACGGCTGGCGATGGTGGTATTCGATCCGTTTTTATCGTCCCGCCCGCTCGCCGAGGCACTGCTGAAATCGCCCGAGGGAAAGCTGATCGTGGACCATAATTACTGGGCTCTGTCTTCCATGACCTTTTATGTAGAGCGCGACGTGCTGATTTTGAATGGGCGTTATTTCAATCTGGAATACGGCTCGTACGCACCAGGCGCTCCGGACATCTTCATTGACGACACCCGATTCAAGAGGCTTTGGCTCGACTCGCAGCGCTATTATCTTGTGACCTACCAGCCGAGACTCCAGCAATTCCAAGATCTGGTTGGCCAGGATCATCTCGAAATCGTTGCTGCAGGGGGTGGCAAACTCATTCTTACTAACCATCCTTTGGAACACGCTAGCCTGATAGAGTTGATGCACCATTTGCAAGCGGCTACCAAGAACCCGCTTGCAAAGACCTGGGTATACAGGTAAAAAAAGAAAGTCCAGCTCAAATGGTTTTTGCCCGGCGCTCCTGTTTGCCGGCCGCGCATTCAAGGGCGAGTTGCTCGCAGTTCGAATTGCCGTAGAATTGAAGAGAGAGATTTGCCCTGAGGAGGGTACATGAAGATTGCCGTGCTCGGCGGGGACGGCTATTGCGGTTGGGCGACGGCGCTGTATCTGTCGCAGAAGGGGCATTCGGTCGCCATTGTTGACAACTTTTTGCGGCGCCTTTGGGACCACGAGCTTGGCGCTCAGACGCTGACTCCGATTCGCCCGCTGACGGATCGTGTCAGAGTCTGGCAGAATTTGACCGGCAAGACCATCGAGCTGTTCGTTGGCGACGTCGCCGACTATGATTTCCTCGCTTCCACGTTTCAGTCATTCGAACCGGAGGCGGTCGTCCACTTCGCCGAACAGCGCTCCGCCCCTTACTCGATGATCGACCGGAAGCACGCCGTATTCACCCAGGTGAATAACGTCGTGGGGACACTGAACGTGCTTTTCGGCATTCGCGAGTTTTTGCCGCATTGTCACCTGATCAAGCTGGGGACCATGGGCGAATACGGAACGCCCAACATCGATATCGAAGAGGGCTATATCGCCATCGAACACAACGGCCGCAAGGACGTGGTTCCCTTCCCGAAGCAACCCGGATCTTTTTATCACCTCTCGAAAGTGCACGACAGCCACAACATGATGTTTGCGTGCAAGATCTGGGGCATTCGTGCCACGGACCTCAATCAGGGCGTCGTTTACGGAACGATGACGGATGAGGCCGCGCTCGATGAGGCACTCATCAATCGGTTCGATTATGACGACGTTTTCGGCACCGTCCTTAATCGTTTCTGCGTGCAGGCGGCCATCGGCCAGCCGCTCACCGTTTACGGGAAGGGCGGACAGACGCGCGGTTTCCTCGACATTCGGGACACCGTGCGTTGCGTCGAGATCGCCTGTCACAACCCGGCGGCCAGAGGCGAGTGCCGGGTCTACAATCAATTCACGGAACAGTTTTCCATCCTGGAGCTGGCGCATCTGGTAGAGTCCGCTGCGAGAAAACTCGGCGTCGCCGTGGAGATCGACCACATTCCCGACCCGCGCGTGGAGGCGGAGCAGCACTACTACAACGCAAAACATTCGAAGCTGGTTGATCTGGGCCTGCAACCGCATAATTTGTCGGATGCGCTGTTGGACTCGCTCATGAACATCGCCGTAAAGTACCGAGACCGGGTGGATGCTTCGCTGATGCTGCCGCAGGTGAACTGGCGTGAGCCGAAGAACGACCGCCGCATGCAGATGAGTATGCCATCGAAATCCGCTGCGCCGGAGCCGCGTGCGGATCTCGCGGCTTCAGCAGTGGCAAAGGCAAAGAAGGCGTAGGACTCCGGGCCTCACTGTGGAGAATTCTGCGCAGGACTCGGGGCGGCAGGCACAAGCATTCCCTCTCGAATCCTGTAGTCCACGTTGCGCCACCGAATGCTGCTGCGCCCAAAGGTCAGCAGCCAGATCACGAATGCCGTAGCATCCCAAACGACGATGAGTGGCATCTTTTTCCAAAGCCCAGTCTGGTGCAATCCCCAAACACCGATGAGCCAGGTCATCGCAACGCGAAGCCCCGCATAGGCTCCCAGATACGCGAGAGCGATTCCTGTGGAGGGATGGGTGAGAGCCACAGTCAAACACCATGGCAGACCTTGCGTGAATGCAAGCCCCACATGTCCCCAAGGACGCATGTGCCGCATCACCGTCATCCAACGGATTCGCTTGCTGAAGAGGGCGCGGGGCGAATCATAGTCTGGTACGGTCTGCACCGCGTACGGAAGCAGTTCGACTTTAAAGCCTTGTTGCGCGATCAAGCGGCCAACCAGAAGATCATCGGCAGGCTTGTTTTCAATCGCTTCGTATCCGCCAAATCCAGCAAGGTGCGAACGGGTTGTAACAATGGTCGGTCCCAGTGTGAACTTGATTCCATCCAACTGCCGAGCAACTAGAATTCCAGGATAGAAGTCCGAATACATGCCGATGGATTGCAGATGTTGCGCGAACGATGCATCGTGGATAGATAAATAGAAGCAGGTCACGCAACCCACTTTGGGGTCACAGAGCGGCGCGACGACGGTGCGCAAGTAATTCGGCTCGACGCGGACATCGCTGTCGCTGATGACCAGAAACTCGTTTTCCGCCTCGTTCACCATCCTTACCAGTTTGGCCACCTTGTCGTTGATGGCGACGCGTCCGGAGCCAAAAAGCAAGCGGATTCGGCGTTCGGGAAAATCACGCATCAATTTTTCTAAAACCGGCACCGCAGGGTCATCGCGGTCCCCGACGCAAAAAATCAGCTCATAGTCCGGATAATCCTGGCGGCAGAAACTCGCGTAGTTTTCGTATGCTTCAGGGTCCAATCCGCGGACAGGCTTCAAATTGCTGACCGGCGGCACAAAGTCCGAATTTCCCGGCAACCGGTCCTTCGAACCTCGAAAAAAACGCCAGGAGCAATAGAGAACCAGCAGGTAATAGATGAACGGCGCGGCGGCTACAGTAAGAAATAAATAATCGGCAGCTTTCGAAATCATTGCACCTCGCGCACTAAGAATGTGCCACACCACTGCGTCGATACTGAGGCGCCCTAAACGATTGCTTCCATCGAAAAAGCATAGCAAAAAATGAAGTATTTCGCTGCCCGGGGCTTTGGTCTGGCTGAAACATCGGGTAAGATCAATTTCGAATGATCTGTGAAACGTTGACTTCCTTGTGGGTTTCTTCACTCCTGGATGCACGACGGCATCCATCGAGAACCCAGCGCGCATAGCTTCAAACGCCATGCTCGTACTTTCAAGAGGCAATGCAAGGAGCGAAGCAGAGACGGTATGAAAGATTCCCCGGGCCTGCACCTGAAAACTTACGTCCTTATTTTTTTCATCGTTTTATTTGCACCACTCGGCAACGTTCTGCTCAGCAAGGGTATGAAGAGGGTCGGCTCCGCGAAAAACTGGGTGCCAGGCGATATTTTTCATGTTCTTGCCAACATCATCACTTCAGGCTACATCTGGCTGGGGATCGCCTGCTTGCTCACGTTCTTTGTCGCCTACATGCTCGTTCTCACCTGGGCGGACTACAGCTACGTTCAGCCGGCCTCCTCGTTTTCCTACGCCGTTGTGGCCATACTGGGTTATTTTCTCTTGGGAGAAGCTGTGCCTCCGCTGCGCTGGATCGGCATTTTGGTGATCTGCGTGGGCGTTTTTGTAGTCGGGCATACGCATCCGCGAACTACGGAGAAGGCGTAAACGTGCTCGAGTTCTTATTCCTGTTTATTATTGTTGCGGCAGGCACCGGCGGGGAGCTGTGTGTTTCCCGGGCGATGAAGGTGGTCGGCGAAGTTCACGACTTCCGGCCGGCGGCGCTGGCTGGTTTTGTTTTTCGCGCGATGCGCGTGGGTTGGATGTGGATTGGTATCGCGATGATGACGCTGGCCTTCTTCTCGCTTTTGGCGATGCTCTCCATCGAAAACGTGAGTTTCGTCGTTCCCGTGACCGCTCTGAGCTACGCGGCTGGCGCCTTAGGCGCCATGTTGTTCTTGCACGAACGCATCAGCCCGCAGCGCTGGCTCGGCGTCGCTATCGTTTGCGCCGGGGTTACACTTGTTTGGCTCAGCAGACGCTAAGGCCACGAATTCAGCTCCGTATCTTTACGGTTTCTCCGGGTCCACCTGCGTCGCTTTTCCGATCTTGATGGTTGAGCCGAACCGCTTATAGTTTGAGTATCGAACCGACACCCGAATTCGCACATCGGGACCAGTCTTAAAGTGCAGAGTGTCATCGGATCGAGTGTAGGTGGGGAACCAGAAGCGGCCTTCGATATTCTCTCGAAACGTTTCAAACAAAGGATAGGCACTGTCTTGTTTTTTCTTCATCAAACCTGTGCCCTTTCCGCGGGTCTTGACAATCTGCAGGTCCCGGTCTTCCACCCAAATGCGGCCTTGAAAGTAGCGTTGGTTTTTTTCCAGCTTTTTTGGCTCGATGTCAAAAACATAGGTGCCCAGCTCGTCAACCCGTTCCCGGCCGATATACTTAACGTCGTACTTTGGCAGTTCGTCAGGCGTCAGCACGAGCGGCCATACCTTTTCGATGTCGTCAAAATCTTGCTGTTCCATGGTGATGCGCTGGATCGTCGATGCCGGCGCTTCGATAACCTTTTCAAAGCGCTTCCCCGCCGGAGTAAATAGGATGTCACTGGTCATGCGATACTCGCCGTCCACCTGGCCGTCCTCGTCGATGGTCTGAAACACGAAGAATTGCGTGTACGTGTAGTTATCGCGCTCCTTGCGGTACTCCTCCTCGTGCTCCGTGAATTTCTGGATGATTTGCTCCACCGGAAGCGCTGGCGCCTCATTGGTGATATGAGAGGACATTTCTTGCCGGGCAGCATTTGTTTTCGCTGGGTCCCCGGCCGCGCTGGAAGGAGCAACCGTGCCAGGGGGCGGTGGCGGCAACGGCCCTCGCTGCTGCGCGGCCATGGGCAACGCGAGCGCACCGCACGCAACCATTAAAAACGCTCTGACTCCCATGTTATTGAGTACCTTCACGGCCATCCCGAAAATGACTCTACTCATTCTCTCTACGCTCCTCACGCTCATCCAGTCTCTACTGTACTTGAAGATTCGATGCATCGAACACGAGTTTCGTAGCCCACACCTGACTACATTCCTAGCCTCATGGCTCGACGAACTTTGCCTTAGGGTTCGGAGTGGAACGGCATTTGGCATCCTCAACAACGACAGTAATTTTTATGTGGCCGTGTCCAACGCCATAGGCCCGCCTTTCCCTTCATCAATGAAACTTCGAATTCGAACGTCGCGGACCTTTCCCCATGATGATGGACTTAAAGCAAGAGCCCCACTATCAAGGCACGTCATCGATACCACATCGAAGTTGACCCAGTTTGACGAGGTGCGAGAGTGGCAGCTATAAGTGAATAAGCATGCTTCGAAATGCTCGAAACGCGCCTTTCAATGCTCTGGACTATAGTCTTTCATTCGGAACTCGCCACCTGCCTCCGGGAAGAGATCGCAGCAAGATCGCAATCAGCAGCGGGACGCTGTTGAGAATCGCTCAGCACGCATCGAACGGTTCGCGGTGAATTGAATGCCATTCGGATACCTCGTCTTGGGCTACGGGCTTTGGTGCCTATCCTACGGGTTACGTGGCATCAATCCCCGCAGTTGGAATCCCGGCGGTCAAAGCGAAGCTGGCGCACCCATGCGTGCCAGCACCCGCGCCATCTATTGCGTGGGCGGTGTGATGCTGACAGCCGTGGGGATTTTTCTCTGGCACCATTGTTGGGGAAAGTAGTTCAATTGTTGTTAAACGGCTTATTGTTGCTAAACGCGACAGTAAGCCGTGCGGAATGAAGGAGATTGGTAGGGGCGGTGGGGATCGAACCCTATACCCGGTGATTTTTCAATGTTTTCAATGACTTGCACTAGAAGCGCAAGAACTTCTTTTGCTCATTCAAAACGATTTGGACCTGCGCAAACCGGTGATTGTCGCCGGGTGTCGCCTCGCAAAACCAATGAGTCGCTACAACATAAGAAGATGTTGGAATTGGGACGTGGGGTACAAACCCACTGGCCCAGGTATTTCAATGGCTTACGGAGAAGGGCTGCCTCGTTAGCAGAAGGGAGAGTGAACCATTTGTAGAACTTGCTTACTCGTTCTCGTGGTCGGGAGAGCCAGACGAACA
>WNFS01003563.1_pt1 | contig 11835 bp, 9 predicted proteins | sample 5400141 | NCBI WGS metagenome assembly WNFS01 (sample SAMN13153358, study PRJNA577476) | soil metagenome | isolation source: 60 cm saprolite under Madrone tree | place: USA:California | collected 2016-06-14 | reverse complement strand
CGACGGCAACTTCCCCGGTGACCAGCTTTCAAAATTTTTGCCTTGGTAGCCTGGGGGCGATTCAGACGAGTTTGGGAGCGCTTGATTTGTTATACGACGAATTCTTTCCTGGCGTTCATATTGGCAGAGCAGAGCGCCATGCGGCCGCCCGAAAGTCACATGGCTAACCGACAGTCCACAGAATCGCCAGTTCCCCTGATCAGTATCGTGATCGCCGTTTATAACGACTGGAAGCTCTTGGATCGTTGCCTGCGATCCCTGGCCGGACAAGTAGCCGCGCCGAAATTTGAAGTCATTGTGGTAGACGACGGGAGCAGTGAATCAGCCCCCGAACATATCCTGCAGTGGAACGCGTCCTTTCCCTTCCTGAGTTTGCGGCAGTCCCACCAGGGCATTTCGATCGCAAGGAATTTTGGTGTGCGCCGCTCGACGGGTTCCGTGCTCCTCTTCGTCGATACTGATTGCCGATTTCACCAAAATTGTCTGGCAGCTCTGGCGTCAACGATGGACTCTTTTCCGCAAGAGGGCTATTTTCAACTTCGATTGACGGGAGCCTACACGACGCTGGTCGGGAGAGTCGAACACCTCCGATTGCTGGCGCTCCAGAATCTTCTGCTCCAGGCCGACGGGCACATCAGGTACCTCAATACCGCAGGTTTTGCCACTCGGCGAAGCAGGCTGGAGGTCGATAAGGGCCTGTTTGAACCGGCTGCACTGCGAGGCGAAGACACCCTCTTGCTGGCCAACCTGATCCTGCGCGGGGAACTCCCGCTCTTTGCCAGCGCGGCCATCGTCGAACACGCCATCCTGCTTTCTTTGCTCGGATACATCACGAAGGACATGCGCTCCGCCTATCTCGAGGTGCGTACCTACGACATGATCGCTGCCCTGGGAGTGCGCGTACGGATTACCAACCGCGAGCGGCTGCGAATGTTAATTTCTATGTGGAAGGCTTCCCGGCAGGATTCCATCGGGCGACTGGCGTGGTTTGTGTTGTCTGGCAAGCAAACGCTGCGCTGGATGGCGTCCGTGGCTTCCCGCTGCCTGCCACATCGAGGAATCCCGGCCGGCGAGAAGTTCGACTGAATGGGCCAGGCGATGGCCCCGGGAAACCTGCTTCAACGGTTTGATTCCGGCTCCGGTTTATGACTGGAACTTTCGTACGAGGGACGAGCCAAATTCCAAAAGGACTGGATACGTTCCTGTCGCGAGCTTTGACCACGCCATTTCCCAACGCTTCGAATACAGGCATTGACGAGTTTGGGCTCTTCCCAAGGGACATCGTGATAACAAGTCTTCAGAAAGGCGCTTTCCGAATCTCTCAGCCATTCCTGCGGAAAAAGGGCAACGGTGCTGTTTTCCGTGATCTGGGGGGATTCTCGAAGAGTTCTCCCGGAGACGGCGGAAAATAATGCGCCGGGAAGGTCCCTGCCTGGACCCATGGTCAGATGCCCGACCTGGGTCGAGCGCGGATTAATTTCAATGAGATGCGCATTTCCCGACTCTGGTTCCAACATGTAATCGAGGCCGTGAAATCCGGAAAGATTCAGGCCTCGAACAATCTTTTCGGCAGTTGCCGACATTTCCGCATTCTCAATTAATCTCAGGACCGTTGCAGGACCTGAGGATTCGCTCTTGTTGAGCACCTCGAAATGCAGCGCTGCCATAACTTTGCCCTGCCAACAAGCAATGGCACTGGTCGCCTCTCGCCCGGAAACAAAAGACTGGGCAATCACGGCGGATCGCTCGCGAAGGGCCGACGTCCGGATTAAAGTGTAGTCGTGATCCACAACAGCACGCTTGATGGCGCGCAACAGGAGCGGAGGAGCCTTCAGGGAGCGTAAGGCAAGTTCTCCTTCGGCTATATTGCGAACAATCCGGACGCCGACACCTCCGGAACTTCCATTGGCCTTCAAGACCGCCGGGTACCCATTTTTGGAGATCCATTCCTCAAGATCTGCCACGCAAGTGATGACTTGCGTTCTCGGCACACGGACGCCCACTTTCCGTGCGAACTCCACGAATTCGCCGCGCTCGTAGACTATTGGGAAGCTGGCGGGAGCCCCGAGCGAACGCTCCAGCAAGTCACAAATCCCGGTGCCTTTTGCGCCGAGCCTTTTGGCTTGTTCATAAAGAGCATGGATATGCCATGTGGCCAGATCGTCTCCCGGGACGATTAAATCCGGCCGGTGCTCGGCAATCGCTTTGGAAAAGGATTGCAGTGGAGACAGCCCCCGATAGTGAGAGATCTTGCGCGCGCAACTGGTCATCTCGATGGGATGGCGTGGCGGACAAACGATATCAACCATAAATCCGGCTTTTGCCAAGGCCATGGCCAGCCGGGCGGTAGGGACCCACCGGCGCGTCGTTGCGATCAGAGCCGTAGGTTCCAGGTTTATTGGGGCTTCCGACATCATCAGGAATATACATGAGCCCTCTGGGAGGCGTTCAAATTTATGAGCGGCAGTTGGTTGAAGGGGCAATTACTGCCCCGTTCCAGGAAGCAAGAAAAGTAGTCGACAGGTTAGTAACTGCCGCGGAATCTGTCGTTTATACTCTCTCTGCAGCTGTTCGCTTCCATCGGCAGCGCTGGAGGGATACAGGATGCGACTCTCATGGGATTTTCCCAAGGTCAGGAGTCTCAAGGCTATTGCATGCGAGATTTACGGCGCAGAATCTTCTGGACTTTTAGAACTCCGTGGGATGGCAATGGAGTCATGCCAAGGGAACACACCTTTTCTCCCGAGCTTAGGAGCTGTATCGACCCGTCGGGAAGTCAAAGTCTTTTCCCAGTGGGCAGAAATCTTCCCTCGGGCCGTCCAGGGCATTTTGTCAGATCATTGATTCTATTGTCTTTATAAAACATGATCTCGGCTACTTAATTGCACTTCTTGGTCCACGTGTCAGTCAAGGCTTAGCGGAGACGTACGTCCCTGCCCTGTGTAGGGGGCCTCCTCGACTACGCCTGCCGACCATCGATTCTACCCGGTCTGCGAACTGGCCTTCGGGGCCGAAACGACAGCAACGTGCGATTACCGCGTTTCCAATGCCCTGAGATCTTGAAGCCTAAAGGAGTGGCTTTTTTCAATTATGATAGATGCAGCGATTGTCGGAGCAGGGCCTTACGGGCTTTCCATCGCAGCGCATTTTCGCCGCAGCGGCATATCTTTTCGCATCTTCGGACGTCCCATGGAGAGCTGGATTGAGCACATGCCAAAGGGAATGATGCTCAAGTCCGACGGATTTGCTTCCAATCTTTACGATCCCGAAAATGTGTACACCCTAAAGCGATTCTGCGCCGACCACGGCATTCGCTACGGCGATACCGGGGTCCCGGTGAGCTTGGACACCTTTACGTCGTACGGGCTCGCTTTTCGAGACCGAATGGTCCCGGAACTGGAAGACAAGCTCGTCATCGCTTTGGATCGCGCGCCCGAGGGTTTTGTCCTGCGACTGGATTCCGGTGAGACCGTGAGGGCGCGGCGCGTGGTGTTAGCCATCGGCATCACCCATTTCAAATACACTCCGGAGAATCTGGCGCATCTCCCTGAAAAGTTTGTTACGCACAGCTTTCAACATCACCATCTTGAGCCTCTCCGGGGCCGGGATGTAACGGTGCTGGGTGGCGGCGCCTCGGCGATCGATTTGGCAGGGCTCTTACAGGAAGCCGGCTCAAAGGTGCGGCTGGTGGCGCGTGCATCAAGCCTGAAGTTTCACACCACGCCGGATGGAAAACCACGGCCCTTGTGGCAGCAAATCCGGCATCCGCAATCCGGCCTTGGACCCGGACTGCGCTCGCGATTCTTTGCGAATGCCCCAAGGATCTTCCACTACTTGCCGGAGCGGTGGCGCGTGAAAGTAGTCCGCACAAGCCTCGGTCCTTCGGCCGGCTGGCCCAGCAAAGCGAAATTTGTTGGCAAGGTGGAACAACTGCTGGGCTATTCCGTACAGCGGGCCGAAATTCAAGAGGGCAAGGTTCGGCTGTCGCTTCGCTCGGCAGACGGCAGCGAACGGGAGCTTTTGACAGACCATGTGATTGCGGGAACGGGATACAAGGTGGACTTGACGCGATTGAAGTTTCTCAGCGACGATCTCCGCTCTCGAATTCGTCTGGTGCAGGGTTCGCCTGCGCTCTCGTCCTCGTTCGAATGCTCCGTTCCGGGGCTCTACTTTGCCGGCGTCGCCGCCGCGAACAGTTTCGGGCCCGTGATGCGGTTTGCCTTTGGGGCGGGCTTCGCGGCTGAACGACTCACGAAAGCAATGGCAAAATCACCTGTCCGTGACCGCGTATCGGTGTCGGCATCGACGATGGTAGAAATGACCAAAGAGGGAGACCCCACGTCTTCTTCTTCGATTTGAAACTGAAACTGGAATTATGAAGAGAGAAACGGCTGCGATTCATGTTGGTTACGATGGCGACCCCACGACTCATGCCGTGGCGGTTCCCATTTACCAGACCATTGCCTTCGAATTTGACAGTGCGGAGCACGGCGCGGCCCTCTTCAACCTGGAAGTTCAGGGGAACATCTACACTCGGATCGGAAACCCGACCAACACCGTGCTGGAGAAACGCATCGCGGCGCTGGAAGGCGGCGTTGAAGCCCTGAGCGTGAGTTCCGGAATGGCGGCCATTCACTATGCCCTGGCCAACATTACGGAAATGGGCAACAACATTGTTTCGCTTCCCCAACTGTACGGCGCCACCTACACCCTATTGGCGCACATCCTTCCAAAACAAGGCGTTAAGACAAAGTTTGCCGCCAGCGATCGCCCCGAGGATGTCGAAAAACTGATTGACGAAAATACCCGCGTGGTCTTTTGCGAAAGCATTGGGAATCCCGACGGGAATGTCGCCGATATAGAAGGCCTGGCGCGGGTGGCCCGCAAACATGGTGTGCCTTTGATCGTCGACAACACCGTCGCCACTCCCATGCTGCTGCGACCCTTCGAATACGGCGCAGACGTGGTGGTGCACGCGATGACCAAGTTCATGGGCGGGCATGGCACGACTCTTGGCGGAATGATTGTGGATAGCGGGAAATTTCCATGGAAGGAGTACGCGGACCGCTACTACATGCTCACCAAGCCCGAGATTGCATACCACGGGGTCGTCTACACCGAACACTATGGCGATGCCGCGTTTGTGGCCCGCTGCCGTACTGTTTGCCAGCGCAATACGGGCTCCACGCTTTCGCCTTTCAACGGTTTCCTGTTGTTGCAAGGCGTCGAAACCTTGGCGCTGCGCATGGAACGGCACGTCGAAAACGCCAGAAAAGTGGCGGAGTTTTTGCGAGACCATAAACGAGTAGAATGGGTGAACTATTCCGGATTCCCCGATAATCCTCGCTACGAAATTGCTCAGAAATACCTGGGATGTAACCGGGCATCTCTCTTGACGTTCGGCGTGAAGGGCGGCCTCGAAGCGGGCACAAAGTGTTTCAATGCCTTCCGCCTGTTCAAGCGCATGGTGAATATGGGCGATGCAAAGTCACTGACCTGTCATCCAGCCTCCACCACTCATCGTCAATTAACCCCTGAGGAACAACTCAAAGTGGGCGTCACGCCGGAGATGATTCGCCTTAGCGTCGGAATCGAGCACATCGATGACATTCTTGAGGACCTTTCCCATGCCCTTGCGGCAGCAGGTAACTGAGTTCGGCATGGGAGCCAATATCTGGATTCGGAGGCGTTATGCCACTCCTCGCCCCTAGTGGTTCTTGTCCGATTCCCCCGGCAGGGAGCCATTCCTTGCCCCGCGCAGCTGCGCTAGCGCAGTCGTACAAGCCCAACGACTTCCTGCGAATCGCTCTCGTCAACAACATGCCGGACGCGGCGCTCGAGGACACGGAGCTCCAGTTCTTTGAACTCCTGAGTGCCGCAGCTGGCGACCTGCCGATTCAAGTCGAGTTGTTCTCGCTACCCGGAATCCCAAGAGGTCAGCATGCCCGGGAGCATCTCAACCAGTATTACCAAAGCACGACGGCCCTGCTGAATCAAAGTGTCGACGGCGTGATCATTACCGGAACCGAGCCACGGCAACCCGAGCTTCGGGATGAACCCTATTGGGGCGCGCTGACGGATCTCTTCAGCTGGGCTGAGGAGAACACATGCTCTGCAGTCTTGTCCTGCTTAGCCGCCCATGCGGGGGTCCTTCACAGCGACGGCATCCGCCGGCGTCCCCTGGGCGAAAAACGCTTTGGGGTGTTCGAACACGAAATTGTTTCAAATCACCCACTGACCGGTGGGTTTGTTCGTCCGGTCCGGAATCCTCATTCCCGTTGGAATGAGCTCCGCCGCGGGGACTTGGAGTCGGCCGGGTATACCGTTCTCACGGAATCACCGCGTGCGGGAGTAGATTTCTTCGTGAAGGAAAAGAAGAAAAGTCTTTTCGTACATTTTCAGGGTCATCCGGAATATCTTTCGCTGACCCTCCACAAGGAATATCGAAGAGACGTGAAGAGGTACCTACGGCGCGAGCGCGAGAATTATCCGCTCATCCCGGAAGGCTATTTTGATGAGGACTCCGTCCGATTGCTCAGCCAGTTCCAGGAAAAAGCGGAGGGCCAGCGATTGGAAAGTGCTATGGAGTTGTTTCCCGAGGACCAAATTGTCCGAACGTTGCAGCACACCTGGCGCCCCGTCGCCCAACGAATCTATCAAAACTGGTTAAACTACCTCCTCGCGCGAAAGGCACGTTCCCTGTCGACTTCGTTTCTGGCTTCCGTTGGACAGGGGTAGGGCCGTCGGCGTGAATCCGGGAATCCAGGAATGAAGTAACGCGGCGATTCTGCCGGCAAAGCAAAATTCTCTCTTGCAAATTCGCCATGACCGAAGCGCAGATTTCTGAAATCCTCAAAAACCTTCCCCAACGAATCAGCGACGTCGTCGCGCCGTGGGCCGCGCAATCACCGGATCATCCTGCGCTTGTCGAAGAGAGCGGCGCCTGGACGTACAGCCAGTTGGCCGTGGCCGTCGACCACGCCAAGACTTGGCTTGTGGAGTCTTGCATCCGCCCAGGCGACCGGGTGATGCTCGTCTGCGAAAACTGCCGCGTCTTTGTGGCTTTTTTTCTGGCGACGGCCAGCCTCGATGCCTGGCCGGTTCTGGTCAATGCTCGCCTTTCGCCGCAGGAAATCGATCAGATTCGCGACCATTGTGGAGCGCGGCGAGTGATTTACACCGTGAGTGCCTCGCCATTCGCAATGAAACATGCCAAACGCCACAATGCCGGCGTTCGGGAGTTCCTCACTGCGGGTTCGATCGCCATTGGCGAACTGAATCCGGATGTCCTGCCGGAGCCCCTCGAACTAGATCCCGCGGAGAACGTAGGTGCCATGATTTATACATCCGGCACGACAGGGGTCCCCAAGGGCGTAATGCTCAGCCAACGGAGCGTGCTGTTCATGGCCGAGGTCTCGTCAAGAGTTCGTTCGGTAGTTCCGGAAGATCGGTTTTTGGGTGTTCTTCCGATGTCGCATGCCGTGGGCCTCGCCACAGTGTTGCTTGGTTCGTTGATCCATGGAGCTACCGTCTATCTAAGTTCGCGATTCGACCCGGTGGCGGTTCTGCGCACAATCGAAACTGCGCAACTGACTCTGGTGCTCGGGGCTCCTTCCATGTTTGCCTTGCTCCTCGAATACTCGAAGATGAAGGGTATATCGTCGTTGAAGTTTCCGGCGCTCCGAGTGATCTCTTCTTCGGGTGCGCCTCTTCAGGCCACTGTGAAGGCCGAAGTTGAAAACTTATTCGGAACGGTACTGCACAACGGATATGGAATAACCGAGTGCTCTCCGACCATTGCGCTGACCAGACCCGAATTCCCACGAAAAGACCTGTCGGTTGGCCTCATCTTCCCCGGGATCGAAGTCCAAATCGTTGGCGCAGAAGGGGCGCCCGTGCAGGAAGGCCGTGTAGGTGAGTTGAGGGTAAAAGGCCCGACCATCATGAAAGGCTATTACCGCGCTCCAGAAGAGACAGCCATTGCAATAAACCGGGATGGCTGGTTCAATACGCGCGACCTCGCCCGCATGGATCAGGGATATCTTTTTATTGAGGGACGCACCAAGGATCTGATTGTGCGGTTCGGATTCAATGTCTATCCCGCGGAAGTGGAGGGCGTGATGAACGCTCATCCGGCAGTAGTTCGCTCCGCCGTTGTCGGGCGCACCGTTTCCAGCGAAGGGGGAGAAGAAATCATCGCTTTCGTCGAACTCGCAACGGCATCAAAGATCACCGTGGAAGAGCTGGCCGAGCACGCCGCAGCCCGTCTGGCCGCATACAAACGCCCGTCTCAGATCTTTATTGTGCCGGCCATGCCGCTGACCCCGACGGGCAAAATCATCAAGGATCAACTGACAAAACTATTGGACCACCCGGCTCCAGCAAGATAGGGGCGCAAGAAACGCGCTCAGAGAGGAACTTCGATGAGAGATGGTCCTTCGCCAGCCAGCCCATTTCGAAGCGCTGCCGCGAACTCATCGAGGGAAGTTACTCTGCTGGCGGACACGCCCAGGGATTTCGCCAAGAAAACCCAATCAATGTCCGGCCGGCCAATCTCAAATAAGTTCCGAGCCTGTGGTCCCGGATCCCCTATTCCCAAATAGGAAAACTCCCGCTTAAGCACTCCGTAGGAGCGATTCGCAAAAATTACGGTGGTGACGTTAAGCCCTTCGCGCGCCATGGACCACAATGCCTGCTGGGTGTACATTCCGCTGCCATCCGCCGAGAGACAAAGCACACGCCGCGAAGGGCATGCGACGGCTGCACCAACGGCAAGCGGCATGGCGATTCCAATCGAACCGCCCGTGTTGACTAGCCAGTCGTGAGGCGGAGCACCCGCGCTGGCCGTCATCATTCCGTGCCCGGAGGTCATGGATTCGTCAACCACGATGACATTTTCCGGCAAAAGCCCGGCGACAACCGCTGCAAGGCCAGGCAGTGTGATTTCGCCGGTGGGAAGGCCAGCCGCTTTGAGTTCCTGGGTCTGAATTCTTCCGTTGACCAAGCCCAGTGCTTCGGCGAGCCTTTCCAGGGCGGCGGCAGAATCCTGCTCGGAACCGACGAGTTTGTGAATCAGACAATGGCTCGGAGTCGGAACCGTGGATTTGCCTTCAGTGGCAAAGTAAGACCTTGGAGCTGCAGCACTCACTAAAATGATCTGGCTGAATTCCTTCAGGCGCTCCACTGCCTGTTCGAAAACGTAGGGTATTCGGTCAACGCCAGGGAGCCCGGCCCCGCGCTCCATCCGCGTGAAGGGATATTCTGCCAGCAACTTCGTATTGGTTCCTGCAGTGATGCGCCCGGCAGCCACTAAACCATTGCCGTGCAGTGCCGCGCCCCCAAGGATTAGCGCGGTCCGCAATCCTGTGCGCAGCAGAGCCGCTGCATGTTCAATGCTGCTGAGTTGGGGCAGCGGGGCTGTCGGGAGCGCGGAAACCTCCCCCAAGGTTCCGCCCTCGCCCCAGGCGACATCCGCGGGAACGATGAGCGTTGAGATTCCCGCCGGAGCGAGTCTTGCCCTGTAAATGGCCTCTGCGGCATCACGCCCGAGTTCCGTCGAAGCACCGGAAGTCCGTAGCCACTTGGAGTACGGGCGCGCAAAGGCTTCGATGTCGGATTCCAGGGGCGTGTTGTGGCCAAGATGGTATGTGGCATGCTGACCGACGATATTCAGGATCGGGACTTGCGCGCGGTATGCATTGTGCATATTCGCGAGGCTATTGGCGAGACCCGGCCCAAGATGGAGTAAAGTGCACGCCGGTCTTCCGGACATGCGTGCATACCCGTCGGCGGCCCCGCTGACGACTCCCTCGAACAACCCCAGCACACACCGTATTCCCGCGAAGCGGTCCAACTGCGCGACCAGATGCATCTCCGATGTGCCGGGGTTGGTAAAACATGTATCCACTCCGCCGGCAATCAGGGTACGAACCAGACTTTCCGCTCCGTTCATCTCCGCTTTGCCTTGAACTACTCCGCTGGAATTCCTGCAAGTACAGTTTCTACGGATTAGTGGGGATGCCAATTCTTTAGTGAGCAATCTTCAGGGCTAGGGAATCTGCGCCGCCTCTTGCAAGAATTCCGAAAGCACACTCGCAAGGCTTTCATAGTGCGTGGTGATGATTCCCACATGATCGCCGGGTACGGTTTTCAATTCGAATTTGCCGGCCAGGTGCGCCCAGACGGCAGCCGGGTCGTCCGGAAATTCCGTGCTGATGGCTGCCTTCGCGAATTTGATTTCGCCGCTGTAAAAGCGCGGGTGGTACCTCTGCAAAGCGCGTTTGTCGCTTTCCCGCACTCGCAGCATCGCCTCGGTCGTCACCACCAATTCCTCTTTTTCCGTGCTCGCTTTTTCTTCACCCGTTCGCGGATGGATGATTTGATTGGCTATTTGGGCGGCACGCAGGCTCGCCTGGCGCCCGGCAAGCCGCACCCGCTGTCCCGGCGAAAGGGTGCTCACATGCGGATAAGCATCGAGCATCGCGAGCAGGGCTATTCTCTCTCCGCTCGCAGAGAGGCGCTGGGCCATTTCCAGTGTAATCAGGCCTCCCAGAGAAAACCCGGCGAGGTAATATGGGCCCGCCGGCTGAATTTCCCTCACAGCCTTGAGAAAATATTCCGCCATATCCTCGATGCGATCGAGGGGTTCTTCAGCCCCTTCATAGCCCTTCGCTTGCATCCCATAAACCGGACGAACCGTTTTCAGGTAGCGAATCGGTTGAAAAAAATCCATCGCGCTGCCGCCCAGTCCGTGGGCGATAAACAGAGGGGATTCATCAATTCCGGGCTTCAGTTGCACAAGAGGAGGGAGTCGCGGAACCGGCACATGTTCCAATATCTCAGCGAGCAACGCGATGGTCGGCGTCTGGTAAATCATTACCGGAGGAAGATCCCGCCCGCAAAGTTTTGACACTTCATTGAGAAGCTCAACGGCCAAGGTCGAATCCCCGCCCAGGTCAAAAAAGTTCTCTTCCGCGCCGATGGGCTCGCGCTGCAGAACGCGCTGCCAGAGCACAGTGAGCGCTCCAATCATCGTGGTGGAACTCGTTTTGGTTTGCACGTCTTGACTCAAGACTCGGTTGAGCTCCTTTACCCTTCCTCAGAAACGCCGCGCATGAACCCAATCTGCTGAATCACTGGCTCTCATCTGCCGGCCGCGAAGCCGGCTGTTCATTTCGAATGGGCAAACGCCCAGTACAATTCGCGCGCCCTAGTGTACAGTGGCCCGGGCTGCAAGACCCGGTCTTCAATTCGTGTAATCGGCACGACTTTCGAGTAATTACCCGTCGCGAAAATCTCATCGGCGGCACAAAAATCGGCATACCGGAGAGTCTTCTCAACTACGGTCGCTCCATCCTTGCGCAGAAGCTGGATCACCCGTTGGCGGGTAATTCCCGCAAGGAACGTTCCGTTAGGCGCTGGCGTGTAAATTATCCCCTCTTTGGCCATAAATATGTTGGAAGTTGCGAGTTCGGCAACGTTGCCCAGCATATCGCACATGACGGCATTGTCGAATCCACGGGACCGCGCTTCAAAGATCGCCCGGGCATTGTTCGGGTACAGGCATCCCGCCTTGGCATCTACCGGCATGCTTTCCAGAGTCGGCCGGCGGAACGACGAGAGCGTGACGGAGAATCCTGTCGGCTGGCGCATTGGGGCTTCGAAAATCACCAGGCACCATCGCGTCGATTCCGGATCGGGTTCTTGGACCCAAGGCCCGCCCTTTTCGGCCCAATACATCGGTCGGATGTACAGCGGCGTTCCTTTTTCAAACCGGGTGATTCCTTCCTGCGCAAGTTTCATCCAGGTCTCGACCGAAACCATGGGCTTGAGGAA
>WNFS01011205.1_pt1 | contig 11838 bp, 9 predicted proteins | sample 5400141 | NCBI WGS metagenome assembly WNFS01 (sample SAMN13153358, study PRJNA577476) | soil metagenome | isolation source: 60 cm saprolite under Madrone tree | place: USA:California | collected 2016-06-14 | reverse complement strand
TGACCGGCAACGGCGTTGGCGGATTTGCAAACTCTTCCGTGCCGAAGGCAGAAAACCGATTCGAAAACATGCAGAACGCTGCAAGCAAAAGAAATCGCGCATGTGTGAGCATTTCACACCAGACTCGCAGGATTACGAACGAACGCCAATTTCACAACTATCGGCTGAATTTGCTTCGGTCGTTTGCCTCCAGCAAACTCGATCTCATGCGCACATTGTTTCACTCGTTCGCAAATTACACGGCGCGAATGTCGATGAAATTGTTGTTCGGATGCATCGCGCACGTTCACGTGTTGCGACGTGGAAACGCAAATCACAGCGGTGCATTTTTGCTCGCGGCAAATCACATCAGCCATTTCGATCCATTCATTATTTCCTCGGTGGTGGGGCGGAAGGTTGACTGGATGGCGATGGCGGAGTTTTTTCCGCTCCCGGTGCTGGGATTACTTTTGCGAGCCGTCGATGCGTTCCCGGCGGACCGACACCGCGCGGACCGGAAGACGATCCGCACCGCGATCCAGCGGCTGAAGCAGGGCCGGATTATCGGCCTTTTTCCCGAGGGCGGCATTCGTGACGGCACGCGCTCGCTCCTCGAAGGCGCGCCGCTGCGACCAGGGGCGTCGACTCTGGCGCACATCTCCGGAGTTCCGATTCTGCCGTGCGTGATAGTCGGTAGCGATCGCCTCTACTCAAAGAAAAGCTGGCTGCCGCTGCGACGCACCCCGATCTGGATCGCATTCGGCAATCCGATTCCGCATTTTCCGAATCTGGAGAAGATACGCTGAGTTGCGCGAACGGTTTTCGCTTACACCCGACGATCTGCCGCATCCGCCGCGCGAACGAATGGCTTCCGACGCGCCGAAAAGTCCCCGTCCTTTTGGTCGTCCGCTGCGGCGTGTTGCTGCGACATCCGTCGATTCGCTCATGTGCGCGTCGATGAATTTGGTGCAGTCACGGCACCGCTTGCATGCGCGCAGTCGCGATGAAATGGAGCGCTATGTGACGGAATGCGAGAAACTCACGGCACACGATTTTTACGCTGTTCCTCGCGATGGCGGACCCGCGAATGAGATCGGCAACGACGCGACGCTCACTTGGCACAGTCCGATCAGTACCAAATTTCCGGCGAACAACATCGCTCGCGCAGATTTTTTCCGATGCACGCGCGGTTGGAGCGCGCCGACAGTGCTGATGCTGCACGCGCTTATGTCGGCAACTCACATCGGCTATCGCCGCTGGGCTGTCCACTTTAACGGTCTCGGATGGAACGCGTGTTTCATGCATCTGCCGTATCATTATTCGCGGGTGCCGCGTGGCTACTGGAACGGCGAACTGGCGATCACGGCTGATCTCATTCGCAATGCGGAGGGGCTGCGTCAGGGTGTGATCGAAGTGCGGCAATTGATAGCAGCGCTGCGCAAGCGCGGCTGCAACGATTTTGGCGTGCTCGGAACAAGTTACGGCGGCTGGATCGGCGCGCTTCTCGCGATGGTCGAGCGTGATTTGCGCTTTGTGGCATTAATGGCGCCGATCGTAAACGTCGAGCATGCAATCTGGGAAAACCCGGGCGCGCGTTTCATGCGACGCGAACTCCGCCGGGCGAATATTGAGCCGTCGCTCGTGGCGCGTCATTTTCATCTAAGTTCGCCAATGCACAATCAACCGCTGTGCAATGGTGACCGCGTCTTATTTGTTGCGGGCGAATTCGATTCAATTGCCCGGCCAGCAGACCTTGAGACGATTCAACAGAAATGGCGCGGATCGGAGCTGCTCCGCGTACGGCAAGGACACTTCGGTTACCGAATGTTGCGTGAAACAATCACGCGATTGAAAGAGCGTGGTCTCTAATCGAGCCAGTCCATCGCGGTAAGAATACGACGGAATTCAGCATCATCGGCAGATAGAGCAGGCAGCCATTCGCCGATCGGTTCGCGTTTCCACCACGCTCGATCGCCAATCGGTGAGAATCGATAACGGTAAAGGCGCGCGCGGATGTAATGGGGCGGCGCATTGGGAAATGGATTATTGGCGAGGAGCGAGAGGGTTTCGCTTTGAATTGGTATTCCTTCCATTTCGTATCGGCGGTGATCGATGCGTCCTCGGTTCCCTCAAAAATAATTTCGGGGCGTTCGCGGCCAACAGCACCGAATGCGCCGTAGGTGTTCACAAGATCGAGCGGATCGTAGGAATAATTCATCAGTTGCCGTCCGGAAACGAGATTGAGCACTGGCGCGGCGCTCAAATACATCACTAAGATCGATAGTGCGATCGCGATCGTATTGTTGATGCGCGACGGTTCCGACTGCTGAGCCGCTCGTTCGGCGCGCCTCACGAGGCGCGCCGGTAGAACGCGGCGCAGAAACGTATCATCGAAACAGGCAAGAAACGGAATGATCGTGACATAATTTAGGAACGAAAGATTGCCGCTAATGATGAGAACGATTTGAAAACTGACTAGCAATACGCCTGCGATATGCCGAGCGGAGCGCGGCCCAAACGAAAACCACGGCACAATGAGTTCGATGAAATGGTTCCAGGCCGTTGCGAATTGATGGAACCAGTGCGGTGCGAAATGCAGATAGCGGCTGAGAGGATTCGGAATCGGCTGCGTCTCGTAGTGATAATAAAGGCAGGTGAGATCACGCCAGCATGGATCGCCCCGCAGTTTGATGAGACCGGCGCCGATCATAATGCGGAAGCCGAGCCAGCGAAAAAGCCAGAAGACAAGGAGCGGCGGACGGCACTTCGGAAATGGCCGGCCATCAACCAGCGGACAGAGAAAGATCGACAAGAAACCGGTTTCGAGCAGCTGAATTTCCCAGCCGTAACCGTACCAAATCTGACCAACGTGCACGATCGACATGTACATCATCCAAAGAATCACAAGGAGGATGGCGTTCGCGTAGCCACCGACAACAACGAGCGAGAGAGCGAAGCCCACCCAGGCAAAGATCGACAATGAGTGATCGGAGATTCCCAACCAAAAAAGCGTGGGTACTCGCAGCATGCCGGCCATGTCCGAACCAAGCTGGGTGTGAATTGAAGCGAGAAAGTGATTTGCGGGTGTGAGGCCATGTTCGCCGATCAACGGGACGAGTTGCTGCGCAGCTACGAGAAATGCAACCGCGTAAACAAACCCGAGCAGGCGAAGAATGACAAAGCGTGTCAACCAGTAGGAATTTCCACGCGCGAAAAGGTGTCCAAGAAAAGTCTCTTGATTCATCGTAAAAACACAGCGCAACGTCCAACGTCGAACGTCAAATAAAATTCGGATTAACGACGGCTGCGACCGCGATAGACCGTGCGAGCTACATGCAATCGGAAGTCCCTCGAAAACGAAAGTCTAAAACGATCCTGCCAGGGGGGAGAATTGAACTCCCGACCAAGGGCTTATGAGTCCCCTGCTCTACCGCTGAGCTACCCTGGCGTTGCGGCGAAAAGGTTCAACGGCACGTCACGATATGTCAACGGCGTCAATCTTACTGCTTCACCTTCGGAATATATGGCGCGAGGTCTTTTTCGCGACCGCGAAGGGCAGCCATGAAGCAGACTCCGTTACGTTCCGTGACCGCGCCAACCCAGCCTTCTTGATGGACATACCGCCACCCCGAAAACTGCAACACGACGCCAGTCTTGGCGTTTCTTTCCGCTGAGAAAAGGAAGAACTGCATCCGCTTCTCGACCACCCAGATTTGCGCGACGCGACGCGCTTCATCATCATCGAAAACGCGGCAGCCGATCGTACGAAAATCTGCGAATTCTGCCGGCACGTCGTAATGTTCCAGTCCGTGTTTTAGAAAAAACAAGTCGCTCAACGTTCCCGCATCACCAGTCACCGGATCGAGAAGGACCGACCGTGTCGAGCCTGCGGTACCTAATAATTTCCGTGCCGTTCCAGATCCCGGAAAATCATTCAGCCTGCCGACGAAATTGAAGACGAACACGCCTGCGATCACCACGAGCGCAATCCCGATCGCGAGAACAGCTGGATTGCGCGCTGTTTTCTTCCACGCCCATTTCGAAGGAGCGATCAGGTCTGTACTAGAAAACCATTCGGCTGCCTCCGGCGGAATGGGGATGGCACGAACCAAGGCGGCCACCGCGCGATCGAAGCTCTGTTGATTCGCGAATTCATTGGAGCCGCGAGCACGGAACACTGCTGCGCGCATGGAACGGTCGCGAATCCGGTCCTCACTCACGGGCGCACAATTCGCGAGCGCACGTTGTCGGCGCGATAGTCGTCGCGGTTTCATACCGTCGACCTCTCGGGGAACGTGGCATCCAGCCAGGCTTGAAACTGTCGGCGGCCCGCCGCTAGCAATCGAGAAAGCTCGCTCAGTTTCAATTCCGCCAAATCAGCAATCTCGCTGTAATCGAATTCATCGAGATAAAAGAATGCCAGCGCAGTCCTCTGCGGCTCGGGCGCAGCTGAGATCCAAATCGCTAACTGTATTGGCTCAAGCCGCTCAATCTGGGACGCGGCTTCTGCAATTACCTCGTGCTCCTCCATTTCGAGTGGTTCGGCTTGCAGGTCGGTCTCGCTTGCTTCCAAACAACGCCAGCGCGCATCGCGAAAAAGCCAAAACCGCTCATTTGGCAATCCCTCATGGGCCGCTCGTCGCGCTGCCTCATGCAAAGTCGTTTGAAAGACCGCCTGCGCCTTGCCCGAATCGCCTAGCATCAGGAAACAAAAACGATAAAGCTGCGGCAGATTTTGTTCGGGAGCGGACACGCGGAATTTCTTGAGGCTCGAACGTTACGCGCCTCGATTAGATCGACAAGAGTGTTTCCGAATCCTGTGGTCGCTTCGTTGCTTGCCATGCCATGGCGCTGTGAAGGGCGAGGCTATGTATGTGCCAGCCTCGACTATATCGCTGCGGACGTCAGCCAAAACTTTTCAAACGCCGCGCCACTTCTTCAGCATTGGTGCGGCTGTTAAAGGCGGAAATGCGAAAATAGCCCTCGCCTTGCGCGCCGAAACCGCTACCAGGCGTGACGACCACGTTTATATCACGCAGCATACGATCGAACATTTCCCAACTCGTCAGCCCATCCGGCGTTTTTACCCAAATGTAAGGCGCGTTGACTCCGCCAAATGCTTCCATGCCAGTCTTGGACGCAGCTTCACGCAAGATTTTCGCGTTGTCCAGATAGTGATCAATGAGCGCCTGGACCTGCTTGCGGCCTTGCGGGGTATAAAGAGCCTCCGCGCCGCGTTGCACGGGATAACTCACGCTGTTCGCCTTTGTGCTCCAGCGCCGGCGCCAAAGTTGATAGAGAGACAATCGCTGGCCGTTCTCCGTCCGGGCGAGAAGCGACTTTGGCATAACCGTAAAGCCGCAGCGCACTCCAGTGAAACCGCCGTTCTTAGAAAAACTGCGCAATTCAATCGCGCACTCGCGCGCGCCCGGAATCTCGAAAATCGAATGCGGAATTTCCGGCTGCGAAATATACGCCGCGTAAGCCGCGTCAAAGAGCAGAAGCGCTTCGTGCGCATGCGCATATTCAACCCAGCGTGAGAGCTCTTCCCGAGATGCGACTGCGCCCGTCGGATTATTGGGAAAACAAAGGTAAACAAGATCGGCATGTTCTTTGGGCGGCTTAGGAACGAAATTATTTTCCGCAGTGCATGGCAGATAAACGATCCCGTCGTAACTGCCGTCTTTACGCGCGGAGCCGGTGTGACCGGCCATGACGTTCGTATCCACGTAAACCGGATAAACCGGATCGGGGACCGCGACTTTGTTTTCGTCGCCGAGAATATCAAGAATATATCCGCAATCGCATTTCGATCCGTCGGAGACAAAAATCTCGTCATCGGCGATGTCGATTTTGCGGGCGCGATAATCGTGCTCGGCGATTGTCGATCTTAGAAATTCGTAGCCTTGCTCGGGACCGTACCCGCGAAATGTTTCGCGTTTTCCAAGTTCATCGACTGCGCGTTTCATAGCGTCGATGGCCGCGTGCGGGAGCGGCTCGGTTACGTCCCCAATTCCGCAACGAATCAATCGTTTGGCCGGTTCCGGATTTGCTTCGCAAAACTCGTGGACGCGTCGCGCGATCTCGGGAAACAAATATCCCGCCTGAAGCTTGAGATAATTCTCGTTTAGATATGCCATCTTCCTCTGTAGCGGCCGTCTGTGACCGCCGAATCACGTACAAGTTTAGCGACGGTCACAGACCGCCGCTACAGTAAGAAGCTAGATCGAGCGCTAGCTATAATTATTAGCGACCGCGTCCCAATTCACCACGTTCCACCAAGCTTTGATGTAGTCGGGCCGACGGTTTTGGTAATTGAGATAATAAGCGTGTTCCCAAACATCCACTCCGAGGATCGGGGGGTTTCCTTCCATGAGCGGGCTGTCCTGGTTCGGAGTGGATATGATTTCAAGTTTCCCACTTTTGTTCTTAATCAACCACGCCCAACCGCTGCCGAAGCGACCCACCCCAGCTGCAGCGAACTTCTCTTTAAAAGCGTTAAAGCTGCCAAAAGTGGATTTGATGTCATCAGCAAGTTTGCCTGTCGGTTCGCCGCCAGTGTTCGGGCCCATGATCTTCCAGAAGAAGGAATGATTGGCATGCCCGCCGCCATTATTTCGTACTACTGTGCGAATATCTTCCGGTACAGCACTCAGATTGCTGATCAAATCTTCCACTGATTTCTTCTCAAGATCGGCTTTGCCTTTGATCGCGTTGTTGACGTTGGTAATGTAGGTCTGGTGATGCTTGGTATGGTGGATCTCCATCGTGCGCGCGTCGATGTGCGGCTCCAAAGCATCGTAAGCATAGGGTAGTTTTGGTAATTCGTAAGCCATAACAATCACGTTAGGCCACGAATAATGGAGGTCAATCGTCAGACGACAAAGAACGGATCAGATGTTGCGATTGCCGATCCTGCGGTAGAGGCGCCGCGCTGCGGTTGCCCGCGACTAATACACGCGCACCGACTCTACACGTTGCAGCGATAAAAGCTCGGCTGATGGCCCAGGCCGCAGCGATAATTTACATATGTCGCCAGAGCGAGCAGCGGAAAATTCTGTCGATACATGTCGTATTTCAAATAGAACACACCGGGAAATCCAGTGCCGGTGGTTTGCGGTTCCTTCCATGATCCGTCGGACTGTTGTGAGCTCAGCAAGTAACGCAGTCCGCGCTGAATGCTTGGCCGATCAAGGTCTCCGCACGCGCAAATCCCCATTACCGCCCACGCTGTTTGGGACGCTGTACTCTCCCCAATGCCCTTGGCTGCCGGATTTTCGTACGTCGCGCAAGTTTCTCCCCAGCCGCCATCGCTGTTTTGACAGCTCTCCAACCAATCGCGACCGCGCAATATCCAATCCTGCGTCATATCCTGGCTAATCGCACGCAGGCCGCGCAGGACCTGCCACGTGCCATAGGTGTAATTGACGCCCCACCGGCCGTACCACGAACCGTCATCTTCTTGCGTCTCGATCAAAAATTGGAGAGCTCGTCGCACCGACGGATGATTCCGGTCGAAATCGATGTAGCCAAAAAGCTCGAGCGTGCGAGCGGTCAGATCGCTGCAAGTTGGATCGAGAATCGCATTGTGATCAGCGAAAGGCATGTCTTCGAGCCACGGCGTCGTCACGTTTTTGTCGAACGCGGCCCAGCCGCCATCGTCGCATTGAAAACTGAGCTGCCAATCAAGGGCGCGCCGAAATATTTCGTTGAGTGATTGTCGATCTTGCAAACGCACCAGACGCAGCGCCATCAACACCATCGCCGTGTCGTCGGTGTCGGGATAGTAAACGTTATTATACTCGAACGCCCATCCGCTTGCTTCGGGATGCGAATTGTTCACCGTCCAATCGCCACGAATCCGCACTTCTTTCTTGAGCAGCCAATCGGCGGCCTTTTGCAGCGCGGGGTGCTCCGAAGAGACACCGGATTCGGCCAGGGCGATAATATTGATCGCGGTGTCCCAGACCGGCGAGAAACAAGGTTGAATTCGAAAATCGTCAGGGTCATCAACAAACAATCCGGCGAAATCTCTTTCCGCCTTCGCGTAAACGGGATTTTTTTTCGAGTAACCGAGCGCGCGCAACGCGATCAGACAGTTGAGCATTGCCGGAAAAACGGTCGCGAGGCCATCGCTCCCCTCACCGATACGCTCGAGCATCCACCGCACCGCTTCTTCCAGCGCGCGTCGGCGCATGGGCCGAAACCGCAGTGGATGCAAGAATTTTAGAACATCATCGACCCGCAGAAAGAAATTGCGCCAAGTCCAGAAGGGTTCGCTGCGCGGTAGCCGCAAATCGCTTTGCTCGGTGCCAAGCGGGTAGAGCTCGTGCAATTGCTTTTCGCCAGGCAACATGCGGGTCGTTTTGAAGTGGTTGATGATGGAGAGCGGCAGCAGCATGGCGCGACTCCAGGAGGACATTTTGTAGATGTGGAATGGCGCCCAGCCTGGCAACAGCACCATCTCGACCGGGATGGTTGGCAAATATTTCCACGGAAATTGGCCGAGGAGCGCAAGATAAAGCTTGCTGAAGGTGTTCATCTGCGGGATGCCGCCCAGGCGCATGATATTCGCGCGCGCCTCCTGCATAAACGGCGCGTCCGCCGAACAACCCGCGAGTTTGAGTGCGAAATAAGCTTTCACCGACGCGTTAATCTCGCTCGGGCCACCGTAATAAATGTTCCAGCCGCCGTCGGGCAGTTGCCGCTTCAAAATGTGTCGGACGCAACGCTGTTGCAGCTGAGCATCGACTTCACCGCACCAATGCATGAACAGCACATAATCGGAGCAGAGGGTGCTATCGACGATCAGCTCGCCGCACCAATGGCCATCCGGTTGCTGTTGCCGCAAAAGATTTTCCTGCGCGCGGCTGATGGCTTGCGCGATGCCGGCGTCGTTTGCGGAATATGACAAGGGATTACGTCAGAGGACCGGTTCATGATGTCTCTTGGAGTGTCGAGCCCACCGATTGGCGATGTTATGATGCCTGCGCTGAAGGCTCGGCACGCTTGCCCGTGAGATGCCCGTTACCGGAAGTCACTCCGTTAAAAGCGAGAACTTCGCTGCCAAGCCCGGTCGGCTTCGGCTTCGGACCGAAGTTGAATTTAATTGTTTTCCACGTGTCCCCGCGCTGCGCTTGTAGACCCAAAGTTGCCGTCGGTTCATAGCCACAGTGCACCATGCAATTTTCGCAGCGGCTGTCACGCGCCACCCCATTGACGACGCCGTATCTGTCCCACTGGGTTTTCCCGAGCAATTCCGCATAGCTCGAGTAATGCGCGTCGGTCATGAGGTAGCAAGGCCCCTTCCAGCCTCGAATGTTTCGCGTCGGGATGGCCCAGGCTGAACAGGTCAAATCGCGCTTGCCGGCGAGAAATTCAAAATAAACCGGTGTCCCGAGAAGGGTGTAGCGCTGCATCCATTCCTCGATTTTTTGGAACTTCTTGATCGTCATCGCGCGGGTAAGAAAGAAGTTTTCCGGCTGCAAATTTAGCCGCTTGATCATGTCCTTCTTCGCTGCGTCGTATTCGTAACCGGGCGAAATCGTGTGGCCGTCCACGCCGAGATCGGAAAGATAATCGAACATCTGCTCGACCTCTTGCATGTCGGTTTCTTTGTAGATGGTCGTGTTGGTCGCGACCTGATAGCCGAGAACCTTCGCCATCTTGATGGCGAGAATGCATTCCTTAAAAACGCCTTCACGCTCGACAATGAGATCGTGTGTTCGCTCCAGACTGTCGAGATGCACGTTCCAGTACATCCAGCGTGTTGGTCCGATCGTTGGCTTGGCCGGATCCTTGGGCCCTTTGCGAATTTCCGTCGCATCTTTCTCCGAAATCAGGCCTTTCACGAGTAGGATGTCGATCTTCTCTTCCAATTCTTTCCGCAATCCGCGATCCACATTCCGCAACTCCTTTGCCAGCCATTCGCGCATTTTCTTGCGCATGAACATCGCGTTGGTGCAGATGTAAACGATCCGCTTCTGTTCAAGTAGGCCTTTGACAAGCGCTTCGATATGCGGATAAATCAGTGGTTCGCCCCCGCAGATTGAGATCATCGGCGCGTTGCATTCTTGCGCCGCGGTGAGGCAATCCTCCAAAGCCATCATATCCTTAAGCGATGTGGAATATTCTCGAATTCGCCCGCAGCCTGTGCAAGTCAGGTTGCAGGTGTGCAACGGCTCAAGTTGAAGCACCGTGGCAAACTTCTTCGTGCCACGAAGCTTCTGGGCGATCATGTAAGCCGCGATCTTGGTCGTTAATGCGAGAGGAAATCTCATAAGGGCGACGATAGTAATGACGTTCGCTAACGTGTCAACGGACGTGTCGAACGAGACGCCGAGGCTCTTTCTTGGAAATTAATGAAATCTTGTGCAACATCGTGACAAACGCAACGGCTTAATAGTGGCAACCAATGTTGCCTGCAAAATAAAACATAAGTTACACAATATGAAACAATTATTGGCATTAATATTTGCCGCTCGCCTCCTCATCTGTGCGGAACAGCCTCCACCACCAACCGTCACCACTAGTTACCAATATGATCGCTATCAGGCGGGTAATAAACCGCTGAACTGTTCCATTCTGGCCCGAATTACGCCGGCACCATATAAAATCGGCCTGAAAGGCGACATTAGCCTACGGTGTGCCACCCACGCCGAATCAGGCTGATGGCGATCGCGGCGAGAAGGAGTGCGATTATTTTCGACACGCCGCGTAATCCCTGTCTTCCCATCCAACGAGTAAACTGATCCGCATTGCAAAACGCGATCGCCACCAGTCCCAGATTCACCAGAAGCGAGACTAGCGTAAAGACGAGACCGACTGTATCGACCAAAATGAGAAGCGCGGTCAGCAGCGCCGGACCGGCAATGAGCGGCATACCGAGTGGAACCACGCCAAATTCATCGCCCCCGCCGCGATCCTGTGGACCTAGACCGAGCAATTCGCGTCCGGCTAAACCGAGCAAAATCAGGCCACCGGCGACTTGAAAGTCCGCCACCGTAATCCCGAGCGCAGAAAAGATAATTTTCCCGAGAAAAATAAAGCCGACCGCTACGCAAAGGGCGGTGAAGATTCCGAGGAAGGCCTGCCGTTGTCGACGTTCGTGGGACGCACTCGTCCCGAGGCCAATGAAAATCGCCACGAGCCCAATCGGGTCGATGGCGACAAAGATCGGAATAAAGGCGAGGAAAAATTTCTCGATCATCGCATGATACAGCGCGTTTTCGCTTTACCGGACAAGTCTTCTACACAATCTTCGCTGTCTTCATCAATCAAACCTTTCCGCATGAAAAAGTTGTGTCTGTCGATCTTGCTCTGCTCCGTGCTTGTCGATCTTTCAGCCGCCGAAACAAAATCGGTCGATGACTTTCGGGCGGCTGCCGCGAAAGCAAATGCTGTCTTAACGATTCCGGAATGGGAACAAACGCCGGAAGCGGTCGAAGCTTCCATGAAAGATGCGATCGCCAAAGCGAACACAGCGTTGGATCAAATCGGTGCACAAGATCCCGCCAAAGTCACGTTTAAGAGCACAGTCGTTGCGCTCGACGATCTAACTTACCAAGCCGGAATTGCCGCCAATAAGGCGAGCATCATTAAGGAAACGAACACGAATCCTGCCATGCGCGCGGCTGCCGAAGAGGCGGTAAAAGCATTCCAGGAATGGGCAGTGGGGATTGATTACCGCGAGGATGTTTACAAGGCGATTAAAGCCTTCGCCGACACGCATCCCAAGCTCTCCGGCGAAGACGAAAAGCTATTCAACGAAACCTTGCGCGATTATCGGCGTGCCGGCTTGGAATTGCCGCCCGATCAGCGCAAGGAAGTCGAGCTCCTTCGCAAGGAATTGTCAAACCT
>WNFS01003560.1_pt1 | contig 11840 bp, 12 predicted proteins | sample 5400141 | NCBI WGS metagenome assembly WNFS01 (sample SAMN13153358, study PRJNA577476) | soil metagenome | isolation source: 60 cm saprolite under Madrone tree | place: USA:California | collected 2016-06-14 | reverse complement strand
CCCATGCGGCTGGAGACTGCTGGCCTCACACTATCACACCAAAAAGACGCAGGCGGAAGTACGATATCAGCAACGCGGCGCAAAATCTTTCTTGACGGCTCGACGGCCCTCGCGTAGCAATAAAATATCCGGTGTTTGAACATTCCACTTGTATCCCAGGGAGCAAACATGTCATTGAGTCCCGGTGGTTCTCCTGTAAACACCTCGGCGCCGCCCGCGGCCATGGATCCGCGAGTTCCCATTATCCTGCGAATGAGGCGAGGCGCGGGATGGTTTCTGACCATCGCCATTCTCTCCGGCGTGAATGCCCTCCTACAGATATTTGATGCCAAGATCCGCTTCATCTTTGGCCTGGGGATAACCCAGGTCGTGGACGCCATCGCGCACGGGATGGAGCGCGGAACCATGGTGGTCATCGTTGTGGACGGCCTCTTTATCCTCATGCTGATCCTTTGCTCGCAGTGGGCGAAGAAGGGCTCACAAGGGGCCTTCCTCGGTGGCATGATCGCCTACGCCCTCGATGGCGTTTTGCTCTTGTACTTCAGTATGTGGCTGGACGCGGCCGTCCACGCCTACGCACTCTGGATGATCTGGCAGGGCTATTCCGCGTCGCGCGAGCTTACCCAGTTACAACAGGCCGCCCAGCCGGGATTGTCGCAGCCGAGGCTCCCCTGACCATGGCTACCAAGATTCGCGGCATCGAAGGCATGAAGCACGGCGAGCTGGATTTTGAGATTCAGCGCGGGGCGAAGTTCGTGCTTTTCCAGTATTGCATTTCGATCGTCATCCTGACGTTCCGGCGCCCTTCGGATATTTATTTCCTCCGGCAGGGCGAAAACCCCGTGGTCAAGGGCCTGCCATTTACACTGCTTTCGCTGGCGGCTGGTTGGTGGGGCATCCCGTGGGGACCGATTTACACCATTCAGTCCGTTTACAATAATTCACGCGGCGGCAAAGACGTCACGCAAGCCGTGGTCAATTCCCTGCGAGGTCAGTCTGCGCCGGCGCAGTCTGTCTCCCCGATCCCGCCCGCAAGCTGAGTGCACGCAGTTCCACAAGACCGCTACATCGAGTAAAATGTCTATTCGAATCATCGATGGCAGATAGAATATGGGACTCCGAAAACCAAAAAGCATCAAGCACAACGGAAAGTCGCTGACAGAAATTCTGGAAGCGCACGAGCGCTTTTTCACCGGCAAAGACGGCGGAGCACGCGCTGACCTGACTGGCGCGGACCTTTCGAACGCCGACCTGACCGAGATCAACCTGACCGGCGCAATTCTCCGCAACGCCAACCTCGCAGGCAGTGACCTCCGCAAAGCCAAGCTCCCGGGAGCTGATCTCACCGGAGCGAGCCTGAAAAAAGCGGATCTCCGGAACACGGACATGACGGAAGCGATTCTCCCGGGAGCGGATTTGACCGAAGCGCAGGCCAGCGGCGTGGAATTTTTCCGCTGTGACCTTTCGAACGTAAATTTTCAGCGCGCCCGTTTGCGCAACGTAAATTTGCGTTCGGCTCGCGTGAACGGAGCCCGGTTTTCCGGTGCTGACATGGGGGTAGCGATTTTGCGAGAGACGGATTTGACCGGCGCGGATTTTTCCGGCGTTGACCTCTCGACCGCGCTGCTGCCGAAAGGCTTCGCGGCCGCGCAAGCCGCAAAGAAGAGCGCCTAGTGCCGTTTTTATCGCTCATTGATGGTATTCGTCGTTTTGACGTGGTAGCCTCTCGCGGAAGCAAGCACGTTTTGTGACTTCTGTGGCCACTCCTGCCGCCCAACTCGGCCGCTCGACCGTGCGCGAACGCGTGCTGGAAGTGATTCGTGGCTTGCTCGACGAACTGGGCAGCCAGGGCGCGCTCCCCATGCTCAACCCCGCGTCGCAGCTCGACCGCGACTTGGGTCTCGGCAGCCTGGAACGTGTGGAACTTCTAGCGCGGTTGGAAACGGCATTTGGCATGCGACTTCCGGACAGCGTGGCTTCCGAGGCGAACACTCCGGACGATTTCGTACGCGCGATTCTGAGCGCTCCGGGAACAACTGCGGAGGACGAGGAAGCCGGCTCCGCGTTGCGGGCTTCGGTAACCGTTCAAAAACTGCACCGCGCCGCGACCGATGAAGGAGTTTTCTCCGCCGAAACGCTTATGGACGTGCTGCGTTATCGCGCGGGCCACGACGCCGGGCGCGCGCACCTTTTGATCACCGAGGACAGTGACGAAGGCGAACGCAACTTGACGCTGACCTTTGGCGATCTTTTTGCCGCCGGGAACCGTTGCGCTGCGGAACTGGCGCGCCGTGGCGTGCCTGCCGGCGGACGCGTAGCGCTGATGTTGCCGACGTCGCGGGCCTTCTTCGTGTCTTACGCGGGAATTCTTCTCGCGGGAGCAATTCCGGTCCCAATCTATCCACCATTTCGCGCCGACCGCATCGAGGAATACGCCGCGCGGCAATCTGCGATTCTTAATAACGCTGAAGTTTGTCTCCTGCTGACGTTTCACCGCGCGGAAGCTGTCGCCAAATTGTTGCGGCCCCGCGTGGGTTCGCTCTCGGGAGTTGTGGACGCCGAAAAATTGACTGAAGCGGCGGACAAAGCTCCTCCGCCATCCCCAGGCGCGCCTCCTTTGCACGTTACGGGAAGCCGCGTGCGAAGGGGCAGCGACATCGCACTGCTGCAGTACACCTCCGGTTCCACCGGCGACCCCAAGGGCGTCATGCTGACGCATGCGAATCTCCTGGCCAACATGCGCGCCATTGGCGAAGCGGTTCAGATTAGCCCGGACGACGTCGGCGTCAGCTGGCTCCCGCTGTACCACGACATGGGTTTGATTGGCGCATGGCTGACGCTGTTGCACTTCGGAACTCCCCTGGTGGTGATGTCACCGCTGGCTTTCCTGACGCGCCCGGAGCGCTGGCTGCAGGCATTTCACAAGCATCGCGGTACCATCGCCGCGGCGCCGAATTTTGCTTACGAACTCTGCGTGCGCAAGATCGCGGACAAGGATATCAAGGGCATTGACCTCAGCTCCTGGCGCGCGGCGCTGAATGGCGCCGAGCCGGTGAATCCGGAAACGCTTGAGCGTTTTGCAGAGCGTTTCGCAAGTTACGGCTTCCGTCGCGAAGCGCAGCTTCCCGTCTACGGCTTGGCGGAGTCTGCTCTCGGCGTCACCATCCCACCGCTGAATCGCGGCCCGCTGGTTGATCGCGTCGAACGCGAGACGTTTACAGCGCAAGGCCGCGCCGTGCCCGCCGCCCCGGACGACGAAACGGCCATTGCTTTTGTTTCCTCCGGAAAGGCGTTGCCGCGCCACGAAGTTCGCATCGTGGATGATCACGGCGACGAAGTTCAGGACCGCACCGAAGGATTCCTGTGGTTCCGCGGCCCGTCGGCAACCACTGGCTACTACCGCAATCCCAAAGCGACCGAGGCGCTGCTGCCGCTCGGCCCGGCGACCGCGCCGGGAGAGTACGCCTGGGTGGACTCGGGCGACCGCGCGTATCGCGCCGATGGCGAAATCCACGTCACCGGACGCGTGAAAGACATCATCATCAAGGGCGGGCGCAATTTATATCCCCACGAAGTCGAAGAACTTGCGGCGCGTGTTGATGGAATTCGCAAGGGATGCATCGTCGCCTTCGGCTTGACGGACGAAGCCACGGGAACGGAAAAATTAGTTGTCGTCGCGGAGACGCGCGAGCGCGACACGGCACGACGCGCGGCTCTCGCTTCCACGGTGACGGACCTTATCTCCCGCGGATTGGGCCTCCCTCCGGATCGCGTGGAATTAATCCCGCCGGGGAGCATCCCGAAAACTTCCAGCGGAAAATTGCGCCGCGAAGAAACCAAGCAGCTCTATCTGGCGGGAACGCTTTCCGCCTCGCGCGCGCCCGCCTGGTTGCAAATCGTGCGCCTGGGAACGCGGAGCACCTTGCGCAACTTTGGCCGCGGGATATTTGCCGGCTTAAAGCGCGGGCTCGAAATTTTGTACGGTTTGTATTTTGGCCTCGTATTTTTCCTTTGGATTGTTCCCACCTGGGCGATGGTGCAACTCATCAATGATCACAAGAAGGCGGGACGCTTCACTTCTTCCGCTCTGAAACTTTTGTTCGCTCTGATCGGGTGCCGGGTTCGCGTCGTTGGCAAAGAGCACATGAATACGCCGGGCGCAAAAATCTATGCCTCAAATCACACCAGTTATTTCGACGTTTTGCCTTTGATGCTGGGGCTGGGCGTGCCTTACCATTTCGTCTCGAAAATGGAAGTCGGCAGCATGCCCTTTATCGGCGCGTTCCTGGACCGCATGGGACACTTCAAGTTTGACCGCACGAATCCGGAATCGCGATTGCGGCAGGCCCAGGTCATGGAAGAATTTCTGCGCAACGGTGAATCGGTGTTTATTTTTCCTGAAGGCACTTTCACCGGCGAGGATGGAGTGCGGCCCTTCCAGCTTGGAGCGTTCAAGGCCGCGGTCGCCACCGGTGTGGCGATCATCCCCGTCTCTCTTGCCGGGACTCGCCAGTTTCTGCGCGACGGCACTTACATACCTCGGCCGACCAGCGTCACCATCACCCTTTCGCCGCCGATCTATCCCAGCACCGCGCCAAACATAAACAACCCCGCCGATTCATCCCGATGGCACGAACTCATTCGTTTGCGTGACGCCACGCGCGCCGCGATTGCGCGCTTCTCCGGCGAGCCGGTGCTCTGAAAAAGATTTTGCCCCTGACCGCCACTACAGCGTTTCCTCATGCAACCTGACGTACCCCCGGTGCATCTGAAGGTCGTACAAGAAAAAATGCGGAGTGCTGCCTACCTGCCTTAGGCGTGCCGCAAACTCGGGGGTTGTGTAAAGCCGTAGCCTAGCCCGCGAGCAAAAATCTAATCATTGCGGAGGTTCCATGAAGCTCAGATTCATTGTGTCTTTGCTTGCTCTTGTGACCGTTTTTGGCCTCTCGGCCAAGGCCCAGGAGCTCCCGAAGATAGATGCATCCGTCGGCTACTCTTATTTCCGTGCCAATCCCGCAACACCGGGATTTAGCGCTTTCAATCTCAACGGAGGCAGCGCTTCGGTAGCCTATAACGTTCGGGATTGGGTGAGCGGTGTGGCCGATTTCGGCGGCTATCACGTTGGTAACAGCAATGGGTTCAACGTGGACAATCATCTACTTACGTACATGTTTGGCCCGCGCTTCACCTATCGCGGATACCGGCGGTTTTCGCCGTTCGGCCAAGTCCTCTTCGGCGGGGCGCGCGCCGGTTCGGGCGTGTTCGCCACGGCGAATTCCCACACGGCGTTCGCCTCAGCGCTGGGCGCCGGAGTCGATTGGAACGTGCGCGATCGTTTTTCGATTCGCCCGTTTCAATTTGACTACGTGTTGACCCATCTGCCGGAAGTTGCCGGCGGCAACAATCAAACACAGAACAACCTGCGCGTTTCCGCCGGAATCGTTTTCCATTTCAAGTAATTCTTCCAGCGGAAACAAACAAATCGGTTGCCAGGTGCAGGCAGAGGGGCCGCGGTCAAGGCAGACGCGGCCCCTTGCACCGTTTTGGAACCAGACTTCAGTGCTGCGTCGTGTAAATCACCGTGATGTACGTCTCGATCTTCACAGGCTGGCCATTAAGAATCGTGGGTCTGTAGCGCCACTGCCCAACGGCTTCCAGGGCAGACAGGTCAAAAAGGGGATCACTCACAACAATCTGCAAAGACTGAATCGTGCCGTCCGTTCCGATGATGGCGCGCAATTCCACGTGCCCATCACGGCGCGTCTGCCTCGCCAGCGCCGGATACACCGGCTCCTCGCGGTGAATCAGCATCGCGGGATCCAGATGCGTCATTCTTATGACTAGCGGCCGCGTCACCTGGCGTTCCGTGTTGGGCGGAGGCAAGACTCGCTGCCTCGGGTCTGACAGGGGAATGAGCCCACCGGGAATTCCGTCTCCAAACCCTGGCGGTGGAGCGTCGTCCGTGGCATTGGTAGATGATGTCGGGTCATGCATAACGATCGTGGTGGGGATACTGGCCGGCGGGCAGAAACGGCACTGGTTTTGTGGGCCTCTGGGAGGCCGCGGTTGCGCACCCGAATTGTGCGAAACGTCGTGGTACCGCGAGTAAGGCGGAACGGGAGTTACGATCCTGAGGCTTATCCGCTCCGCTTTGCTGAATACAGGCACGAGAATGAGCGCTGTGAGAACAGCGCTTTGCAAGCCGATCGAAATGGCCAGCGCGCGGCGGCGAATGCGCCGTTCACGCGCAAGCTGTTCGGCGTCGCCATCCACCAGGCATCCGCTTAATGATCCAAGACTTTCTTTACACACTTCACCGGAAACGTTTTCACGCTCGGGCGACATCACACACCTCCACATTTTTTTCTGCGAATGTCTGCCGTTCCGGGGACATACAGAACGGAGCCATAGAGATTTTGCGGCGCCGATTTCCTGGGGGTTGCTCAAGATCTCCAGGAGACCGGCGCCGCGCTCGCAGGGATGTGAGGTTGCGCGCGTCCTCCCTGCGTTGGACACCAGGGGCGAATACAAGTTCCCAATCCGCCTGGCCTTGGCTGTTTTTCGTGCAGAAAAACGATGCGCGCCACTTAACACACCTAAGTTATTCTAGGTGAATAACTTACGGGGTACTGCATCCGGGTATCCCGTTCATGCATCTTATTCATCGTGGACGTGGATCCAAGGAGGATTGCCCCGATGGGCCGGCACAATCTAGAAACGGTAGGTGTGCGCCGCACCGGCTGGGCTGCTCTGGACCGCGATCCGCAGCAGGACACGGTGGAATTCATCTGTCCGCACTGCGGCGCGCGAGACAAGAAAAATGCCCGGCGCGAGCGTGCGCTTTATCATTTTACGGACGGCTTTTTGCAGGACTTGCAGGGAGAAGTGACGCAGTGCCATGCCTGCAAGCAGTACTTGCGCGTCGTTCCTATTGTCATGTTGCACGATCAGGATGAAACTCGCCGCTTTGAAGCCGTTTTTTCCGACGAGCAACACCTGGTGGGTTCGCGCTAATTCTGTTTTATATGGGATAAAAACGGGGCGCCTTGATTTACTCAAGGCGCCCCGTTTCTTTTTTCTCCCGAAGACTTAAGTCAAAGGATTAGTGGCGATCCCAGTCGCGATCTCCGTCATGGTCCCGGTCGCGATAGTAGCGGTGTTCATCGTAATCGCGGTGATGTTCCCGCCATTCATGTTCGCGCCATTCGCGCTCTCTCCACTCCTGGCGGCGATAGCGCTCCAATCGTTCATACGCTTCGTGGCGTTCGTGCCGCCAGTACGCGGCTTGCGGGCTGTAATAGCCAAAATACACAATCGATTGATGAAGGCGAAATTCGGCGTAGGTCACGCGCCGGTTGCAGTCATCCCAATCATTCGCTTTCGCGCTGGGTGCGCCGGCAAATAATAGAATTCCACTCAAAACCACCGCCGCTAATGCGGCCTTGCCGAAAATGGACTTCATCAGATGCTTATGCAGTTGCATAACATCCTCCCGAGGACGTGCTCCAGGCTGGCTGGGTTCCGTCCTGCTCCTGTCCATGCAACACGGCGTGACGAAAAATGTTGTCAGTGATTTTCCGGAAAGTGATAACAAAAACTTTTTGCAATCAAAAAAAGGGCGCGGCCCATCGTATCGAGCCGCGCCCGGAAAAACATCCTCACGTATTAATGGCGATCGTGGTCGTGATCGTGGTCATCCCAATCGCGATCGCTATGCCACCGGTGGCCGTCCTCGTCCCACCAGCGATGGCTCTGATTCCAGCAGTGCTCTCGAGCTTCGTGCAGATCGCGCCGCGCATGATCGGCCTGCCGGCTGTTCCAGCCATGATGCTCCACGGCTTCATGCAGTTTGTGATCCGCCTTGGCGATGCGCCGCTGGCACCTGTCGTAATCTTCGGCGGACGCCCGAGGCGCTCCCGCGAATGCCAGCATGCCGACGAGTGCTACTGCAGCCAACATCGTCTTTCGGAAAAACTTCTTCTCTCCCATTTGAACCTTCATTATTCTCTCCATCCTTCCATATTCCCCGGCTGGAATGGGGTGGGGTCCCGTTCTATAAAACACCATCGCTGGGAGAATGTAGCAAGAGATGTTCCATACCATAAGCAAATGCAACTGAATAACTTAGGCGGAATTGTCTGTCAGTAGGCTTGTAAAAACTGTTCGCTATCCATGTGGTATTTCTCCAGCCCCGCGCGAATGTGATCGAACGCTTCGTCCACGGTATCGGCAAACTGGAGCATGTTGTACTCTTCCTCGTTGATGGTGCCCCATCGCACCATAGCCTTCCAGTTCAGCACTTCATCCCAATACTTGCGGCCATAAATCAAAATGATGTTGTGTTTTGGCAGCTTTCCTGTTTGCAGTAGCGTGAGCATTTCCCAGAGTTCGTCCATGGTCCCGAATCCGCCGGGAAACACGATTAGCGCCTTGGCGATCTGCGCGAACCACAATTTGCGCATGAAAAAGTATTTGAAGTTGAAGCTCAGCTCCGGACTGATATAAGGATTCGCGAATTGCTCGTGCGGCAGCTCGATCGAAAGCCCCACGGACTTTCCGCCGGCTTCATACGCTCCGCGGTTTGCCGCTTCCATGATCCCCGGCCCGCCGCCCGAACAAACCACAAAGCGCCGCGGCTTCGGCCCCAACGTCAGCGCCCAGGTGGTCAGCTTGTGCGAAAGCTGCCGCGCCTCTTCGTAGTAGCGCGACATCTCCAGAAGGCTCTTAGCATGCCGGACGGCCGCGCGGTGCTTGGCCAGTTTCGCCGCGGACATCTTCGAAGTTTTCTCGTTTTTCAGCCTCGTGCATCGCGCCTGCGCGGTTTCACGGGATTCGATGCGCGCCGAGCCGAACATCACCACGGTGTCCCCGATCCCTTCTCTCTTGAGCTGCACCAGCGGGTGGATGTATTCGCCCAGGATGCGAATGGGCCGCGCCGGCGTGCTCGCCAAAAACTTTGGATCTTCATGCGGCGCTTTCGGCGCGTGCTGGGGTTTCAGTTGTTTACCGTCGGACATGCGTGTTTTCTCCCGTTGAGACGAACCTTGATTGTAGGAATCGCCGCCGCTTGCGGCAACGTCTTCCGCTGAACCTGCGTCGAATCAAGTACACTCTCGTGGCGGCACAGACTATAGTCCGTACTGTCAGGTGATCCAAATGGCCCGGATTGCGTCTACATCGATTACTTTGGTTCTCCTGCTGGCGCTCCTGGACATTTCCACACGTGCCCAGGCGCCCCCCGGGCCGCTCGGCTCCAAACCCGGCGTCGAAGTCCAGCAGCCTCCCAAGGACACGCAAGCCAAAGTCAAAGTCCAAGTGACGCTGGTCAACACGCCGGTGACGGTGCGCGATGCCCGAGGCGAAATGGTTCACAATCTGGAAGCCCGGGACTTCAAGGTTACCGACAATGGCGTTGCGCAACAAATCTCCCATTTCGATCTCGGCGGCGATCCCATCTCCCTGGTGATTCTGGTCGAAACCAGTTCACGCATCGAGGCGCTTTTGCCGGAGATTCGCAAGACCGGCATTTTATTCACGCAAACCGTGATGGGGCCAACCGGCGAAGCCGCCGTCGTAGGCTTCAACGACTCGGTCGACAAGCTGCAGGATTTCACCACGAACGCCGATTTGATCGAGAACACCATCGCTCATCTGGGAGAAGGGACTTCGGGCTCAAAGCTTTACGATGCCATGTCCGTTGGCGTGGAAATGCTGTCCGGCCGCCCGCAGGCTACGGCGGATAAGCCCGGACGCCGCCGCGTGCTGATGATTGTCTCCGAAGCTACTGATGGCGAGCACCGGGGTAGCACAGCGGAATTAGGAGAAGTGTTGCGCCAGGCGCAACTGGCCAACGTGACCATTTACAGCGTCGGACTCTCCACCACGCGCGCAGAGTTGCAAGCCAAGCCGAAGGACACGCGGCCGCAAATTACGCCTCCAGGCACGTTTCCGCTTCCGCCCCAGCCTGGCGTCCCCCAAACTCCCACCAGCGAGCAAAACCGCTACGGCAACATTGACCTGATGGCCGCGGCGGTTTGGGTCGTGCAACACATCCACGATCAAGTGAATGGCAACGTGCTCGAAGTGGCTGCCACTGCCACCGGAGGCGCACACCTTCCCACTTTCAAGGACCGCTCCATCGAAAAAGCCATCGACGAAATCGGCGGCGAGCTGCACTCGCAATACACCATCAGCTACACCCCGAAGGGCGCCGATACCGCCGGCTACCACGAAATCAAAGTGAATATTGTTCGCAACGATGCCAAGAGCCTGAAGGTCCGCGCCCGACCCGGCTATTACCTGGCTACACCAGAAAGCTAGCCTGGCGATTGGTCTCAGGCAATTTGCTTCCAGAACGTGGCCTCGCGAGAGGCGAGCAGCGCGTCCTTGCGCGCGTTCCAGCGCAAGAAATGCGGCGTATTCGTATGTTCGGTGTGCGCCTCGCGGCTCGTCCAAACTTCGTGTAGCAGCAGCGCCCCCGGTATGTCGACGGAACGGTGCAAATCATAGCGAAGGCAGTCCTCTTCTTTTCGTGAAGGACCGACCATCGCGCGCAGCTCCGCTTCCAGCAGGGTCTCCTGCCCCTCGCGCGCCCGCAGAATCACGATGAGCGTAACGGCGTCTTTCGGCAGCTTTCCGCCGGCCGCCCTAGGCGTTTTCTGTGCCCTGCGTTTGGGCTTTCTCGCTCCCGCTCTTCTCGGCTTTCGCTTCGCCATAATGGCCGGGATTGTAACCTAAACCGCGCAACGCGCAAGCTCAATCCTCTTGCAAAAAGGCAATGTTAACGGGGGACGGGACTTCGATAGCATGCCCTGTAGGCATCAGCTCGCCCGTTGCGGCATCAATCTTGAAAACGACAATGTTGTTCGAGAACTGGTTCTCCGCCAACAGGTATTTGCCGCTCGGATCGATCGCAAAGTGCCGCGGCTCCTTCCCGCCGGTGGGAACGCCACCGCCGACTGGCGCGAGCGTTCCTTTCGCGGGATCGATGGAAAGAATCGCAATGCTGTCGTTCCCCCGGTTGGAAACGTAGAGAAACTTTCCGTTTGGGTCCACGGCCGCCTCGGCAACGTCGTTCCTGCCCGAGAATCCGGGTGGCAACGTTGATACCGTTCCGATTTCCTTGAGCGCGCCTTTTTTCCCGTCGTACGCAAACGACGTCGCCGTCGAGTTTAGTTCGCTCACCGCAAAAACAAATTTTCCTCTCGGATGAAACGCGATGTGCCGCGGTCCGGAGCCGGCTTTCAGCTTGGCGAACGCCGGTTCATTCGGCGTAAGCGTCCCGCTCGCGGCATCGAACTTGTAGACTAACACTTCGTCCAAGCCCAGGTCGGCCACCAGCGCGAACCGATTGTCCGGTGAAGTCTCAATCCAGTGTGCGTGGGGGCCTTCCTGGTTTTTGTGTGGACCAGTAGTGCCCTGATCTTTCACCATCGCCGTGTGCTCTCCCAACCGTCCATTCGGCAGAATCGGGAACACCGCAACCGTCCCCGAACTGTAATTGGCGACGAGGAGGTACTTACCAGTTTTGTCGAACGACAAATAACACGGATCTTCGCCAAGCGACGGTATCTGATTCAGCAGCGTCAGCTCCCCGCCCTTCGCGTCAATCGCAAACGCGCTTACGGCACTGGACTTGCCCGCTTCGTTCGCCGCATACAAAAATTTTCTGCTGGGATGCACCGCTATCCACGACGGGTCCGACGTCTCTGCCGCCACGCCCTTCGGCGTCAGCTTCCCCGTGTCCGAATCAAACTCGTATGCGTAAATTCCTTTGCTCTCCGTTTTCGTCGTGTACGTCCCAACGAAGACGAGGAACTTGTGATTTGCTGCGGGCGCAC
>WNFS01003558.1_pt1 | contig 11841 bp, 10 predicted proteins | sample 5400141 | NCBI WGS metagenome assembly WNFS01 (sample SAMN13153358, study PRJNA577476) | soil metagenome | isolation source: 60 cm saprolite under Madrone tree | place: USA:California | collected 2016-06-14 | reverse complement strand
ATGGCGGCGGCATCGGAAAAGGAACTGTTCGAACAAGCGGCGGCGTACCGCGATTTGCTGCGGACGCTGGAGGACATCGAGGAACGGCAGCGCATCGCCGCGGCGCAGGGAGATGATACTGACGTTCTTGCCTATTACGCCGAGCCGCCGCTCGTGGCTGCCGACCTTTTCCACTTGCGCGGCGGACGCGTTGTGGATCGCCGCGAATTCTATTGGGAAGATCTGGAGGAATTTGATCCCCAGGAGTTTGTGACTTCGCTCCTGAAACAGCTGTATTTGGAAGCGGAATATTTACCCAAGGCGATTCACGTTTCCGCGGACTTTGAGGATCGCGAATTATTGGAAACCATGCTGACCGAGCGCGCGCGGCACAAAGTAGAAATCTTCACGCCGCAGCGCGGGACCAAGCGTGCTTTCCTCGACCTGGTGGAGAGCAACGCGAAGCATTCATTCGAACAGCGATTCCGGGTATTGAAGCCAACCTCAAAGGCCATTGGGGAGGCACTGCAGAATGCGCTCAATCTGGTTGAGGAGCCGCAGCGAATCGAGAGCTTCGACATTTCGCATATCCAGGGAACGGATACCGTGGCATCCATGGTGGTTTGGGAAAAAGGGCGGATGAAAAAATCGGACTACCGCAAATTCATCATCAAGGGCGAAGAGGGACGTAACGGAAATCCGCTGCGACAGATACGACAGAACGACGACTTTGCCAGCATGCGCGAAGCAGTGAGCCGCCGGTACCGGCGATTGCAGCAAGAGAAGAAGGAATTGCCCGGGCTAATCCTGATCGATGGTGGTATCGGCCAACTGCACGCCGCGGCGCAGGCGCTCGACTCGCTGCATATCATCAATCAGCCAGTTGCGAGCATCGCGAAGAAAGAGGAGATTCTTTACGTGCTGGGGCAGGAAGATGAGCCGATCGTGTTGGAGCGGCATTCGCCGGTTCTTCACCTGATTCAGCAGATTCGCGACGAGACCCACCGTTTTGCGGTAACGTTTCACCGGCAGAGGCGAGGAAAGCGGCAGACAGAAACGGTGCTCAACGAAATCCCCGGTGTGGGCCCAAGGACAGCGGAGAAATTGCTGAAGGAATTTGGGAGCGTAGCCAATATTCAGAGAGCCGGGCTGGAAAAATTGAGCAGCGTCGTTTCGCGAAAGAACGCGGAGAAAATTCTCAGCCAGCTTGGCGATTCGAAAGTGCCGTAACCGCGTTCGAATAGAATAGTGGTTAGGCTGCATTGCGCCTTCCGCAGTGCTATGCTACGGTTTCTGTGGAGGTTGCTATGGCGGACAACGTGGGTTCCAAGGTGACGTATTTCCTGGTAGGACTGGGAGTTGGAGCGCTGGTAGGAATTTTGTTTGCGCCGAAGTCCGGCGAGGAGACGCGCGATTTCCTGGCGAAGAAGGCCGATGAGGGCAAGGATTACGCGCAGAAGAAAGCCCGCGAACTGCGGGAACGCGCGGACGAATTGATTGAGCGCAGCAAGGAAATTGCCGTAAACAAGAAGGATTCGATAACGGCGGCGGTGGAAGCCGGGCGCGAAGCGTATTTGCGCCAGTCGAAGTCCTAAGAGTTTGGCGGAGTGGTAGGGCGGGGTTCCGTCCCCTGGTGGGGCGCGCGGGGCAGCTATGCAATTCTGGCTTGAAGTGTTCAGCATCATCGCGGCCATCGCTCTGGTGGTTCAGGTGGTGATATTGACGTTGCTGTTCTTCGAACTGCGGCGCACGACTGAGAACACCAACCGCTTGGTCACGGACCTCCAGTCGCGAGTGGGACCGATACTGACGCGCGTGCAGATTCTTCTGGACGACACGCAGCCGAAAATCTCCAACATGGTGAATGATGCGTCGCACATCGTGTATCTGGCGCGCGGGCAGGCGCAAAAGGTCGACCGCGTATTCACGGATGCAGCGGACCGGCTTCGCGGACAGTTGCTGCATGCGGATCGCATTTTGACGGGGACGCTTGAGGCGGTTGAGGATGCGGGCTCGAAGTTCAGCCATAATTTTTGGAGACCGGTGCAGAAGGCGTCGGCGCTGGTGCAGGGAATCAAGGTGGGTCTGGATCTTTTGCGTTCGCGGCGAAAAAAAAATTCTGGCGGAGATGAACCGCGCGAGCATCAGGAAGAAGAACTTTTTATTTAGCGAAGCCGAAATTCGAAAATCGAAATTCGGAAGCTCAAAGTGAGAGTGCGTTTCTAGGTTTCAAAACGGCCCGTGGCGGTTTTTTCTTTGTGCGCTCTTCCGACTTTCTATCGCGCCCTGCTTTCTTTTCTGCTTTTTTCTTCTCCTATTCTTGCTTCCAGCAAACTACTAGAAAGTTTAACAGTCAAAACTCCGCTGAGCGTTAGCGGATCCAGCCGCCGCCGAGGACGGCGTCGCCGTCGTAGAAGACGACGGCCTGGCCGGGAGTGATGGCGCGCTGCGGCGCGTCAAACGTAACGCGCGCGGTGGCCGCGTCGAGCGGCTCGATCGTGGCCACCGCAGGCTCGTGCTTGTGGCGGATTTTGGCCAAGGCGCGCAGCGGAGCGCTGGGCATTTCGCAAGAAATCCAATTCACGCCTTCAATGTCGCATAGCGTCTTTCGGAGGACGTCGTCTTCGCCGACGACAACGCGGTTCTTTTCCGGATCAATTGAGAGAACGTAGAGGGGCTTGCCGGCGGCGAAGCCGAGGCCCTTGCGCTGGCCGATTGTAAAATTGTGGACACCATCGTGGCGGCCGACCACGTCACCGCTCTCGTTGACGATTTCGCCTTCTTCTTCCTGCAAGGAAATGCCGCGCTCTTGTGAATATGCCTGGATGAATTGCACGTAGTTGCCGGTGGGCACGAAGCACAGTTCCATGCTTTCCGGCTTTTCGGCGACGGGCAAATTCGCGCGGCGGGCCAGAGCGCGGACTTCTTCCTTGGTGAGTTCGCCAAGAGGGAAGTCGCTGCGCGAAAGCTGTTCCTGCGAAAGTCCCCACAGAAAATAAGATTGATCCTTGGAGTCGTCGCGCGCGCGGAGCAATTGCCAGCGGCCGGTTGCTTGGTGCTTGCGAATTCGCGCGTAGTGACCAGTGGCCAGACGCTCGGCGCCAATCTGACGCGCCATGCGCAAGAGCGGCTCGAATTTTACATCCGTGTTGCAATTCGTGCAGGCGATGGGCGTGCGGCCGGCCAGATACTGGTCGACGAAGGGGCGCACAACGCGAGCCTCGAATTGCTCTTCAAAATTCACCACGTAATGCGGGAAATTCAGATGCTGCGCGACGGCCTTGGCGTCGTAGACGTCATCGAGCGAGCAGCAGCGGTGCTGCGCGGGGCCATCGCCCTGAAGCTCGGGGAGGCGGCGCTGGTTCCATAGCTGCATGGTGAGACCGACGACGGCGCAGCCTTGCTGCAGCAAGAGGGCGGCAACCGCGGAAGAGTCGACACCTCCGGACATGGCGACGGCGACAAGGCCGCGCTGGGTTTCGGCGCGCTCGGGAAGAGTGTCGAATTGGACCGCTGCGTTCATGGTAACAATTTCATTGTAGCGGATTCGGATGCGTCACGAAAAAACGAAGAGAGATTTCTCGCTTCGCTCGAAATGACGGAAAGATGGACCGCGACTAGGTCTTGGCAGCGGCCTCCTTGCGAAAGGTGGGAGAGAGTTCGCGGAGTTGGGCGACGGCAGCAGGGACCACGTTCAAGGCGAAATCGATGTCCGCGGGAGCGGTGTGGCGGCCGAGGCTGAAGCGCAAGCTGGCGCGAGCTTCTTCCGGAGGCAGACCAATGGCGGTCAGGACGTGCGATGGCTCGACGGCGCCCGAGGAACAGGCAGCACCAGTGGAACAAGCGAGCCCCTTCAAGTCGAGAGCAATAAGGAGGGCTTCGCCTTCGACGCCGGGGAAAACAAGGTTGGTGGTGTTCGGGGTGCGCGGAGCCTCACCGCCGTTAACGCGCGACTGGGGGACGCGGCGCAGCAAACCTTGTTGCAATTGGTCGCGAAGAGCGGAAAGACGCCGGGCGTCCTCTGCGAGAGACTTGCGGGCGAGTTCGGCGGCCTTGCCAAGCCCCACGATGCCGGCAACGTTTTCGGTGCCGGGACGGAAACCACGCTGGTGATGTCCGCCGTAGAGAAGCTGGCGCAAACGCGTTCCGCCGCGAACGTACAATGCGCCGATGCCCTTCGGCGCATAGAATTTGTGGCCGGAAACGGAGAGCAGATCGACTTGGAGAGTGTTGACGTCAATCGGGATTTTGCCCGCGGATTGCACGGCGTCGGCGTGGAAGTAGACGTCGGCTTCCTTGGCGATGCGGCCGATTTCCTCGAGCGGCTGGATGGTGCCGAGCTCGTTGTTGGCGTGCATGATGGTGATGAGAGTGGTCGCCGGAGGAATATTGCTGGAAATAGAGTTTGGAGCGCTGCGACCGGTTTGGATCGCGCGGCGAACAGCGCCGGGATCAACGCGGCCGTCGCGATCGACCGAAAGATAAGTCACCGCAACGCCATCCTTTTCCAAGGCTTGGCAAGTGTTCAGAACTGCCTCGTGCTCGATAGCCGTGGTGATGACGTGTTTGTGTTGCGAGAGGACATGCCGGTGCGGAGGAAAATCGTCGTTCTTATCGAGCGAGGGAAATGGGCCGCTCACGAGCGGATTGACTATCCCGAAGATGGCGTGATTGTCGGATTCAGTGCCGCCGCTGGTGAACACGATTTCTTGCGGGCGCCCGCCGACCAGGGCGGCCACTTGTTCGCGAGCAGTTTCCACGGCGGCGCGAGCACGCTGGCCTGGAGTGTGGATGGAGGCAGCGTTGGCAAATTCGCCGGAAAAATAGGGAAGCATAGCGTCGAGGACTTCCGGCTCGACGGGCGTGGTGGCATTAAAATCGAGGTAGACGCGGTTCATGAGGCTACCCACAGGATACTACTAGGCGGGGAATTGTGGGGAGTGGACCCACCCCACCCCGGGTGGTTTTTTGCAAAGAGTGCGGAAGCGCTTGAAAAGAAAAGAGTTGAGTTTCTGCTGAGTGCAAAAAAGCGCAAAAGAGTGCGCAAGAATGTGAAAAGAAAGGGGATAGGGGATAGGCAATGGGGGATAGATCTGAGGGAGACGGATTGCCGGAGATGTCGTCGATAAATCACGACCCATGCTAGCATTAGTTACATCATTTGTCAAATACTTTTATAGTACTAGTATTTAGCGTGTTGCCATCTTTTGTTCGAAAGATTTTGCAAAGAGAAGAAAATAAAGGGGTAGAGCTCACTGGGGGATGGGGAAGAAACTAGAGGACAGGAACTAGAAAGCAGAAATGAGGAGTGGGGACGGCGGAACTGTTGGAGACCGGGGACAGGGAGGTGAACAGTCGACAGTCAAAACCTCAAAGTGGAGGCTCTTAGAGGAGGCACTCGCACCCGCAAACGGACGTATGCGGCACGCGCTGGGTGTTAACATCCGTGTATCCTTGGCCGGACGCGAGCTGGATCTGGCAGTGGCACCAATATGAAAACAGTCTATCTGGTTTCTTGCGCGGCTGAAAAGCGCACTGCAGAACTCCCAGCTGAGCGCTTATACTGCTCTGATCTGTTTGAGAAGGCAAGGGCATACGCGCTCCGAAACATGAGCTCAGAAGACCAGTGGTACATTCTCTCCGCGAAGTATGGACTCCTAAATCCAGGGATGATCGTTGGACCCTATAACGAGACATTAAACAACATGCGGAAGTCCGAACGAATGCAGTGGGCTCAGCATGTCGGGCGCGACTTACGAAACTTGCTCCATCCGGGGGACAGGGTTGTTTTTCTCGCCGGTCAGAGGTACCGCGAATTCTTAGAACCTGCGCTTTTCGCTTTCGGCTGCCACATTCTTATTCCCATGCGCGGTATGCGCATCGGGGAACAACTGAGTTGGCTTGGAAAAGCAGTGCCCTGACTTACGACTTCCTTTGCAGCCATGGTGGGTTTAGATGTGAGTGTCTCACTGAAATCCCTTTTTCTGCGTTCTCGAGAATACAGGTATTGTGCGGAGTTTGAACATGAACCAGACGAAATCAATTCCTTTGAAAACTGCGTCCGGCGTATTTCAATTGACGCGGGAACAAATAATCTCAGCTATGAAGGAATTCGACGTGCGATTCCGTTCTACCGAAGACGATTCGGGGACTCTCTACACCGTGATTGAAAACGGGAGGAGGTACCCGCCGAAACGAATACTGGAACTCGCAACTGGTGTGCCGAGAGGCAAGTTTTATGGCGGCAAGCCTTCAAATGACGTTTTCTATGGGCTGGGATTCTACATCGCAGAAACAGAAAACGGCGGAGAGAACCCCGAGGAAATTGTAAAAGAGCAGGCTCGGCTGGGTGAACCGATCCCTGATGTGAACCAATTGGTGGAAAACCTGTTCGCGAAGAGTTGGGTTCGCTTGCATGACCACCTCAAGAAACTCATCGATTCACAATACCCCGGCGTTTATATCCTGGCCTATCCTGACGAGAACCTATTGGGGCATCCTGTAAAAGGGGACTTGGCCGGGCGAAACGTAGCAGAAGAAGATATCTTTTATGTAGGCGTAAGCCATGCAGGAGTGGGAAAACGCCTCAGACAGTTTATTGATGGGCTTGAAGACTGCGGGCACCACAGCGGAGCAATGAGATTTTTCACGACCGTCGCGAAAGGCACACGGTACTCTAACTTTGCCGAGCGCAAGCCATTTTTCGTCGCATCTGTATCTGTGCCCTGCAGACCGTTAAAGTCAAATAGATCACCTTCGGACTTGCAGAAGATGGGTGTTGTCGCTCAACTTGAATGGTATGTTCTTGCGAGAGTGAGAGCCCAAACCAAGCAAGAACCTTGGCTAAATAAGAAGTAATCCCGGCGTGCTTCTGGTGCGCCACCCTTTTCGGCGGCCCTTCGCGGGTTTGAGTGTTGAACCGCCCCTGAACATAATTGGCGGAACTTGTGCCTGCCCGCAGATACTTGTGGAAAACGCAGGAAACCGAAGAAATGTCGGCACCTACTAGCTCTGGTTTTGCTTTTTGGGGCGCCAGTTGACGAGGTTGCTGGTGTAGAGAACGATGCAGAGGAGGTTGGCGGGGACGAAACCGAACTGGGCGGTGCGGAGGCCGATGACGCAAACGACGGCGCTATTGATTCCGGCAACGACCCAGCCTTGCCAGAGCTTCTTTCCGATAAGCACGGTGGCGAGAACGGTTAGGATGCAGGACAGATAATCAAGCCGGATGGTGTGAAGTATGTTCAGCATGTTGGGGTCGATGCGCCAGGGAGAAAAGTTACGCAAAGCAAGTGGCTGGCGAGATACCGTTTGCGACCTTCCTCCTTTAAGGTGGCGAAGCCTGGTGCCGGGCAAGATCCAAAGATTCCCGGGGTTCTTGGCGAATGTACACACGGACGCGTGAACAGACGCTTTGCTGCCAGCATAGAGGATGCAATTGTGCAGCCAAATCAGGCGGAGGAGGGGAATAGCAACTCGTTCTGATAGCGTCGCTAAGTCCCTGGGAGCGCAGCGTTTAGAACGAGGCAGAGGATCAGGTCGAAGCGAGTAGGCGGCACGCTAACAGCGAATCTGGTCACTCTGAGACAGATTGTGTCACATCGAAACATCTGTGAGGTGAGAACGAGATCGAGAATCCCGGCCAGGAACGTGATGGAATCCTGCGATATGGGTGAACAGGGCAGAAGATTTTGCGCCTGCGGTAGAGGTGGCGACATTGGGCGACAGTGGGGGGCTGGCGCAGCTTGTCGCTTGCATGGGACTCAGCGCGGGAGCAGGATGTCGGCAGAAGTCTTTCCCGCTCGAGGAGGTCCCCATGACCCGGCAACGTCTTCCCGCCTTTGTGGCAATGGTGTTCCTCGCTGGGGGCTTGGGCGCCGTAAGGGCAGATGCTCAGGAACTTCCCAACCTGCCTCCCATCACAGCGGAAGAACTCGCGCTGAAAGACAATCCAGCCGGTGTTCCGCGAGGAAGGGAAGAAGCGCGCCAACATTGAGATTCCTTACTACGATAAAGCCAACCAAGTGGAAGAGATTCGAGCGCGGACCGTGGGGCCGGACGGCAAGGCGACGGAGTTCGCAGACCAAATCTACGACCGGGAAATCATGAAGGCGAAGAAGTTTCGGGTGAACGCCAAAGTGCTGACCCTGCCGAACGTTCAGGTGGGCAGCATTATTGAGTATTCGTATCGTTTGCACTTCAAGGGAAACATCCCGGACGTGTTCCGGCATCCCGGGCAATATCTCGTCACCAGCGCCTATTCGTATCCCGCGGCCGACTGGACGATCCAGCAAGATCTATTTGTGCGCCATGCACACTTTACTCTGCGCCCTGCAAAAGGAGCGGAGGTGAAGCAACATCGCGTGGGCTTGCCGGAGAACATAGCGCCACGATCGATGCCCGACGGCACAATTCAACTGGATATGGAAAACGTTCCGGCATACGAGGAGGAAGAGTATGCTCCGCCGGAAGACAATGTGAAGTTGCGGATCGATCTTTACTATAGCTTTGGATTCTACGGGCCGGAGGGCTACTGGATGGGAGTGGGGAAACGCAAAGCCGAGCAGTATGACTCGTTTTTAGGAAAGTCCAAGGGTATCGAGAGGGAGGCGGCGCGGCTGATTGCCGCGAATGATTCGCGCGAGGCGAAGTTGCGCAAAATCTACGCACGCGTGCAGCAAATCCGCGCCGTCAGCTACGAAGGTGAGAAGTCGGAGAAGGAAAGAAAGCAAGAAAACCTGAAAGAAAATAAAAACGCCGAGGACGTACTGACCCGTGGATATGCTTTTGGCAATGAAATCGACCTGCTGTTTGTGGCTTTGGCCCGCGCGGCGGGATTTGAAGCCTATCCGGTCCTGGTGACGTCACGAAATCGGGCCTTTTTCATGAAGGATTTTCCCAACGAATCTCAGCTGAATGCGATGGTGGTAGAGGTGCTGGACAATTCAAACAGCTCAAACAGCATTTATCTGGATCCAGCAACGCGATTCTGCCCGTATGGCTTGTTGCCTTGGGAGGAAGCGAGTACGGGTGGTGTGCGAGTGGACCGTTTGTGGTCCAAAGTGGCAGCAACTCCACCGTCCAAGAGCACAGAGGCTGTGACGCGGCGGAAAGCGGAACTTCGATTGAACTCTGAAGGCGGACTGCAGGGAAAAGTAGAAGTCGTTTACTACGGCCAGGAAGCGTTGAGCAGGCGACTGGAGTTTGTCCGGCAGGATGAAGCAGCCAGGCGCAAGGAACTCGAGGGGGCAATGAAGGATGGGCTGGCGCAAGGAGCCACGGTGAAATTGGTCGGCTCGGAGGGCTGGGAGAGCGCGGAAGGCCCCTTGAAAGTGGAATTCGAGATCGAGGTTCCTGATTTTGCGACGCAAGCAGGCAAGCGGTTGGTGTTGCCGCTGGCTGTATTTCACGTCAACCAACGAAATCCGTTCCCCTCTGCGAGGCGAGTGCAGCCAATCTACTTCAGCTATCCGCAAGAAACGTACGAGGAGGTGAAGCTTGAGCTGCCGCAAGGTATGCAGACGGAGTCCCTACCTCCAGCCAACAAGGTTGATCAGGGCGGTGCCTATTATAAGCTTTCAGCAGAAAAGGAAGGCAACACCCTTCGAATGACGCGCGAATGGCGGATGTACACCTCTTTTGTCCAGCAGCAGCAATACTTAAGCCTGAGAACGTTTTACGGGCGGGTATTGGCAGGTGATTCGCAGCAAGCGACGCTGCTGCGGCAAGTGGAGAACGCCGAGGCGAAGTAGCCAGGAGATGGGCCTGGCGTGCGCAAGACCAAGATCGTGCTACAGTTTTCCCCGAAATACCCGCCGCAAATCGGAAGTCGGGAGGGAGCAGTGGCGTATCGGGACTTGCGGGAGTTTGTCCAGAAGCTGGAGAAGGAAGGGGAACTAAAGCGGATTCGTGCGGAGGTCGATCCCGTCCTGGAGATTGCGGAAGTGACGCAGCGCATGGCGCGCGACAAGAAGCGTGCGCCGAATTCGGTGGGGCCGGCGCTGTTGTTCGAGAAGCCGAAGGGGTCGCGGTACCCCGTGCTCATCAATGCGTTTGGAAGCGTGCGGCGAATGGCGCTGGCGTTTGAAGTAAATGAGTTGGATGAAGTCGCGGAGCGCATCCAGGGATTTCTGAAAATGGAGACGCCGCAAGGCTTTTTCGACAAGGTGAAGATGCTGCCCAAGCTGGCGGAGCTGGGGTCGTTTTTCCCGAAGAGCGTGAAGGCCGGCGCGTGCAAGGAAGTTATCCAGAAGGGAAGCGACGTCAACCTGTTTGATTTTCCTATTTTGAAATGCTGGCCGCAGGACGGCGGGCGGTTCATTACATTCCCGCTGGTGTTCACGAAGAATCCGGAGACCGGGAAGCGAAATGTCGGGATGTACCGCATGCAGATTTACGACGAGCGGACGACGGGAATGCACTGGCAGACGCAGAAACACGGGGCAGAGCATTTTCGGCGAGCGCGAGCGAAAAATCCTGAGGGCAGGATTCCGGTGAGCGTGGCGATTGGGGCCGATCCGGCGACGGCGTTGGCGGGGATGTTGCCGATACCGCCGGACCTGGATGAGATGATGTTTGCAGGATTTTTGAGGCGCGAGCCGGTGGAGTTGGTGACTTGCGAGACGAATGATCTCGAAGTGCCTGCGAATGCCGAGATTGTGCTGGAGGGCTACGTCAATCTGAATGAAATGCGCACGGAGGGTCCGTTTGGCGACCACACAGGTTTTTACTCGCTGGAGGGAGAATTCCCGGTCTTTCATGTGGAGTGCGTGACCCGGCGCAAGGAGCCGATTTATTTGACGACAGTAGTTGGGCCGCCGCCGCAGGAAGATTATTACATGGGGCACGCGGTGGAGCGTGTGTTTCTGCCGGTGATGAAGATGCAGTATCCGGAAATTGTGGATGTGGCGATGCCTGCCGAGGGAATTTTTCACAACCTGATGATTGTGGCGATTCGCAAGTCTTATCCCGGGCATGCGCGGAAGATCATGAACGCGATTTGGTCGCTGGGGCAGGCGATGTTCACGAAGGTGATCGTGGTGGTGGATCACGACGTGAATATCCAGAACTACAGCGAGGTAGTCTGGAAGACGTTGTGCGCACTAGATCCGGAGCGGGATGTGCAGTTTTCGCTGGGTCCGATGGATACATTAGACCATGCGGCGCGGATGCAGGACTTCGGATCGAAGATGGGGATCGATGCGACACGCAAGTGGGCGTCGGAGGGATTCACGAGGCCGTGGCCGGATGAAATATTGATGGATGAAGGCACAAAGAAGCGGGTCGATGCCCTGTGGGAATCTCTGTCATTGGATAAGAGGTGAGAAAGTTCAGGTAGAACCGCCGCCAACTGATGAGATTCGCGACGAATACATTCACAAAACAGAATCGAGAAGGGAAGAGAACAGACCTGCAAACTAAGATTGCGAGTAGTACTTTATCGTGATGCAGGAGTGATTTCAAAGGAATAACCGTCCCTCGGTACAGGGGGAGGAGCGGTGGAAACCTCAACTAATTGTGGCTTAGTCCTTTGGTGCCCACAATATGGGCGGGTACTGTCGGTCAATACCCCCCAAACTGCCTAGAACTACCCGTATTGATAGGACAACAGCCCTATAGATTCCCTTGACGGTCGGAGTCTAGAATGTCATAAAGCTCCCACGGGTTGCTTCCCCGGGAGAGTCCGCAGCGCAGACGGGGAGCAGCAAGCAGGATTTCTGTAAAGTGTGCTCGGATGCCGGGGTGGCGTTCCTCGTGAGCGAATCGCGCGAAGTGATGAATGTGCGGCAGGCGTCGCAGTATCTGGGCATCTCCCCGGATACCCTGTACCGTTACATCACCGAGGGCGAAATTCCCGCGTTT
>WNFS01011997.1_pt1 | contig 11845 bp, 14 predicted proteins | sample 5400141 | NCBI WGS metagenome assembly WNFS01 (sample SAMN13153358, study PRJNA577476) | soil metagenome | isolation source: 60 cm saprolite under Madrone tree | place: USA:California | collected 2016-06-14 | reverse complement strand
CCTGCTCGAAGAACCCCACGCCTTCGCCAGCCTTACAGAAGCCCAAGGACTCGAGCATGATCGGCGGCCCCGAGGTGAAGGCGTCGTAGAACATGAGGTGGTTGAAGTCCTTATGACCGACGCCGGCCATGGTGAAGGCCTTGGCGCCCGACATCTTCGTCGCCTCGCTGAAGGTCAGGTTCTTCATCTGCGTCAGGCTGACGTGCTCGGTCGCCTCCCCCGCCCCGCGAACGTAGACGGGCTTCTTCGCGCAATCCTTCGCGCGATCAGCGCGTGTCAGCACGACGGCGCCGCCGGCATCGGTGACGAGGCAGATATTCAGTAGGTTGAAGGGATAGCAGACGGGGCGCGAGTTCAGCACGTCGGCCACGGTAATGGGCTCCCGGTTCTTCGCCTTGGGGTTGAGCGCCGCCCACTGGCGAGTGGACACGGCCACCTGCGCCCATTGCTCCAGCGTCGTCCCGTGCTCGTGCATGTGGCGCGTGGTGATCATGCCGAACATGGTCGACGCGCCGCCGAAGCCGAAAGGCGCTTCGTATTGTCCAGGCAGCGCGGTGTCGCGCCGAGGTGTCACGCCCACGCCCGAACGGCCAGACTCGCCATGGCAGACCACTGCCACGTCGCAAAGCCCGTGGTGGAGCGCGACCACGGCGTGGCCGACCATGATGATGAAGGAGCAACCGCCCACGGTCGTACCGTCCACGTAGCGCGGCACGATGCCGAGCGCCTCGCCGATCGTGGCTGGAGAATGCTGGCCGGCGGTGAAGATTCCGTCCACGTTACTGATCTTGAGGCCGGCGTCGCGGACGGCGTTCCTCACGGCTTCCACGTGCAGCGTCAGCTGGCTCTTGTGCGGCAGCGTGCCGAGCTCGTCGCTCTCGTCCGCCCCCACGATGCAGACGGAGTTGCGCAACTCCTTCATCGCGCACCTCCGGCGGGCCGGAAGAGCGGCAACGTGATCTCGTCGGTCTGCTTCTCAAAGACCACCTCGACGGGCATGTCGCAGCGGATCTTCTTCGGGTCGGGCTCGACGCCGATGAGGTTGGACATCATGCGCGGGCCTTCCTCCAGCTCGACCATGGCCAGCACGAACGGCGGCTTGACCTTGAAGGCCTTGTTGAAGCTCTGGTAACCGATCTCGAAGGAGTGGAGCTTGCCGCGGCCGCTCGCCTGGAACCACTCGATGTCGGCGGCGTGGCAGTGCGGGCAGAGGACGCGCGGGTAGAAGAAGGCGCGGCCGCAGGCGCGACAGCGCGGCAGCATGAGCTTCTGTTCGCGGAGACCTTCCCAGTAGGGCTTGGCCTCAGGTGTGATGGGCTGTGGCAGCGGGCGCTCGAGTTCCATGGCTCTCCGTTCCGGTACGTGGTTGGGGTGTTAGTAGGGGCGGCTCTCGCGGCCCATCAGCTCGCGGGCGATGACGGTCTTCATCACCTCGGCGGTGCCGTCACCGATCTCGAGTCCGATGACGTCCCGCATGCGCTGCTCGAACGGCAGCTCGTCGGTGTAGCCGTAGTGGCCGTGGAAGAGCAGGCACTGGTGGATGGTTTCGACCGCGAGCTTCGGGCCCCACCACTTCACCATGGCCGATTCCTTCGTGTGCGATTGGCCATGGTCGGCGAGCCAGAGTGCCTTGTAGCAGAGGCCGCGGCAGGCGTCGATGTGGGTCGCCGCCTCGGCGATCTTGAAGGACACACCCTCGAACGTCGCCAGCGGCTTGCCGAAGGCGCGGCGCTCCTTGACGTAGGTCATGGTCTCTTCCAGCGAGACCTGGGCGACGCCGAGGCACGACAGCGCGATGCCGACGCGGTTGTAGTCGAAGCCGCGCATCACCTGGTAAAAGCCCTGGCCTTCTTCCCCCAACCGGTGCGAGGCGGGAACATGAACGTGATCGAAAGCCAGCACAGCCCGCCCGACGGAGTGCGAGCCCATGTCATGAAGAGGACTGCGCGAGACTCCGGGCAGGTCGAGCGGCACGAGAAAGGCCGTCACGCCCTTCGCCCCTCCTCCGGCGCCGGTGCGGGCGAAGAGGACGGCCGACTGGGCGACCATGGCGAGGCTGATGCCCGACTTCTCGCCCGTGATCACGTAGGTGTCGCCATCGCGCTCAGCGCGGCAGGCCAGGTGAGCGGCGTCGGAGCCCACGCCGGGCTCGGTCAGGGCGAGCGCGATGACTTCCTCGCCGCGCGCCGTCGGGGGCAGCCAGCGCTTCTTGACCTCTTCGGTGCCGGTTGACCCCACGATCTCCCCCGCGAGCCCGGCGAGCTGGAGCCCATAGGTGCACCCGAAGTCGCCGCGCGCGATCTCCTCCATGGCGAGGCCGAAGGTCGTGTAGTCGGAGTCCTGGCCGCCGTAGGCGGACGGGATGCGAAGTCCGAGGAGGCCGAGCTCGCCCATCTGACGCCACACCTTCCACGGGAACTCGCCCGTCCGGTCCCACTCGCGCGAGCGTGGGGCGAGCTCTTTCTTCGAAAACATGCGGAGGGTTCGGACCAGCTCCTCCTGCTCGCTACTGAGCGCGAAATCCATGGGTTTCCTCGATTCCTAGGGCGCGTGGAAGACGGGCTTGCGCTTCTCGGCGAAAGCTCGGAGCCCCTCGGCCGCCTCGGCCGTGCGCATGTGGGCGGCGACCAGCGCCAGCTCGAGCTCGAGCCCGCCCGCGAGATCAGCGTCGAAAGCGCGGTTGACGAGAGCCTTGACGGTGCGCGCGGCCGAAGCGCTGCCGGCGGCAAGCGCGGCCGCCGTCTCTTCCACGGCGGCCTCGAGGGTGCCGGGCGGTACGACGCGATTGACGAGCCCCCAGTCGCGAGCCTGCGCGGCGGAGAGCCAGCCGCCCAGCAGCATCATCTCCTTGGCGCGCCGCGCGCCGATCAGCCTCGGCAGGCGTTGGCTGCCGCCGCCGCCCGCGACGAGACCGAAGTTGGCGTGCTGGTCGCCCAAGCGCGCGCCCTCGTCCGCCACGACGAGGTCGACCACGAGCGTGAGCTCGAGCCCGCCCGCCAGCGCCAGGCCCTGCACGCCGGCGACGAGCGGAACCGGCAGCGCCTCGATGCGGTTGAACACGCGGTGCCAGAGCCGCATGAAGCGCGCCCACTTCTCCGGGTCCGGAGAGAGCTCGCGCACGGCCTTGAGGTCGGCCCCGGCGCAGAAGGCGCGCCCGGCGGCGGTGAGCGTGACGGCGCGCACCGTCGGATCGGTCTCGATGGCGGCGCAGACCGTGTCCAGGTCCTCGAGCAGGGCCGGGCTGATGGCGTTCAGCTGCGCCGGGCGGTTGAGCACGACGCGCCCGATACCGTCCTTCGCGCCGTAGTCGACGGTGCCGAGATTCATGTGCGCCTCCCTGGCCTTCCCAGCATCACATCATCGTATACCCGCCGCTCACGGACAGGGTCTGGCCCGTGATAAAGCTCGCGGCGTCGGATGCCAGGAACACGACGGCACCCGCCACGTCCTCGGGCTTCCCGATGCGGCGCAGCGGGTAGGCCTTGGCGATGCGCGCCTGCATCTCGGGAGTGCCCCAGGCGCGGTTGACTTCCGCCGCCCACATGGAGAGGCCGCCGAACTCCTCCTCGGAGGCAGGCATGGTCATGCCCGGACAGACCACGTTGAGCCGGACGCCGTGGCGCCCGACCTCGCGCGCGACACTCTTCGTGAGCGCGATGATACCCGCCTTGCAGGCGCCGTAGACCCCTTCGCGGAACTCGCCCATGCGCCCGGCATCGGAGCCCATGCTCACGATGGCGCCCGTCTTTCGGGCGACCATGCCATCGAGGACCGCGCGCGTGCAGTTGATCATGCCCCAGAGGTTGAGCTGGACCTCCTTCTCCCACTCCGCGCGCTCTTTCTCCATGAAGAGCCGGTCGAGCGTCCAGCCCACGTTGTTGACGAGGACGTCCACCCGGCCGGTACGCCCCTCGACCTCGCGGACCATGGCCTGAACGGAGTCCCACTTGGTCACGTCGGTGGGCACGACGACGGCCGAGGTCGCCCCGGACTTCCGCGCCTCGCCGGCCGCCTTCTCGCCCTGCGCGGCGTCGATCTCGGCGATGGTCACGTGCGCGCCCTCGCGCGCGAAAGCCAGGGTGATCGCGCGGCCTATGTTCGATCCCCCGCCGGTGACGACGACGCTCTTGCCCTTGAGGTTCAGCTCCATGCGGTGGTTCCTCGCTCTCGCTGGAAGTGGATACCCGCTACCACGACATCGTCTGGCCGCCGTCGAGATAGACGGTCTGCCCGGTCATGAAGTCGGAGGCCGGCGAAGCCAGGTACACGGCGAGCGCCGCCGCCTCCTCCGGCTCGCCGAGACGCCGCGCCGGGACCTTGGAGAGAAAGCGCTCGCGCGTCTTCGGATCGGCCATGGCCGCCCGGGGGATGTCCGTGTTCATGTAGCCGGGCGCCAGGCAATTGACCTGGATGCCGTGCCGCGCCCACTCCGCGGCGAGGCTGCGCGTGAGCCCGTCCACCGCCGCCTTGCTGGCGCAGTACGCGGCGTAGTGGGACACGCCGAGCTTGCCGTACATGGATCCGACGTTGATGATCTTGCCGCGCCCGCGCGCGATCATGCCCGGGGCCACCGCGCGGCAACAGCGAAACATCGAGGTGAGATTCGTCGCGAGGACCTCCTCCCAATCACCGTCGGTGACCTCGAGCGACGGCTTGTCGAGCGTGATGCCGGCGTTGTTGACGAGGATGTCCACGGAGCCGAGCGCGGCCTCGGCGGCTCTCACCGCGGCCGTAATCTGAACGCCCTGCGTGACGTCGAGCTGGATCGCGCAGGCCCTGCCCCCCGCGGATTCGATCTCGCCGGCCGCGGACTTGACCTGCTCGAGCGCTCGCGCTGCGCAGGCGACGGCCGCGCCCGCCCGGCCCAGGGCGAGGGCGATGCCGCGGCCGATGCCGCGGCTCGCGCCGGTGACGAAGGCGGTGCGCCCTTCAAGGGAAAAGGGGTGCTCCATCGGTTAGGCCGTGCCGCCCAGCTTGCTTTTGATCCGCTCGGCGACGAGCTGGCGGAGCCGGTATTTCTGAATCTTGCCGCTCGGGCTCGACCACGGGAATGTTCTCCCCGCCCCGGATGATCACGTCCTTGGTCCGCCCCGTGATGGACAGGTAGCCGTCGCCGTCGAGGGTGGCGCGGTCGCCCGTCTTGAACCAGCCGTCGATGGTGTGACCGTCGGCGGTGAACTCGGGCCGCTTGAAGTACCCCGCGAACTGCGCGGGACCCCGGACGAGGAGATCGCCTTCGTCATCCCTTGCCACCTCGTGCCCGTCGTCGTCCACCACGCGAAGCTCCATGCCCGAAAGCGGCACGCCGTCGGTGGTGAAGACCTTCTCCTCCGGGTCGTCGAGGCCGTTACAGGTGACGAGCCCGTTCTCCGTCATCCCCCACCCGGCGGAGATAGCGCACTTGAGCCGGTCGCGCGCGTCCTTCACGAGCTGGCGCGGGATGGGTGCGCCGGCCGAGATGAAGACGCGCAGCGAGCCGAGATCGCGCGGGGTCTCGGCATAGGTCAGGTCGCGCAGGAACGGCGTGGCGCCCATGGTGAAGGTCACGCGCTCGGCTTCGATGAGCCGCGCCGCGTCGGCGACGTTCCAGATGTCCATCCACACGGCGGTCGCGCCCAGCAGAAGATTGAGGCAGTAGCCGTAGAGATACCCAGTCTGATGCCCCAGCGTCGAGGCCATGAGCAGCACGTCGCGGTCCGTGAAGGCCAGCCGCTCGATGAGCGTGTAGATCGTCGACAGCGTGGTGTTGGGCGTGTGCATGACGCCCTTGGGCTCCCCGGTCGTGCCCGACGTGAACACCACCTCGTGGACGGTGTCCGGATCGCTGCCCGGCAGCGACCCGCGGCCCGCCTTCGCCTCCCACGCCGTGTCCGTGAGCGCCGAGAACGGCTCCGTGCCGGCGGGCGCTTCTCCGCGCGCCACGAAGACACGCTCGAGCCGCGGCAGCTCTTTCCTGATCTGGGCCGTCATCGGGAGGTAGTCGAAGCCTCGGAAGGTCGAGGGGACGATCAGCGTCTGCGACTCGAGTAGCCCCAGCATGAAGCGGAGCTCGCTCGCGCGATACGTGGGGGGGATCGGATTGACGACGGCGCCCAGGCGGCTCGCCGCCAGGAAGACCAGGACGAACTCGTTCCAGTTCGGCAGCTGGCAGGAGACGACGCCGCCGGCCTCCAATCCATGGGCGCGGAGCCCGTGGGCCACGCGCTCGACGCCGCGGGCGAGCGCGGCCCAGGAGTAGCGTCCGTGCCCGTCGATCACCGCGGCCTTGTCCGGCCTGGCCGTCGCCCACCGGTCGAGGTAGGTCTCGAGGCTCTCGTTTCGCCAGAGCCCTGCCTCCCTGCACTGCCGCACCCGCGCTTCCGTCACCCTCGTCCCCATGGGATCTCGCCGCGACAGGGTAACGCGGCCGGCGGGTTTCGTCGAGGGCCGTGGATGCCGATCTACTTGCCGCGAACCGTCAGCACCGGACAGCGCGCCGCGGCAATCACGCGCGAAGCGACGCTGCCGAGGAAGAACTCCGCCAGGCCGGTGCGCCCGTGGGTCCCGATGACGATCAGATCGGCCTTCTTCGATTTGGCCGCCCGCGCAATCTCCTCGTGGACCACGCCTTCCAGGAGCAGCGTGACCGCCTTGACGCCGGCCTTCCGCGCCTTGGCCTGGAGCGCGCTCAACTGCTTCTGCGCGTACTTGCGCGCCGAGGTCTCGAGGTCGTCGTAGACCTTCGGCGAGATGTACCCCTCACCCGCGATCGGTACGGGCGGCGCCAGCACGTGAACGAGCAGCAGCTGGGCCCGGTCGGCCTTGGCCATGCCGACGGCACGCTTGAACGCGGCGCTGGACGCGCGGGAGAAGTCGGTCGGATGGAGGATGCGACGCAGACGGCTCATGAACAGCCTCCTTTGGGAGCCCGAGGCTCAGTGACAGCGGCAACCCTCTTTGTTGGACACCTCACGGCCACCCGGGCGGCGCGAGGCCGGATCAGAGTGTACGCGCCACCGCGACCGAGGTCGAGGGTGGCGTCTATCGCGACGGCGGCCGGCCGCCGCGGGGAGGTCCACCCCCGTACTCGAAGCGATAGAGGGTCTTGCGCGCCGCTTCGAGCGCGGGGGTCGGAAGCGACAGCGTCGCGGTGTCGCCGGGTCTGAGCGAAGAAGGTACCGGCGTGCCGCTGCGCACCAGGAGGAGCTTGCCGAAGAAGTCGTAGAACTCGACCGTGACGCGGAGCCCGCGCACGGGGTATGGCGAGGTGTTCTTGAGGAGGACGACGTGCTGGACCGAGCGGTGCTTCTTGCTGACGATGGGCGTGCGCGTCTCCTGCAACACAACCACCGGCTCGCTCGCTTCCGCCGGCGCGGCGAGCGCCGCCCAGAGGCACATGACCGCGAGCCCGCGCTTCATGCCCCGGAACCTTAGGGCGCGGAGTTCACCTCGTCAATGTCCAGTCTTGGATACGGCGCCGCGAACACTGTCCCGTCAGTCGAGTTCCACGTCGTGCTCCTGCATGAGGGTCTCCGGCACTGGCCCGCCTTTCGCCGCGCGTCCAATGCCCTACGCCCGGCTTCCGCATACGGGGCATCCCAGCACATCACGCGCGCACGCACGACATGGTTGCTACTATACGGGCCATGATCGGATCGGGCGCTACGCGCTCATGGCCCGTGCTGCGGGGACTGGCCATACTGGCCGTGCTCGTGATGGCCTTCCTCGCTGGGATGCTCGTTGAGCGCTTGCGGCTCGACGCGCGTCGCGAAGCCATGCTGCGGCGCTACAACCAGGTCCTCCAGCAGTACCGCGAGCAGCAAATGCTCTCCGAAAAGACGATACAGCGCTAGCCGAACGACAGGGAAGCACAGGATGCGCGGGATCGAAGGCGAGCAGATGCTTCTCAGGATCATCCTGAGCGAGTCGCGTACCCATGACCACCAGCCCCTCTTTCGGACTCTGCTGGAGCTGCTGCGGGCCGAGGGGCTCGCCGGGACCACCGTGCTCAAAGGCATCGCGGGCTTCGGTCACGACCACCGGGTGCATACCGCCAACCTGGAGGTCGGGGCGGAGGGACTTCCCGTCATCATCGAGGTCGTGGATACCGCCGAACAGGTGGAGCGTGTCCTGCCGAAGGTCGAGGCCTTGATGGCCGGAGGCCTCATCATGCTGGAGCGCGCCCACGTCATACGCTACGCGCAAAGCGCTCCACCGCCGGCCTGAGCGCCCAGCCGTCAGCTCTTCTCGTAACGGATAACCCGCACCTTCTCCATGGTGATGAGCCCGCCTTTCATCATCCGGTCCACCTCGGGCAGCACGGCCTCGAGGTGCTCCGCGCTGTCCAACACTTCGATGACGATAGGCAGGTCCGCCGAGAGCTTGAGGAAGCCCGCCTGGTGGATGATCGAGTCCGGGCCGAAGCCCGCAGCGCCCTTGAGGACGGTGGCGCCGGCAAGGCCCTTGGCCCGGAACATCTCGAGCAGGGCCAGGTAGAGCGGCCGCCGCTCCCACTTGTCGCTCTCTCCGAGGAAGACCCGCATGAGGACCTGCTCCCCGTCGATCCGTCGCATGCTCAGCCCCTCACCGAGAGCAGCAGCCGGCCGGCGGCGATCCCCAGGAAGCAGAGACCCAGGCAGATGAACGTCGTGGCGAAGATGTTGATCCAGGCCTGAAGCCAGGAGCCCGAATCCATGAGACGCACCGTCTCGTAGCTGAAGGTCGAGTACGTGGTGAGCCCCCCCATCATCCCGGTCGTGAGGAAGAGCCGCATGTTGTCCCTGATGAGCAGGCTCTCCGTTCCGACTTCCTGAACGAGTCCGATGACGAAGGCCCCAAAGAGGTTCACGATCAGCGTCCCGTACGGAAACTCGGAGCCGAGCCAGCGCGCCGCGAGGATGGATGTCAGATAGCGCATCACCGTCCCGATCGCGCCACCAAGGGCAATGACCAGTAATCGCTCCACGGGTTCGGTCCTCCTGAGGTCGAGTGCGGGCTCTACCGCGCCGCCCCATCATACGGGATGGCCACAAGTCCACTACCCATGACGCGCCCGACTGCCGCCACCGAAAAGTCCCGGGGCGCCGGCCAGCGCCTCGAAGGCGCGAGCCACCACCGTGCGATCGGTATCCGTGAAGGGCCGTGGGTTCCGATGGTCATGCTTCTCGAGGAACGCGCTCAGATCCCCGCGCAGGGCTGCCCACTTCGGCAGCGTGCGGATCACGAGAGCTTCGGCCGGCCGGGCCGGGCCCATCTCCATCGCCTGCAGCGCATGCGGGACGCAGAGCCCGTCGGAGCGGCCGTAGGCGCGCTCGAGCTCGAAATCCTCCATGAAGCCGAGCATGACGTCGAGATAGCGCGCCTCGGCGTCGATCCGCTCGCGACACGCGGGGCACATTGCGAGCCGGTCGCGAAGCCCGACCGGGAGGGGGCGCCGAATCCGGCGCAGGAGCCGCAGCAGCCGGCGCCAGGGCCCGGCCGAATCCCGCCCGGCTCCGCGCACTCCACGCTCGAAGCGCCGGCTCGCAACGCGCAGTATGTCATCGCAGATGATCGCCGAGCCGAAGGCGGAGCCGGCGATGTCGCCGAGCATCCACGTGTGCCAGCCGCAGAATCCCCACGCGGCGCGGAGACGGCGGCGCACATCGGGATCGTTCACTTGCTCGTAGAGCAGGGCTTCCAGGTACTGCCGGCTGTCGGCGAGAAGGCACCGGCACACGGGGCAGCCCGGCGCCACGCACGCGTCTACCAACCGGAAGAATCCAATGAACCTCTTGCTCACGTGGCGCCCTCTCGAACGACAAAAAACCCCTACCGGCGGTCACCGGTAGGGGTCATCAGCCCGGCCATTGCCGGGCGGTTTCAGGCGAACCCCATCGCCTACGATCCGTCCAACCGACTGTGCGCGCCCAACTAATCACGGACACCACGGCCAGTCAAGATCTGGCGATTCTTGCGCTGGCGGCGGGGTCGGCCTCCACGTAGACTTCTCGACGTTGCGGGCACTCCGCTGTCGTTCACGCACCCAGGGAGGATCTCATGGGCTGGTTGGGATACGCGGCGTTGTCGGCAGTCCTCGCCGGACTCGTCGCCATCTTCGGCAAGATGGGCGTCCGGGGCATCGATAATACTGTGGCGACGACGGTGCGGGCGGCGATCATGTTCGTGTTTCTGTTGAGCGTGGCCGTGGCTCGCGGCAGCCTGGGGACAGTGCGGGGCATCGACCGCCGGGCACTGCTTTTCATCGCGCTCTCGGGACTGGCGGGGGCCGGATCGTGGCTCTGCTACTTCCGCGCGCTACAGCTCGGTGATGCGCTGCGGGTCGCGCCCATCGACCGGCTCAGCGGAGCGGTCACTCTGGTCCTGGCGGTGCTCCTCCTCCACGAGCGAGCACCCCTCGGCGCATGGCTCGGAACGGCGCTCATGGTCGCGGGCGCGGTCATCGTCGCGCGGAGCTGACAGCGCCTCAGGCCTCAGATGGCCGGCGCGCCGCCCATGGCTGCGCCGCCTCGAACGCCGCCGAAGCCGCGAGCACGGTACGGTCGGCGAAGCGTCGGCCCACGATCTGGAGTCCCACGGGCAGACCGGCCGCTGTAAATCCCGCCGGGACCGACGCTGCGGGCTGCCCGGTGAGATTGAACGGGAAGCAGAAGGGGATCCAACCCAGCGGCGAGACGAGCCGGCCGTCGATCTCTTTGACGGCGGGGCGCGCCACCGGAAATGCCGGCACAGCCACCGTGGGCGTGATCAGGAGGTCGAAGCGCGCGAGAAAGCGCTGGACCTCCGTCCAGAAGTCGTGCCGTCCCGCCGTCGCGGCCAAGTACTGCTGGGCCGTGATGCCTTTCCCGTAGCGCAGGAGGGCGACCAGCGATCGGTCGAGCCGGTCTGCGCTGTCCTCGAGCCGATCGCCCCAAGCGCCGTAGATCTCGGCGGGCGCTATGGTGCGGAAGATCTCTTCCGGATTTTCCCAGCCCGGCGTCACGACCTCGACGTGGCAGCCGAGAGACTCGAAAACTTCAGCCGCCCTAGCGCAGATCTCGGCCACCTCGGGATCAACGATCGCGTGGCCCAGATCGGCGGACCAGGCCACGGACAGGCCCGCAAGCCCGCCCTCGCAGGCTTCGAGGAAGGACGGCCCGGAATCGGCCGGCAATGAGAGCCGGTCGCGGTCGTCAGGTCCGGCCAGCGCGTCGAGCATCAGCGCCGCGTCCCGCACCGTGCGCGTCATCGGGCCCGCGTGGGACAAGCTCTCCCAGCCGGGAAAGCCCGGGCCCTTGGGAACGCGTCCGAAGGAAGGCTTGAGGCCGTAGATCCCGGACAGCGACGCCGGGATGCGAATCGAGCCGCCGTCGTCGGTGCCCAGCGCCAGCGGGCCCATGCCCGCCGCCACGGCGGCGCCCGCGCCGCCGCTGGAGCCGCCTGGAGTGAGCGCCGGATTCCACGGGTTGCGCGTGATGCCGAAGAGCGGGTTGTCGGTGACGGCCTTGTGACCGAACTCGGACGTGTTGGTCTTGCCCAGGATGATGGCGCCGGCGCCCTTGAGGCGCTCGACGGAGACCGCGTCCTCTTCCGGCACATGGTCGGCGAAGAGGCGCGAGCCACCCGTGGTCAGGAGGCGGCGCGTGAAGACCAGGTCCTTGATCGAGACGGGCACGCCGTGAAGCGGGCCCAGCTCTTCGCCGGTCATCACCGACACCTCGGCCGCCTGAGCCGCGTCGCGGGCCTCATCCACCGTGAGCGTGCAGAAGGCGTTGAGCGTCGGGTTGACGCGCTCGATGCGCGCGATGACGGCGTCCACCACCTCGACGGGGGAGACCTTCTTCTCGCGGATGCGCGCGGCCAGCTCGAGGGCGGGCAGCCAGCAGAG
>WNFS01003555.1_pt1 | contig 11848 bp, 9 predicted proteins | sample 5400141 | NCBI WGS metagenome assembly WNFS01 (sample SAMN13153358, study PRJNA577476) | soil metagenome | isolation source: 60 cm saprolite under Madrone tree | place: USA:California | collected 2016-06-14 | reverse complement strand
CATGTTTACGCCGGCACGGGACTCCGCGCGGCGTATGACGGAGACAACAGCGTTTATCCCGACGGATTTACGTTTCGGAGCTGCGTGACGACCGTTGTCGACGCGGGGAGTTCCGGTTACAAGAATTTTCCCGACTTCAAGGAGCGCATTATCGATCGCGCGCGCACGCGGGTGTTTGCGTTTCTGAATATTGTTGGCAGCGGCATGGGGCCGAGCCCGACCGAGCAAAACACGGCAGACATGGACTCCGCAGCGGCGGCGGCAATGGCAAAACAGTTTCCGGGATTAATCGTGGGAATCAAGACGGCGCACTTTGAATCGCCGGAATGGACGGCGGTGGATCGCGCGTTGGAAGCGGGCGTCGCCGCGCAAATTCCGGTGATGGTGGATTTCGGCGTGTTTCGGCCAGAGCGTCCGTACGAAAAACTGGTGACAGAGAAATTGCGGCCCGGCGATATTTCCACGCATATGTATATTGACTTCGTTCCGATGCTGGACGCGGACGGGAAAGTACGGCCGTATTTATTCGAGGCGAAAAAGCGGGGAGTGATTTTTGACGTCGGTCACGGCGGCGGCAGTTTTGTTTTTCGGCAGGCATTTCCGGCCGTCCATCAGGGATTTATTCCCGACTCGATCTCCACGGACCTACACGTGGGCAGTATGAACGCGGGAATGAAAGACATGACGAACGTTATGTCCAAGTTCCTAAATCTTGATATGCCGCTTGAAGAGGTCGTGCGGCGAACGACGATGAATCCGGCGCGTGAGATTCATCACGAGGAACTTGGACAACTGGCTGTCGGCGCGGAGGCGGATATCGCGTTGCTTAGCGTGGAAAAAGGAAAATTTGGATTCGTGGACAGCCTCGGCGGGAAACTCGAGGGGCACGTCAAACTGGTCTGCCAGATGACCGTTCGCAATGGGCTGGTTGTGTGGGACTTGAACGGGTTGGCGCGCGAAGATTGGCACAAGAGTTCCGGATTTCATCCCGACCCGCGTTGGGAAGGCCAGTTGCCGGCGAAACGGTGACTGCGCACGACAACTTTCGATTCATTGGAGGAACCATGTTGAAAAGATTCTCGCTGATGCTCGCCGCGGTTGCTTTTGGCGCCCTGACGGCGAACGCACAAACAAAACTCTCCACGAAATGGGAAGAGCTGACCGCCGCGGATTTTCGCGATGCCATTTCTCAGTCGAAAGGCGCGTGCATCCTGCCGTTCGGCATTCTGGAAAAACACGGGCCGCATCTTCCGCTCGGCACCGACCTGCTGAATGTCCGTTACGCGTCGCTTCACGCCGCAGCGACGGAGTTTGCTGTGGTGTTTCCCGAATATTATTTCGGCCAGATTTTTGAAGCGAAACATGAGCCCGGCACGGTCGCGTACAGCCGCGATTTGCAGCTGAAGTTGCTGCAGGAGACAACGGACGAAATGGCGAGAAACGGTTGCAAGAAGATTCTTATCGTCAACGGCCACGGCGGAAATGAGAGCCTGATTCCCTATTTCGCGCAATCGCAGCTGGACAAGCCACATGACTACGTCGTTTATGCGCTGATGGGCGAGCGGAGCCGTCCGGGCGGACCAGCGAAGAAATCCACAGGCGTTGATTATCACGCCGGGGAAAATGAGACAGCCAACACGATGGTGTCGCATCCGGAGCTGGTGCACATTGATCGCGCGAAGCAAGAATCGGGGGCGGACCAGGCGCATATCAAACTTCCGGAAGATGTGTACACGGGTATCTGGTGGTATGGGCGGTTTCCGGACCACTATTCAGGCGACGGATCGGTGGCTCGTCCGGAGCTAGGGCAGTGGAATCTGGACGGGTGGGTCGCGTCCATTGTCGAGGCTTTGCGGGCCGCGAAAGCCGACGACGCGAGCTTGCGACTACAAAACGAATTTTACGAAAAGGCGAAACATCCGCTCGATACGAAGCAGTAGGCAAGCGGCCGCTCATGCCATGCGAGAAAGAATTCACGGGTGACCGTTCGCTGGGTATGGACTCGGCGATTACGCGGCGCGATTTTCTCGAGTCCACGCTGCTGGCATCGGGCGCGGCGCTGTTTGGCGCGGCGTCACCCGCGCAACTTCTCGAAGCGCAAGCGCGAAATGAATCCGCAGCCGCTGATTTCAACGGTTTCGGGGGCGTTGGCGAATATGCGGCTTCGAACGGCAACACCTGGGAAGTTTTAAGCACCGGCCATAAAATTCGCGATGGTGTTTTCGAAAAAGCCATTGCGACGGCTCAGGACACCGCTGAGGTATTCGACTGCGTCATTGTCGGCGGCGGAATCAGCGGACTTGCCGCGGCGTTATTTTTTACGCGCAGTGCGGTCGCCAGCGCGACCACGCTCATTCTGGAGAATCATCCGATCTTTGGCGGCGAAGCGAAACAGAATGAATTCGAGGTGGACGGGCAGCGCCTGGTCGGCCATCAAGGTTCCGCGATTTACTTTGCCCAATATCCACGCAGTTTTCTGGCGCAATTCTACGATTCGATCGGCCTAAAGGAGCCTCACCTCGATTATCAAAAATGGGGCGGGTCCGGACCTGAGATGCCAATTGGCCGGACGCCTTACGATTCCGCCGGGATGAGCACTGGTCAGTATGGATTCTTTTTCGGGGCGCAATTCAGTGCGAAGCCCGGCGTGTGGCAAATCGATCCGGTCGGCAAGAAATTCGCGAATGCGCCGGTGCCGGACGCAACAAAGAAGGAGCTGCTCCGCTGGTATTCGGGCGCAGCATCGCAAGCGTCACCATTTAGCGGCCCAAAATTTGAAGGCGACGACATATCGCGCCATCTGGATTCCATAACGCTCGAGGAGCATTACATCCGGCAGTACAAGCTCTCGCGAGAATTTATCCGGATGTTTCTTTCGCCGGATTTGGGCGGAGGTTCTGGCCTCGGAGCCGATGCGCTCTCCGCTTACTGCGACTACGCGGCAGACCTTCTCCATCCATACGAAGGAAAGGGCGAAGCGGTGCAGATGTTTCCGGGCGGAAATACAACGATCGCGCGGCTGATGGTGAAGGCGCTGATTCCATCGGCCATCTCAGGCGATGCGACCGTGGAGGGCGTCACTCGCGGCAAAGTTAACTTCGCAGCGCTCGATGAGAAAGACTCGCCCGCAAAAATGCGTTTGGGCGCAACTGCCATTTCCGTCCAGCACGACGTTTCGCCGGAGAAATCCGAATCTGTTTCCATTGTGTACGCCGTCGGCGAAAAACTATTCCGGGTTCGCACGCGGTCGGTGGTCATGGCCGGCGGCAGTTGGACGGCGGGGCACATTATTCGCGATCTACCACAAGCGCATCGCGAGGCTTACGCACAATTCTTCCGGTCGCCCTGCTTGATGGCCAACGTCGCTCTGCGCAACTGGCGGTTCCTCGCCAAACTCGGGATGACGGGTTGCCGGTGGTTTGGTTCGGGTGTCGGAAACTATCTGGAACTTCGGCGACTCGCTACTGTCGGGGATGTGCCGAAGACCATCAGCCCGGACTCGCCGGTGGTGCTGACTCTGAAAGTCCTCTATTCGTATCCCGGTTTGAGTACGGAGGAGCAGGGGCAACGCGGACGCGGCGAAATGCTCGCAACGTCTTTCCGGGATTATGAGCGACGCATCCGGCAGCAGTTCACCGACATGTTTTCCGAGGCAGGTTTTGACGCGTCGCGTGACATCGCCGGAATCGTGCTGAATCGTTGGGGCCACGCCTATTTGAGTGCACAACCCGGTTTTTTCTTCGGGACAAATCGGAAGCCGGCTCCGCGGGATATTCTCCGCGCTGCGCCATTTGGCCGCATCGCGTTTGCCAACACGGATCTCGCCGGAGCGATGGACCATCGTTTCTCTATCTTGGAGGCGCAGCGTGCCGTGCAGCAGCTGCTTGATCAGGTGATTGCGGGTTAGCGTTCGCGTCGGCTCTGTTCGATCCAGCGCTCGAGCAGAGAATAAGACGCCTGTTCCAAATCCAAAAATTCCACGCCCATGCCAATCCGGGGCTTCACGGCGCGGACGACGCCAAGGGCTTCGACAGTCTGCTCTTTCCGGGTCATGGTGATGCGTACGCGAGATTTCAGAGCGAGGGGTTTGCTGGTGCAGACAAAGCAGCCGCCAAACGAAAGGTCTGACGTGACGCCGTTTGTCGTGGCTCCCGATTCGAGGTCGATCAGAGACACGTCCGCGGCAAACGGAAAACGGATGGCGTAGCGACGATCCCGCACTGCCATGTTTCGGGATCCGCTTTTCGAGCCTGGTTCGGGCATAGTTATAACGTTTTTCACGGTGCTGGGTCCGTGCGGCACCCAACTCGACTTTCTGGCGCTACCAACCCCTTTATTTTGCCGGAATCTTGACCTCGCCTGGCCAATTTTCCTTGGCAGCGGCGTCTAAAAGGCAATATCTGAGGCGCGAGCCGCCCGACCGTCCGATCCACTTGCCTGTTATTAGTTCTAACGACAAGCCGCATCGAGTCGCCGAATACCCGCAAAAACGGTCATGTTAGGCTTGTTTAGAGGCGGTACTACGCCCTGACGATGACCACGACACGCACTGAATCCGCGCGCCAAAGTGACCGCGTAGCGTTCCGCATGCCCATTGAGGTGTCGTGGTACGGCTCCGGCGGCGTGTTCGCCAGACAGCAAGCCGTCACCTTACTTATCAGCCGGAACGGAGGCGTCATTCGCCTGACCGAGCGGCTGGATCAGGGCCAGGAACTGACGCTCAAGCGCACCATCGAAGACGGCGACCTTTCCAAAACGGCCCGCGCCCGTGTGGTCGCGGAAATCGACCGTGAACCGGATGGATTTCTTTACGCGATCCACCTGCTGGAAGGGCGGTCCGACTTTTGGGACGTGGAATTCCCGATGCTTCGGAAAGCCGACGAAGCCATCGCGCGCATGATGATGGAATGCAGTTTTTGCCAGCGCCGCGAAGTCGTTTACCTGAACGAATTGGAACTGAAGTCCTTTGAAGTCCGGAAATGCATCGCGCGGCTTTGTAAGCTTTGCGATTCGCCTTCCATTTGGACGGAAGTCCTATCCGACGCGCCATCGGAGCCGGTGCTGGGGACGCGGTCTCCTCTCGAGGAACGCGTAATTCCCCGCCGGAACCGGACGCGCGTCAAAGCGCGGGTGCTTGCGTGCATCCGCCGTCGAGGGTTTCAGGAAGAAGTCGCGGTCTGCGAAGATCTGTCGAAAGGCGGCATCGCGTTTCGCAGCCGGAACGAATATCCCCAAGGTACGCGTCTCGAAGTGGCGGTGCCGTATACGCCGGGGACGGGCGCCATCTTCGTGCCGATACGCATTGTATTTTCGCAACACATTCCGAGCGCTGGCCTTTACCGCCACGGCGCCGCATACCTTCGTCCACCCGACTAACGTTCCGCGAACACGCTATCGGCGCTTTGATTCTTACTTTTTGGCGGGCAGTTGGGAGGAGCGAGCGTTCGCGGCAAAGTTCATTTTGGTAAGTATGGCCTGGAATCGGGGTTGATCTCGCAGCGGATCAAACATCGGCTCGACCGCGACCGATGTGGAAATGGAGTGATTCGCGAGGGAGCGCTCCAGACACTGGAGGGCATTTTCCTTATCGTTGATTCCGAGGTAAGGGAATGAACTGAGGAAGGCAAGAGCGGCAAAATCCGGGTATTGTTTTCGCAGGTCTCGGAGGGATTCCATTGCTTTTTCTTTGTGGTTGGTTGTTCCGTAAAGGAATCCGCGTATTGCAATACGCCATGCACTGTCGCCGGCCCGTTCCCATGCCTTTGAATCCGCGAAGGCCTCGGCGAACATCTGCTTTTCGATATAGGCGTTTTCCAGCATACGCGCCCGACCGAAGCCCGGCTCCATATCCAGAACGGCCTTTAATTGTTCGATCGCCTGGTCGTTCCGGCGGGCATAGTAAAGAATGACTCCGCGGTCAGCGGCGATAATCAACGACATGGGATCGAGCTGGCGGGCGCGTTCAATTTCGGCGAGTGCTTCGTCAAATCGTCCCACCAGGGAAAGTTCCTCTGCGTACCAGTGGTGAGCGGTCGCGTAATTGGGGTCGAGTTCGATGGCTCGCCTGTATTCTTTTTCCGCGGTTTGCCAATCCCAATCGTAATTTTGCGCAATTACAGCGAGCGAGGTATGTCCTTCCGCGAGATTGTCGTCGAGTCGTGTGGCCCGGCGAGCGGCTTCGAGGGCTTTCACTTTGATCGAGTCGACCGGAACAATAGAGTAGCTGCCCATTAAGGCGTAGGTGTCCGCCAGGCCCGCGTAGGATCGAGCGTAGGCGGGATCTTTGGCGACCGATTGCTGAAAACACTCCAAAGCGCGATCGAATCCCTGCGGCGTTCGTTTGTTCCAGAAATATCTGCCCTTCAAATACAAGTCGTAGGCCTGGTAGGCCTCGGGCGAAAGCGCTGCAGGAGTCGCAAGATGCTTCCGCGGTTCGAAGGTGGAAAGAAGCTCGCCGGAAAGTTGCTGGGCGATTTCGCTCTGGAGAACCAGCAAATTGCTGAGGCTTCGGTCGTACTCACGCGACCAGACTGTGGATTGATCTTTTGACTGCACCAGCTGAGTGGTGACGCGTACGCGGTCAGCGTCGCGGCGCACGGTTCCTTCGACAACATATTCGACGCCAAGTTCTTTTTGGATTTTATCGAGGCCAGCGCCTCCACGCTGAAATCTCGCGACGGAAGAAGATGCGATAACGCCGAGGCGGTCAGGATTCAAGCGGCGAAGTTGGGCGATCATTTCTTCGGTGAGGCCCTCGCTGAAATAGTCCTGACCGGAGTCTCCCGTTAAATTCTGGAATGGAAGAACGGCAATCATCACTCGCCCTTGACTGACGCGCGGCGGCACAGCGTTGCGGATAGAGCGCCAGGAGATTGCGAGCGCGGCGACCGCAACGAGAGAAGCGCCCAAAACCCAGGGCCAAATCCGCGCCCAGGCACCTATTCCTTCCGCCGTCGATTGGGATGAATCGCCTGCGGCCTCCGCGGCCGGTGAGTGCGGCGAGTCTTTAGCAAGCTCCTCGACGGGCGCAATGAAACGGTAGCCGAGCCTTGGAATTGTTTCGACGTACCGGGAATTATCGGGGGAGTCACCCAGCGCCGCGCGCAACTTCTTAATTGCGCTGTTGAGGCTGTGTTCGAAGTCGACGAATGTATCGGTATTCCAAAGCTTAGCGCGCATCTGTTCACGCGTGACGATTTCGCCCGGGCTTTCAAGCAGCATTTCCAGGATGGCGAAGGGCTGACCGGAGAGGCGCACCCTTACGCCGTGCTTGCGCAACTCGTGCGCACGCAGATTTACTTCGAAAACGCCGAACTTGTGGCTGAAGTTACGGCCCATATTGGCCTGGAATCTCCTTCCAAGAGTTGGGAGCGCCAGACGACGTGCGGGGACACCGCTTACGCGTTCAGATATGTGTCTTTATATCAAGGAGTTGCGCGGTCAGCAAGAATTCACCGCCGGAGCATTGTGCTGAGGTCACTACTTACCCAGAGTTAGGCCACATTGGACGCTCACGTCTCCCAGAGCGCTTGGTTGGAAAAGTCAAAAAATTGCTCTAGCGAGGTGGTAAGAATATGAAACTTCAGCTGAAGTGTAGTCCCAAGTCCAAACTGCGGATGCGAGTGCTCTTACCGGTGGGTCTGGTGGTGTTGGCCGGAGCGGGCCTGCTGGCGGCCGATGGTGGCCGGTCGTTTGTTCCCGTCTATCAGGAATTTGTAGATGGGAGCGGGCGGTTTGCGAACCTGAATTTGGGTGGTCCGACGGATACGACGAAGAACGCGTTTTTCCAGGATATCGGCACGAATGGACGGCGGTGCGTGACATGTCATCAAGCGAACGACGCTTGGACGGTTACGCCGCCGCATATTCAAGCGCGATTCGAATCGACGGATGGAACCGACGCGATTTTTCGAACGAATGACGGGTCTGGATGCCCGACGATGGATGTTTCAACAGTGGAAGCGCGGCGGAACGCGTATAGCCTGTTGCTGAATAAAGGACTGATTCGAATCGAGCAACAGGTTCCGGTGACCGCGGAGTTCACGGTTTTAAACAATGATAATCCCTACGGGTGCACCAGCACTACCGCGGTTTCCGCTTACCGGCGACCGTTACCCTCGACGAATATCCCCTATCTCAGCACGATTATGTGGGACGGGCGGGAAACGCTGAAGAATCCGGACGGCACATTCCAACCGATCGTGAACGACCTGGCACAACAGGCAAAGGATGCAACGACGGGACACGCACAAGGTTCGGCGCCGACGCCTGAGCAAGTCCAGCAGATTATCGATTTCGAAACAAAAATCTTTACGGCGCAAGTGCGGGACCGCGAGGCAGGCGAGCTCGATGACGGCGGGGCGAAAGGCGGCGTGGACGCACTTTCGAAACAGGAGTTTTACCTGGGCATTAACGATCCACTCGGCTTGAATCCGACAGGAGCCGCATTTACTTCCACAATTTTCACCTTGTATGACAGGTGGGGACAAATCGACGACCGGCGGTACGACGAATATACGGCGGCACGACGCTCGGTGGCTCGGGGACAGCACATTTTCAACACGCTGCAGATTCCGATCACCGGAGTTGCCGGGTTGAACGATGTCTTGAAGCAGCCGGTGATCAATGGATTTTGCGGAACGTGTCACGACGCACCGAATGTAGGCGATCATTCCGTTCCGGCGCCGCTGAACATCGGACTGGTCGATCCATCCAGGCGGACACCGGATTTGCCGCTGGTGACAGTCGTTTGCAACACGACTGGTGTACAGACGCAAGTGACCGACATCGGCCGTGCAATGGTGACGGGAAAGTGCGCAGACATCGGTAAGTTCAAAGGACCGATTCTGCGTGGACTGGCGGGGCGCGCACCGTATTTCCACAACGGATCAGCGGCGACATTGATGGACGCCGTCAATTTCTACGATACGCGATTCAATTTGAACTTATCGCAGCAGGACAAGAATGACTTGGTCACGTTTTTGAAGACGCTTTAGTTTTTTTACCCGACGAAAGACGAAACCCACTCGCAGGTCTCTGCGGGTGGGCTTCTTTCCAGCATAGGTGCGCGGCCTGCTATTCAATACACCGACGACGCCGACGCTGGTGACGCGAAAAATTCGCGACGACCGTCACTAACGAAAGTTAGCTAGCAACTGGTGCGGTGTCGCGTTCGGCGCGACGGCGGGCGAGATGGCGCATGGCGATGTTCAGATAGATTTCGCCACAAGGAGTTTCGATGGCGATGACCAGCGCTTCCGTGTCGTGCGATCCAGCGAGACCTTCGTCGTTCATGTGAACTTCCGGGGGAAACACCTTGAAGCGGTATCCCTGGTCGTTCAGCAATGTGACGGAATTGCCGATCACCATGTTCGCGAGTTCACAAACCGTTTCGCGGACGACTTGATCGCTTGCCGTAACTTCTGAACCGGCCAAGATGCTCGCGACGCGAACTGCGACGTCCGGCGAGAGATCGAGAATGATGCGGCCCTCGATGTCACCCTTGATCGCGATGAGCGCGGCGACGCCCTTGCGGCGATAGGCGTTCTCTTCCATCGTCAGATCTCCGATTTTCGTCGGAGCGTTCAGCGACTCAGCGAACACGGCGTCCGCGGCGTTGATGAACGGCTGGATGAGTTCCATTCTCATGAGCGGTGTTCTCCTGCAAGAGCGACGGGCGCACCAGCAGCAGTGGGGTCATCGCTCAAGACGTAGCGAAGTATTTCGTACAAGACTTCGGGCTTAACGGGCTTCTGGACAAAGTGCTTCGCGCCCTTCTGGAGCGCCGCGAGAATGTTCTCCTGGTAACCGACGGAGGAGACCATGACAATACGGGCGTCAGGATGCTGACGAACGATACGTTCGACGGCCTCGATGCCTTCCATCTGCGGCATGGTGATGTCCATGAGCACGATGTCCGGCGAAGTGCGCTTGAACTCGGCGATGGCGGTGAGGCCGTCACCGGCTTCACCGGCGACTTCTCCACCGAAGAGCTCGATCATTTTGATGATGTTCTTGCGCGCGAAGACAGAATCATCCACGACGAGATAGCGAACGGGCTTGTCGTCTTTGCGAAGTAGCGGTGCGAATTGTGCCATGGGCTTCTCCTTGTACCCGGCCAACCTGCGGCCGGCTTCCCTTCACACGGTTAGGTGCGATTGGAAGAAACAGGTGTCCTTTCGTTTCTGTCGTGCTTGTCGTTCTTGTCGTGCTTGTCGGAATGCGAACGCTCTACGTGATAGTTAGTCACGAGAAAACTGGCCAGCGCGTCGAGCGGAACTACTTTGTTGGCGAAACCCCTGTTGATGGCGGCGCGGGGCATTCCGCCGACAACGCAGGTGTCTTCGCTTTGCGCGATTGTCATGCCACCGGCGTTCTTGATGGCGCCCAGACCTTCCGCGCCGTCTTCACCCATGCCTGTCATGATGATGCCGACGGCGGACGGGCCGAACTCCTGCGCGACAGAATGAAAAAGAACGTCGGCGGAAGGACGATGGCCGTTCACGTGAGGCGCATCGGACAGCACCGCCATATCGCCGCGCGGCATGTGGCGAACCATCATGTGGCGATTGCCGGGACAGATAAGCACGCGTCCGGCGAGAAGCAAATCACCTGAGCGCGCTTCGTGCACGTCGAGCTGGCAGCATTCGTCGAGCCGCTTTGCAAACATTTCCGTAAAACCTTCCGGCATGTGCTGTACGACGAGGATCGTGCCGGTAAACTCTCCGGGAATTTGTGACAGAACAAATTGCAGCGCGTTCGGGCCGCCGGTCGAAATTCCGATGGCGATGACGCGGTTCGGGGGAATCGGATTACGGCCGGGCTTTTTGGACGTGTGCGCCTCTTCTTGGATAGGCGGAACCAGCAAGCGCCTGCCGCCGGCGCGTTTAGCAACTTTAACTTTTTCGATCAGCTGCCCCGCGATCGCATCCAGATTGCCAGCCGCAGCGTCCTTGGGTTTCGCGACGAAGTCGATTGCGCCGAGAGCTAGAGCTTTGAAAGTCGAGTAGGCACCCTCTTTCGAGTGGGTGCTGAAGAGAATGACGGGCAATGGCGTGCTGCGCATGATGAGGCGGAGCGTCTCTATTCCGTCCATACGCGGCATTTCCAGATCCAGCGTGACCACGTCGGGCTGAAGCTCTTCAATTTTCTTCAGCGCGAACGCGCCGTCCATGGCGGTTCCGACGACTTCGATGCCCGGGTCACGAGAAAGAATAATGGGGATCAGCTTCCGCATCAGTGCGGAATCATCCACTACGAGAACGCGGACGCGTTCGCTCATGCGATCGCTCCTAGTGGGGTTGCGCGAGAGAGGCGCGAGAGAACGGCCGGCACGTTGAGAATCAGAACAACTGTTCCGTCACCAAGAATGGAGGCACCGCTGACCAAATCGCTTGCGACGATGTCGCTCGGAAGCGCTTTAATCACCAGTTCTTCTTCGCCTACCATCTGGTCCACGAGCAGACCGAAGCGGCGTTCAGCAGCGCCAATGACAATGACGAAATTCTTTTTCTTTTTTTCCGGAGATTCGTCAACGGCGTGGATGCGGTCGAGGCGATTCAAGCGCACGAGCGTGAGAATCTGGTCGCGCAGGCGGAGCACTTCACGCTGATCCACGCGGTGAATTTCCATGCCCGTGACGCGCGTGATTTCGACGACGGACGACAGGGGCACAGCAAAGAGGCGGCCGCCAACGCGGAACAAAAGCGTTTGAATGCTGGCGAGGGTGAGAGGCGCACGAAGTTGAATCGTTGTCCCCTTCCCGGGCTGCGAGGAAACGTGAACAGTTCCCTTCAAGCGGTCGAGAACAGTACGGACGACATCCATGCCGACGCCGCGGCCGGACACT
>WNFS01003553.1_pt1 | contig 11848 bp, 10 predicted proteins | sample 5400141 | NCBI WGS metagenome assembly WNFS01 (sample SAMN13153358, study PRJNA577476) | soil metagenome | isolation source: 60 cm saprolite under Madrone tree | place: USA:California | collected 2016-06-14 | reverse complement strand
ATGGCGAGTCCCAGGCCGGTGCCCTTGCGCGGGCCCTTCGTCGTGAAGAAGGGTTCAAAAATGCGAGCCTGCGTTGCCGGATCCATGCCGATGCCAGTGTCGCTGAGCGCGAGCATGATGTGAGGCCCAGGCTGCGCTCCGACGTGCTTCCGGGCATATGCGGGATCCAGTTCAACGTTTGCTGTCTCGAGGGTGAGCCGGCCCCCCTGGAGCATGGCATCCCTCGCATTGACGGCCAGATTCATCACGATTTGCTCGATCTGCCCCGGATCAACCTTCACGCGGCCGAGGGCCGGGTCAAGAATGGTGACGAGGTCGATATCTTCCCCGATCAATCGGCGAAGCATCTCGCCCATATTCGAGACAACGGCATTCAAATCCAGCACCGCCGGCTGGAGCACCTGCTTCCGGCTGAAGGCGAGCAGTTGGCGGGTCAAGTCGGCGGCCCGGTGTGCGGTTTGCGTGATCTCCTGGATCGCCGAGCGTGTGGGATTTTTGGCGTCGAGACTCCTCAGAACGACCTCCGCCCGCCCCATGATCACCATCAGGAGGTTGTTGAAATCGTGGGCGATGCCCCCCGCGAGATGCCCAATGGCTTCCATCTTGATCGCCTGCGCGAGCTGATCCTGGGTCTGGGAGAGCTCGTCGTAGGCCCGCTGCGTCTCCTGGTAGAGGCGGCTATTCTCGAGGGCCACGGCGGCCTGTGCCGCGAAGGCCGTGGCAATCATCAAGTCTTCTGCGGAGAATCCTTCGACTCGCCGCGACAGCACGCTGAGTACGCCCACAACCCGTTCCCCGACCTTGACAGGGATGGCGAGCAACGCCCGATAGCCGTGCTCGCAGAAACTCGCTCGATGAGCCGGAGTCACGCGAGGATCGTTGGCGAGGTCAGTGACTAGCAGGGGCTCGCCACCGACAGCGACGCGCCCCGCGAGGCTCTCTCCCATCCGGAGACGAGGCGTGATCATGACGTCCTTGGCATCGCCCCACGAGCCCGCGAGCACGAGTTCCTCCCCCTCGACGCGCCGGAAACCGACCGATTCCGAGTCGAGCAGGCGTCCGCATGCTTCCGAAATGGTCGTGAGCAGCGATTCAACCGGTTGAATCTTGGATAGCTGGCGGCTCACCTCCAGGAGGGTCTCCAGATGGGTCTGGCGAGTCCGTAACGCCTGCTGAAGCCGGGCGTTGCGAATCGCGATCGCTGCCTGGTCGGCTAGGAGCAACATCAGCTCCCGTTCCTCCACCGTAAAGGACCGCCGTTCACGGAAGAACATGGCGAGCACGCCCACGATCTGGTCGTCGGCGATCAGGGGAAGGCCGGCAAAGCCACGGAGCCGTGCCACGGTAGACAGGCGCCGATTCTGTAGCTGCGGAGCGTCACCAATGTCCGAGATGTAGTCTGGGGTCCGTGATTCGACGATGCGCCCAGTGAGGCCCTCTCCATAGGGGATCGTGGGGACCTCAGTCACAATCAGCTCCACCTCGGGGTCGAGGCTGAATCCGCCCTCGGTGCGCAGGACGCGTGCCACGGGATCCGCAACTGATACGCGAGTGGTCGCCGCTCCAAGCAAGGTCGTGGCCGCCCGTGCGACAGCCTGACAGACCTGAGGGCTTCCTTCCGCTGAGGTCATCAGCCGGGTCAGCCTGCTGAGAGCCTTGAGCTTCTCCGCGCGGGCCTCGGTCTGCTGATAGAGGCGAGCATTCTCGAGACCAATCGCCGCCTGAGCAGCAAACGCCGTGGCGATCGACACATCTTCCGCTGAGAATCCCTCTTCCCGCTGGGTACGGATGCTCAACGCCCCCAACACGTGGTCACCAAGCTTGAGGGGTACACCAAGGAAGGCGCGGTACCCACCGCGTTGATAAGCCTCTCGATGCGATGGCGTAAGTCGGTGATCGTTGGCAGGGTCTGACACGAGGAGCGGTTCGCCGGTGGCGACGACAATGCCGGTGAGACTTTCGCCCGTCTTGATCCTCGGCGTAGGCATGGCAGTCCGTGCATCGCCCCACACGCCCATGAGCACGAGATCATTGCCGTCCACCACTCGGATCCCCACCGAATCCGAGTCGAGGAGCGACCCGCACGCCTGCGCCATCTTCCCCAGCAGCGTGTCCAGGGGCAGGATTTGCGAAAGCTGACGGGTCATCTCGAGCAGGGTCTCGAGGCGCGCCGGACGAGTCGTCAGTCCCTGTGTCGCTGCGGCCATTCTGTCCCTTCTCTGGGCCGATCTGAGTTAACGATCCCACTTGACGGCTTGGTCTGCTTTGAGCGAGGGCCTCATAAAGATAGTCGGGCAACCTCTATGCCAGCAGTCGCCCTTCTAACATCGAGGCTAACTACTTGAATTGTTTTGAACGCTCTTCCAGGCAGAGCTTGAAACAGACAAATTCGTGTGTAATTGTGACAATTATTGATGGAGCCGGGGACTAGGGTCGAGGTGAATCAACGGTGCGTGCCTCGAAAATTTACAACCGAATCGTAGAGGAACTACTCGCAACAACGGACAGCCCTCCGTACCGCGGCCGACGGTACGGCGTGAGTCGGGCATTCTTATGCACGTTCATCCAGGCCTCCTGTCTCGGGCGAGTGACGACTTGGCAGCCATCACTTAGACGCAGCCGCCGTTACTTCCAGGGCGATACGCTCGTCATCGGGTCGGCGCCAGAGGCGCTCCTCGGCCAGCGGCGGCCGGAGCACGTAGCGGCACAGCTGCGATGGTCGAGATGGGCGACTCGGTAGAAAGGGCGCGGTGTGACTACCCAGACGCGCTGCCGCGAACGCAGAGATCCTTTCGCCGCGCCAAGCGAGCCCGATCCACGCGCCCTCGCTACGTGGCCGCTCCAGCCGCACTCCGGCGCGTGCGGGCCGCCTTCCGGGCAGCATCACTGGCGACCCCCATGCGTACCCGCGTGGCCGCGCCGCGCTGCGCCGCGGCCTTGGGCGAACGACTGGTCCCCTGGCGCTGGCGGGCCGAGCGCTTCGCCTGTCGGGACAGCGCAGGCTTTGATGCCGCACGGCTGCCCTCGCGCTTCAGCGCCTTCAAGGGCGCGCGGGCGCGCTTGCGGGACGGCGCCCGGGGCTCGCGCTCGCCCTGACCGATTTCGTAGTCGCGCTCGGCGGACTCGCGGGTGCTCTCGGACGTCTGGCCCTCACCGGGCGGCTCGAGTGGGACGCCCGCGCGCCGGGCCTTCGACAGACCGATGGCGATCGCCTGCTTGGTGGACTGGGCGCCATGCTTGCCTTCGCGGATGTGATGCATTTCTTCGCGGACGAACTCGCCGGCCGCGGTGGACGGACGCTTACCTTCGTGGAGGTCTTCCTTCGCGCGCTTCAGGGTCGTCTTCTCTGGCATGGCTGTCTCCTTGGCCGCCGGGATGCCGGCTGACGCCCGAAGGCCTTGCGTAGCTCGCTCTTGGCACGCTCGAGCACGCGTCGCCGTGAAGGGTTCAATCCCTTGCCGGCACGATTGAGGTAGAAGTTGAGCATCGAAACCGCGGACTGATACGGAGAGGCTTTGCGACGGCGGCTGCGAAGGGCGAACGCTTGAGCGAGACGGCCACAGCCACCGGGCTCCGTAGCTTGAAGACGTCGGCGGCTTCGAGATCGAGTGCGTTGCTCGTCCGGGTGACGTGCTGCGACCACTTCTTGCCCCCGCCCCTGGAGGCCGCCCTTGGCGCTGATGGTCTGTGGGATCTATGACGAACCCCTCTGCGCTTGCCGTTCATCATTTGTTCCGCCACGCTCCCTGATCTGACATCTGGCAAGACATGTGCCAAACTTTGTTCCCGGGCAGCCCATGGCACGCCGATTGCTCTTTGCCTCTGGTGTGAGACTCGCCATGGCGAGTTCCCCCGGATTGCGCTCCCGCCGACATCTCCGTACGGCTCCCGTCGATTCAGCGGAGGCGGCCGGCGCCGCTCAGCTTCGGTACGTCTCCGACGGGAAGCCCGGCCTCAGGCGGGTGCGTCACGGGGCCGGCTTTCGCTATCTCGGGACCGACGGAACGTCGATCCACGACCTGATCACGCTTCGCCGCATCCGGAACCTCGCCATTCCCCCGGCATGGACCGATGTGTGGATCTGTCCCATTCCGCACGGGCACATCCAGGCGGTCGGACGAGACGCGCGCCGCCGCAAGCAGTATCGCTATCACCCGCGCTGGCGTGAGGTGCGGGACCAGACCAAGTACGCCCGGCTCATCGACTTCGGGAAGGCGCTCCCGAGGATCCGCGAGCGCGTCGAACATGACCTGGCCGTCCGAGATCTGCCCCGAGAGAAGGTGCTGGCCGCCGTGGTCCGCCTGCTCGAGACGACGCTGATACGGGTTGGCAACGAGGAATATGCTCGCCGGAATCACTCCTATGGACTTACGACGCTTCGCAGCCAGCACGTCACCGTCAAGGGCACGCGGCTTCGCTTCGAATTCCGGGGCAAGGGTGGCAAGCACCACGCCGTCGGCATCACGGACCGCCGCCTGGCCCGAGTGGTCCGGCGGTGTCAGGAATTGCCCGGCCACGAGCTCTTCCAGTATCTCGATGACGAGGGAAACCGTCAGTCCATAGATTCGGCGGACGTCAATGCGTACTTGAGGGATATCGGCGGTGACGATTTCACAGCCAAGGACTTCCGGACATGGGGAGGCACCGTCCTCGCGGCCTTCGCCCTGCTCGCGCGAGAGGCCTCGGCGGAAGGCGGCGATCCGAAGCGACAGCTCTCGGAGGCCATCGGCGAGGTGGCGCGGCGGCTCGGCAACACGGTGACCATCTGCCGAAAGTGCTATATCCATCCGGACGTGATCGCCGCGCACGCCGAGCTGTCACTCACGGAGGCGCTGACCCAGGAACCCGCGGGGAATGACGGGCTTCCCCCAGAAGAGCGCGCCGTGCTCAGGCTGCTCGAGACGCGCCAGCGGCTCGCCACGTCTCGCTGAGCTCGCCGTCCAATCGCGTCACCCCGAGACGCCATTCGCGAATCAGGCCGTCGAGTCACAGCGCGAAAGAGGCAGCGCTCCCCGTTCCGATGCTTCATTCGTTCCCGGCAAGAGTTTCCGGCCAGTGAAGGAACCGCCTTCGAATCCCCCGGTGATGAGAGCTTTTCCTCCAAGCAGAATTGTCCTGTTATCTCGGCACGCGCCTTGCGTAGACCACGGCCGAAGGGCGTTACGTTCGAGACGCTCTCACTACAGACAGGAGATCTTGATGAACAAGGATCGAGGTCAGCAGAAAAACGCTCAGGGCAGTCAGGAGGGGAATCAGAAGCGCCAGGATGACCAGAAGGGCATGCACGGCGACCAGAAGAATGACAAGCAGGATGAGGATTTGGGCCGGCCCGTCAAGGTTGGACAGGGCGATCAGCGCTCTGAGGACGACCGTCAGGGCCAGGGCGGCAAGTCGGAAGAAAAAGAGGAATCAGGTCGTTCTCGGCAGTCAGAGCCGCGGCGGTAGGTTGCAGACTGCAAGGGTCGCAAACAAGCGCCCGTGTTCCCGCGGGTACGGGCGCATTAAGGGAACTGGAGGCCGTGGGCCGCACGGTCCCGGCCTCCAGTTCTCATAAATTCACGACGTTTGCTCGCTACAAGGAGGGACGAAACATGGCCCCTTTGAGGATTGTCGGTATCGCCCTGCTGCTCTTGGGTCTGGAACTGCCCCCAAAACCTAGACCGTTTCGAGGTTAAGGATTTCGGCTCCTGCAGCCTGGGGACCTGCCCCGAAAAACTAGACCGTTTCGAGGTTGAGGATTTCGCCTCCTGCGGCCTGGTTAGACTGCCACGCGGCCACGAACTCCCGAGGGGGAATGTCCCCCAGCGAGCTGTGCGGCCGGTCCTCATTGTAGTCTCGTTGCCACTCCAGGATCTTGCGCGGTGAGCCGGGTTCGCCTCACGACGAGTCCGCCGACGAGCAGCGGGAGCTCGTGGAAGGGGGCGCCGACCACATCGCGCCGACCATGCGGGAGCTTGAGCGGCACGTCGCGGAGCTGAGCTTGCTGGCCGAGACCTCCGGCTCAGAGGGAGGGAAAGCGCAGGAGATGCGTGTCCCAGCCGTGCGTTACCCGCTCTTCGACGCCCGGCCGGTCTAAGCGCAGTCCGAATACCTGAGCGAACCGTCGCACGAGGGCCTGGCCGGTCCCCACACGGCAGCCAGCCCGCGCTGCGGCGAGCACGTCGCCGGCCAGGGATTCGAGCCTGCCGAGCGCCGACGGTGTATTCAGGTCGTCGTCCATCGCCGCGGTGAAGTCGGCCTCGGCGCCGGCCACGTCCAGCGGCTCGCCGTTGCCCCCGGATACGGTGGCCGCGGCGCGCAGCTTCTCCGCGAGCTGCGCTGCGAGAGCGAGCGCGGCGGGGTCGTGACTCCATGCAAGGCGATAGTGATGCTGTCCGAGGTAGAGGCGGAGCGCGTCAGGCGACCAGTGCTTCAGCAGGTCGCGCACCATGACCAGGTTGCCCAGGGACTTGCTCATCTTGGCGCCTTCGTGCTCGACCATGGCCGTGTGCAGCCAGACGCGGACGAACGGCGAGCGGCCCGTGACGGGCTCAGCCTGGGCGATCTCGCACTCGTGATGCGGGAAGAGCAGATCGCCGCCGCCCCCGTGAACGTCGAGCGTGGGCCCCAGAAGGCGCGTGCTCATCACCGAGCATTCGATGTGCCAGCCGGGACGGCCCGGACCCCACGGGCTGTCCCAGGTCGGCTCGCCCGGCGCCTGCGTCTGCCAGAGCACGAAGTCGAGGGGATCGCGCTTGTGCGAATCGTCGGGCCGGTTGCCGCGCTCATTGGCCACCGCCAGCATTTCGGACCGGGGCAGATGACTGAGCCGGCCGAAGGCGGCCCAGGCATCGACGTGGTAGTAGACGCTGCCGCCCGATACGTAGGCGAGGCCGCGCTCGATCAGCGCGCCGACGGCGGTGACGATGTCGGGAATGACGTCGGTGGCGCGGGGGTACTCGTCCGGCGGCCGAACGTTCAGGACCTGCATGTCGCGGATGAAGTGCGAGGTCCAGCGATTGCCGAGGGCGCGCCAGCCCACACCGACCTCGGCCGCCTTGCGCAGGATGTCGTCATCGATGTCGGTGACGTTCTGGGCGTAGCGCACGGCCAGCCCCTGGTCCTCGAGGTACCGAACGAGCACGTCGGCGACCGTGTAGGTGAAGGCGTGGCCGAGGTGCGTGGTGTCGTAGGGCGTAATGCCGCACACGTAGAGGGTGAAGGCCCGCCCGGGGGGCTCGAGCGGCTCGACCGCGCCCGACAGCGTGTTGTAGACGTTCACGCAGTCATCGTAGCAGGCCGGGATCTTTGACGGGATCTGATCTAACTAATAGTCTCAGTCAGGATTCTCCTGAGGATCTGTTCAATCTCCCTATTCCAGTCCTTCGGAGCAGGAGGCCAAGTACTAGGCTGCCACGGCATGAACGTTGTAGATTGATTGTCTCGAACCTTTTTATACTGCATCTATCTCCTCCTCAATCGAGTCTCCCAGAACCTATAGAAGAAGGCATCCAGCGCAACCATGTCAGGCGCGTCACATTTCCGCCCAAATTCCTGCAACAGATCAGCAAACGCGCGATATCTTAGTCCGATCGAACCTCCGCCCCCCGAGTCGTATCCGAAGTGCTTCAGCGCCTTGATAACCGGGTCGTTGTACACCGGCCACTTGCATCGAGCGTGAACGGCAAGAATCTTCGATACGCCATTCAGGCCGAGACCCTCAACACGGTATTGCCCACCGAGCTCCAGGAGAGCCGCTACACGGCTCTCGATAAGGATCCGTTCGTTGACGAGATATCTCAAGCAGGCCTGAAGGCGATCTCGCTTTCTGTAAGCGCGTTCTCGGTGCACTGGGATGAGATGCCCCATTGCCCAAACCGAGTGTGTCTGAGTTGGGCACAAATCTGGGCACAAACTCAATTTAGGGAGAATTTCGAAGCGGGCAACTAGCTGAAAATAGTGGTGGGCAGGGACGGGATTGAACCGCCGACACCAGGATTTTCAGTCCTATTTCCCAAGTCGTGTAAGTACGTGTAACTGTTTGCGGTGGAAAGAGAGTGTGACGACGGGCTCGTGCGTTGGAGTGCGCTGGAATGATCAGGAATGCGCCCGAGTTGGGCACAACTTGGGCACAAACGAGTCGGCCTCCTACTGGATGCCCTCGTCCACCCGCAGCAGTAGGGACGGGGAAATCATCAGACCAAACGCCTTGGCCACCTTGACGCTTAAGCCCGAATTTGCAGGTCTCCCCCGCCCTTGGTCCACTAAAAGGCCATTGTCTTTTTGGCGACGGATCGTGCGAGTTTTATTCAAGGCGCAAAACTCGCCGTCGACGGAGGGCGCACGGCCATTTAAGGGCCGATTTGGGTTTTATTTAAGTCGGATGAAGGGTGGTGATGTGTCCTGATGTGTCCCAGCGACACAATTCTACCGGGGGATCATCCGGCGTCGCCAGCCATAGAGCGACAGGCCGCCCATGCCAACGATAAGCAATGTGAGGGTAGAGGGTGCGGGGATGACTGAGAATATGAAGTCTTGATACGCTCGCACGCGGGTGTCATAGGCGACGTTGCCAAACCGCGACTGATCATCGGAACCAGAGGACGTAATCCCCACGAGGATCCATGGACTCCCCCCCTCCAGACGCTGGAACATCGGCCCACCAGAATCCCCCGATGCTGGGCTCCCTTCAAAGTTAATGAACCCACAGCATTCGAGATGAGTGTCTCCGACGGCTCCGCTCTTCGTTGGATCTTTGGCATTCCTCAACCCGGTTGACCCGTTGTTGCCAGTACTCGGATCGTCGAAGTCGTAGACCAGCGTGTTGGCGGGCGGGTTGTTGCGTCGAATTCCCACTGCATCATTTGGTAGGTCTATCGGCCCGAATTGATCCACCGTGTTGAGCATGTATCGCTTCTCGCCGCTGGGGCCCGTGGCCCCCTGGCCGTTCCCCGAGATTCCAAATCCAACCTTGACGGTCGTGAGAGCGGGGTCGCGTTCATCAGGGATCTGCCCTGTGTCGATCGGGTAAAACGTGACCCCTGGAATCGGGGCCGCGAGCGTCATGATTGCCAGATCTTTCCCGACAACGCGATGACCCTGACCCATGCCATTCATATCGACATATCCAGGAGCCAGATCCACCCGAATCGGGTTGAACGGCTGGTCTCCAAATTCCGGAAGTCTGAATGGCGAGACAGCCTGCAGGGGGGCCTGTGGCCCCATTCCGTCAGCACCGAAAAAGCAATGGGCCGCCGTCAATACATGCTTCGGATCGATGAGCACGCCCGAGCACCTGCCGAATCCGACAGCATAAAACCCGACCCCTTGGAAGAGCTCTCCCTCGATGGGTGAATTCAGCGACTCGGCGAAATCCGGGGCCGTGGCTCCCGCTATGACAATCGCCCGCACCGGATCAGGGAAGCTCATCACAGCCAATAGTGCTATGAGAACGATCCAACCAAGAGAAGTTCTACGCCGAAACTGGCGCTTCATGGCGATCCTCCTTGCAACAACCGGTCGCTAATCAGTGCCAGAGCCTGGCTCATCGCGAGGCTTGAACCGGGATTTGCGATTTGGACCCATCTTCTTCCTCGTTTCACCCTGGCGGGCGGGCGACGTGACACCTTCACCGCCGTGCTGCCCGCTCGTTAGCAGGTGAACGGCTCGTTTTCGCGGCGCCAGCACCCTGATCTCGCCTCTTCCGAGAGCTGGCCGCCCTCCGTGGCGACACCTCCGCCGCTGCCGACCCGGCTCCCTACCTGAGCCGTCCACCCGATCACGTCGGGTGCCACGCGAGCCGCTCGATGCGCACAACGATCTGCCGGAACAAGGATCGTGTCAAGTAGCTTTCGGCAAGCTGCAGCGTGAAGTACCGAGCATGTCGGATCAGCCGCCCGCCTGTCTTGAACAGCCGCTGCTGGAGGCTCGTGAGGGACCAGGTCTGGATGGCGACGGGCAGTGCAAGCCGGCGGAGCAGATTGCCGAGGCGAAATCGCACACGTTCAGGGCTTCGTTCGGTGTCGCGATCGACGCGCGTTTCGGAAGGTCGCTCTGAGCGTCAGCTGCGTCGGCAAAGCCGGCCAGCCACTCCGGGACGCCACAGGCCAGCAAGGGGCTCGAGGCGAGAAACGTCAAGAACCGCCGCCGATGGGCCCCCCTATCCATCACTTACCTCCTGCGCGCCGTCGGCTGCATGCGCTTGTTCGGCACCCGCTGGAAACTGGGAGAAGACGCTGGTATCGAGTCATTGGATGATCTCGTCCGCCCGCAGCAGCAGCGACTGCGGGATCGTCAGGCCAAGCGCCTTCGCCGTCTTGAGGTTGATGACCAACTCGAACTTCTTCGGCTGCTCGACGGGTAGATCAGCGGGCTTGGCACCCTTGAGGATCTTGTCCACGTAGACCGCCGCACGCCGCTGCATCTCGGAAGCATTGACTCCATAGGACATGAGCCCACCAGGGTCAACAAACACCCGGAGCTCATAGATGGCGGCAATCCGATGCGCGGCCGCAAGATCGATGACGGCCTTTCTATGCACGAACATAAAGGCGGGCGACATCACCACCACACCCTGATTGTGATTCTTCTTCATGCCGAGGAACGCGGCGGCCAAGTCCCCCCCTCGGCGCACGGTGAACGTATGAACCTCTATGCCGAGGCTCCGAGCCGCGATAGCGATCTCTTCACCGTCCCGAACGCGTATCTGGGGGAGTACCGAGGTTGTGACATCCTCTCGAAGCAGCGCGACCTTTGAAAGATTCGGTACGAGCGCCTTGAGAAGCTCGAGACGCTTCGGGATGAGATCATCGTTCAGGAGCTGTGACCCGGTGATATTGCCCCCAGGCCTTACGAGGCTGTCGACGAGTCCTGCGGCAACAAGATTCTCGTCGGCGCGACCAACCACGATGGGGATCGTTTTTGTTTCGAGCTGAAGGATCCTTGCCAGGCCAGCACTCGACACGAAGAGCACATCGACCTTGAGGCGTACGAGCTCGGCGGCGCCTGCGCGAAGCTGATCGACTGATTCGCCGAACCGTCGCTCGACGACCATGTTCTGGCCATCGACCCAACCGAGCTCTCTCATCGACAGCCAAAACGGGTTGGTCGCGACTGACTTCGCCAGCTCCTGGGGGGTCGGAGCTGTACCGATGCCGAGAATTCCCACGCGAGCCATCTTCTCTGACTTCTGCGCCTCGGCGGCGAGCGGCGCGGCGAGGAGGCCGCTTGCAAGTGTGTTGATGAACGCCCGTCGACTGATCATCGGGGCACCCGCCCAGCAGCGTGCACCATACCAGGACCTCCACACGAGCCGAGCGGGGAGCGGTGGGCCAAGTGGGCCGAAGGTAGCGCCGGGCTCAGAACAGGTCAAGTTCCTCAGAGTTCAGTCAGCGTGCTCAGGGCGCCCGAGACGATTTCCTACCCGATGCAGCCTCACGGAGGATGAGGCCGAGGACTAGAAGTCCTGTGCTCCCGTCGGTACGCCCCGGTCACCGGATAAGCGACACGCTGCTCTGTGGCGACCGGTGGCTCCTAGGTCAGACTGCACCGTCGCTTGTGATGCTTCACGGCTCGCTCACCCAACATGACACGAGGGAGCACTCTCACTGGAGGTCGCAATCATTATGGAGAGAACATTGTCGAGATAAGCAGTTCCAAACCCCCTGGAGCTCGGAGGGCATGGGAAGCTTGACGGTGGCCATGGGGGCCTCCTTGGCTGGGTGTGGCGCCGACAGCGCAGGGAATCCTCGAGCGGCTGTGTGGGTACGCATCCTACCACCGGGCCCAGGAGCGTGCCGAGCCGGCTCGTGCCAGTCACGGTATATACTCGGCACGCCATGCGCATCCTTAGCGTCACGCCGATCCTCGT
>WNFS01013045.1_pt1 | contig 11851 bp, 8 predicted proteins | sample 5400141 | NCBI WGS metagenome assembly WNFS01 (sample SAMN13153358, study PRJNA577476) | soil metagenome | isolation source: 60 cm saprolite under Madrone tree | place: USA:California | collected 2016-06-14 | reverse complement strand
GTGTTGTCGAGCACCAGCGGGACGCCGGCGTCATGCGCGATGGCGGCGAGCGCCTCGATGTCGACGATGTTGATCAGCGGGTTGCCGAGGGTTTCGGCGTAGATAAGCTTTGTATTCGCCTTTACAGCTTTCTTGAAGTCATTTGGGTTGTCCGGGTGGACAAAAGTCGTTTCAATCCCCAATTTCTTCAGGTTCACGTGGAGCAGCGTATGCGTGCCGCCGTAGAGCGTGGACGCCGAGACGATGTGGTCGCCGGCGCTGCACAGCGTGAGGATCGCCGTCACCTCCGCTGCCTGTCCGGTCGCCGCGGCAAGGCCCGAGCAAGCGCCCTCGACCGCCGCCATCCGCTCCTCGAACACCGCCACCGTCGGGTTGGAGATGCGCGAGTAGACGTTGCCGAACGTCTGCAGGTTGAAAAGGCTCGCCGCGTGGTCCGCGGAGTCGAAGACGAACGAGGTGGTCTGGTAGATCGGCGCCGCGCGCGCGCCGGTGGCGGCATCCGGAATTTGGCCGGCGTGCAGGCAGAGCGTCTCGAACCCGAACTTGCGGTCAGCCATGGCGCTGCGATTCTATCGGAGCCTCGCTGCGCGGCGTGACGGTGACGTGCACCGCCAGCTCCTGCTCGCCGCCGCCGAGGATCACGCCGCGCATCGGGGTGACGTCGCTGAAGTCGCGCCCCCAGGCGAGCGTGATGTGGCCGTCGTCCACTAGGCAGTCGTTGGTGGGATCGACGTCGACCCAGCCGACTGGCGGGCACCACACGGAGACCCACGCGTGCGAGGCGTCGGCGCCGACCAGGCGCGCGCGGCCGGGCGGCGGTACGGTGAGGAGGTAGCCGCTGATGTAGCGCGCCGCGAGCCCCTGCGCACGCAGGCAGGCAATCATCAGATGCGCGAAATCTTGGCATACGCCGCGGCGCGACTTGAGGACTTCGCGCAACGGCGTGGATACGCTGGTCGCCTTCGGGTCGAACTCGAAGTCCTTGTGGATGCGGCCCGCAAGCTCGAGCGCCGCGTCGAGCACGCGGCGCTTGCCGGGAAAGCTCGGCGCTGCGTACGCGGCAAGCTCGGGGAGGCACTCGACCTGCGGCGATTCGTACAGGAACTGCGCCGGCTCGAGCGGCGCCGCGTAGTCGATGCTGCGCAGCCGGTCGCGCAGCGTGTCCCACGGCGACGCCGGCGCAGCGCGCGCTGCGGCCGCGCGCGGCGCCACGCTCACCTCCGACTCGGCGCGCACCTTGAGCGCCTGGTGCGCCGCCGCGATAAGCAGTTGGCGCACCGGATTGCCGAAGTCGTCTTCGCGCTCGGTCGCTTCCGCCGGCTGCGGCTCGCTTTCGATGTGATGCGAATGCAGTCTCTGCCAGGGCAGTACGCGCGGCGTCAGGTGCAGCAACTGGTGGGAGAGCAGCACCGGAGTCGCATAGCGGTAGAGCGTCTCGTGAACGACGCGGTAGCGCATCAGGTAGCGAAGGTTTGTCGGTTGACCTCGCCGACCAGGGCAAAAAAGCGCAACGCCAGCTGCTCCGAAAGCCGTGCCGTCGCGGCCGACCAGTCGTCGAGAAGCTGGGCGAGCCGCGCGCTGTCCTGCGCCAGGTCGGTGGCAGGATCGATCGCGCGCAGTACCTCCAGCGCGCCATCGAGCCGCTCCTCGAGGACCTCGCCGAACAACTCTTCGCCCCGGCGCAGGTAATCGTGCAGCCCATGGAGCTGGAAGGCGATCGAGCGCGGGTTCGCCTCGTCGCGCACCAGCAGGTCGAGCACCGGCAGCCACTCCGGGCGCGCCATGTAGCGCGAACGGTAGGTGATGCTCGAGTCGGCGAGCTCGAGCAACCAGTTCAGGTCGGCGTCGCGTCCCCCCTTGAGCGCCTGCTTCAGCACGGCGCACAGCCATTGCAGGCGCTCGATTCGGCGGCCGAAGGACATGAAGCGCCATGCCAGGTCGCGCGTCATGCCGTCGAGCGCGAAGCCCGCGAGCGTCATCAGCGCGGCGATAGCGCGGTCGAGCTCGCCGAGCAGGTCGGCGAGCGCGACCGGCGGCCGGTCCTTGCGCAGAGCGAGACGCTGCATCATCTGGTTGAGCGCGAGCCAGTTGTCGACCGAGAGCCGCTCGCGCAGCTGGCGCGCGACGCCAAATAGCAGGCCGAGGTCCCGCGCCAGGCCGGGCGAGGCGTCGTTGACGATCGCCGCGCGCAGGGCGTGCAGCAGCGCCGCCTCGGCCAGCTTCTCGCCGGCCGGAATGATCTCGACGTGGCGCAGCAGGCTTTCGATGCCCGGCCAGCCGGGATCGCGATCGCTCGGCGTGTCGTCGATAAGGCGCACGAGCGCGACGCGCAGCAGCCGCGCGACGTCCTCGCAGCGCTCCGAATAGCGGCCGAACCAGAACACGTTCTCGACCACGCGGCTCGACAGGTTGGCGCCGGCGCGTACCAGGTCCGGCGGGCCGATCTCGCGGCGCAACAGGCTGAAAGCGCTGACCGGGCCGGTGGAGAGCACCCAGGTGTCCTTGCTGCCGCCGCCGCGCTGCATCGACACCACGCGCACGTCCGGCCCGGTGGCGACTCGCGTCAGCCCCCCGGGCATCACCACGTAGCCCTGCGGCGTCGCGCACGCGTAGACGCGCAGCTGGGTCGCGCGCGCGAGCAGCCGCCGCGGGTGCTGGCGATCCCATACCGGCGCTTGCGAAAGGCGCACCATTTCCTGCGCGATGAAGTCGTTGGGCCGCGCGCGCATGCGCGCGACGAGCTTGTCGCGCGCTTCGGCCGACAGGTCCTCGCCGAATTCCGGGTCGAAGCGCACCTGGGGGAAGGCCGGCTTGATGACCAGCTGCTTGAGGTGGGCGATGGCTTCCTCGAGCGCGGCCGGCTCGCCGCACCACCAGGTCGCGACCGAGGGCATCTTGAGCGGCTCCTCCAGCAGGTGCTCGGCGATGCGCGGCAGGAAGCCGAGCAGCATTCCCGACTCGATCAGGCCCGAGCCGAGCGAGTTGGCGATCAGCACATTGCCGCGGCGCACGGCGTCCACCAGCCCGGCGATGCCGAGGGGCGAGTCGCTGCGCAGCTCGAGCGGGTCGCAGCTCTCGTCCTCGAGCCGGCGCAGGATCGCGTGCACGCGCTTCAGCCCTGAGAGCGTCTTCAGCCAGACGCAGCCCTCGCGCACCGTGAGATCGCTGCTCTCGACCAGCGGCAGCCCCAGGTAGCGCGCGAGGTAGGCGTGCTCGAAATAGGTGTCGGCGCCGGGTCCCGCGGTCAGCAGGACGACGAGCGGAGAGCCGCTGCCATCCTTCGGCGCCCAGTGTCCCAGGCTGTCGCGCAGGGCGGCGAAGAAGCCGGCGACCCGCGTTACCTTGAGGTCGCGGAACAGGTCCGCGAACAGGCGCGAGATCACCAGCCGGTTCTCGAGGGCATAGCCCGCGCCGACGGGTGTCTGCGTGCGGTCGTGAACCACCCACCATCGGCCGTCGGGCGAACGCGCCAGGTCGGCCGCATAGAGGTGCAGCCGGGCGCCGCCGGGAACCGGCACGCCGCGGCAGGGGCGCAGGTATCCTGCGTGCGCGTAGACCAGCGCGGGCGGCAGCAGTCCTTTCATGAGCAGCAGCTGCTCGCCGTAGACATCCTCGAGGATGCGGTCGAGAAGCCGCGCGCGCTGCGCCACCGCCGCCTCGATCTGCGCCCACTCGCCGTGCGGCAGGATGAGCGGCAGGACGTCGAGGTCCCACGGACGGTCGGCGCCGTGCGGGTCGGCGTGCACGTTGTAGGTGACGCCGTCCTCGCGCACCTGGCGCTGCACCGACTTGAGCCGGTCGCGCATCAGCTCTGGCGAAGTGGCGGTGAGCTCGTCGACCATCTGCCGCCAATGCGGGCGCGGCGTCAGCGGCGCCTCGAGCATCTCGTCGTAGCGGGCGCGGGCCTGCGGGTAGGCGTCGAGCAGTTCTCGCGGCATGCGCGGCTCAGGTTAGCACGGCTACCATCGGACGCAACCCGACCGACTAGGCGCGGCGCAGGTCGAGCGTGAAAGGGAGGTTTGGGTTGCGCTCTTCGGCGCGCACCTCGACGCGGCCGGGCGTATGGCCGAGTGCCAGAAAGCGGGACAGGCGGCGGCCTTCGGCTTCGTAGGCATTGACCGGGAAGCTGTCGTGATGGCGCCCCCCGGGATGCGAGACATGGTACTGGCAGCCGCCGAGCGAGCGGCTCATCCAGGTATCGACGAGGTCGAAGACGAGCGGCGTATGCACGCCGATCGTCGGGTGGAGCGCTGAAGGCGGTTGCCAGGCGCGGTAGCGCACGCCCGCGATGTACTCGCTGGCGTTGCCGGTCGGATGCAGCGGCACCCGGCGGCCATTGCAGGTCAGCGCGTGGCGCTCGCCGACCAGGCCAGTGGCTTTCACCTGCAGCCGCTCTACCGAGGAATCCACGTAGCGGGCGGTGGCGCCGGCCGGATTTTCCTCCCCCATCACGTGCCAGGGCTCCAGCGCCGCACGCAGCTCGACGTGCACGCCGTTCGCTGCGAACTCGCCGTAGCGCGGGAAGCGAAATTCGATGAAGGGATCGAACCAGCGCTCTTCGAAGGCATAGCCGGCGCGCTGCAGGTCGCGCGCCACGTCGCGAATATCCTGGGCGGCAAAGTGCGGCAGCATCCAGCGGTCGTGCAGCTGGGTGCCCCAGGAAACCAGTTTCCCTTCGTAAGGCTCGTGCCAGAAGCGGGCGACCAGGGCGCGCAGCAGCAGCATCTGGCACAGGCTCATGCGCGCGTGCGGCGGCATCTCGAAGGCGCGCAGCTCCACCAGCCCGAGCCGGCCGGCCGGGCCTTCGGGGGAATAGAGCTTGTCGATGCAGAACTCGGCCCGGTGCGTGTTTCCGGTGAGGTCGGTGAGCAGGTTTCTGAGCAGCCGGTCGACGAGCCAGGGCTGTTCGCTTTCCTTGGCGCCGGGTAGCGCCTGGTCCATCTCCTGGAAGGCGATGCCCAGTTCGTAGAGGCTATCGTCGCGGGCCTCGTCGACGCGCGGCGCCTGGCTGGTGGGGCCGATGAAGGCTCCGGAAAAAAGAAACGACAGCGCCGGGTGGTTTTGCCAGTAGGTGATGAAGCTCTTCAGCAGATCGGGGCGCCGCAGCCAGGGGCTGTCCGCGGGCGTGGGGCCGCCCAGCGTCACATGGTTGCCGCCCCCCGTGCCCGTGTGCCGGCCGTCGAGCATGAACTTCTCCGTGCCGAGCCGCGTCTCGCGCGCCTCTTCATAGAGGATCCGGAGGTTATCGCTCAGCTCGCGCCAGCTCGATGCGGGGTGAATGTTGACTTCGATGACACCCGGGTCGGGTGTCACGGCGAGCACTCTTACGCGCGGGTCGCGCGGCGGCGCATAGCCTTCGAGCCGCAACGGCATCTTGAGGCCGGCCGCGGTGTCCTCGACGGCCGCGATCAGAGCAAGGTAATCCTCGATGCGGGTGACGGGCGGTATGAAGACGTAGAGCTGCCCGTCGCGCACTTCGACACACAGCGCGGTATGGATGATCTCGGGCGGCTTGGGCCGTTCCTTTGGATTGCTGTCGTCGAGGCCCGGCCGGACTTCGAACGAGTCGAGCGGAAACTCCGGGTCCAATTCCTCGGGCGGCACCCAAGGCAGCGTCGCGAGCGGCAGGCGCAGGCCCATCGGCGAGTCGCCCGCCAGCAGGTACAGATGCTCGCGCTTGAGCGGCCATCGGCTTGAGCGCCACCCGACGTCGGTGGGTTTCAAGGGCAGCGCGTAGCCGGTGGCCTCGCCCAGGCCGCGCTCGACCAACCTCGCGAGGCGCTTTCGCTCGTCCGGATCCTTCAGGTCGGCTTTGAGCGGATCGACGTTGACCGGCAACGCCTGCTCCTGATGGACCATCTGCCAGACATCCTCGAAGGCGGCAATGACATGGCGAGGATCCAGCGACAGGCGGCCCGCCAGCGCCTCGATAAATTTCTTCGCATGCGCCGGCGTGAAACCGTAATCCTTGCCGCTTTGCGCAACCAGCGTTTCGTCGCGCCAGATCGGCTTGCCGTCCACGCGCCAGTAGACGCCCAGCGCCCAGCGCGGCAGCGGTTCCCCGGGATACCACTTGCCCTGGCCGAAGTGCAGCATGGCGCCGGGAGCAAAGCGGGCCTTCAGACGGTGGGTGAGCTTCTCCGCGAGGCTGCGTTTCTTCGGCGATAGCGCGGTGATGTTCCATTCCGGCCCGTCCGGGTCGTCGATGGACACGAAAGTCGGCTCGCCGCCCTGCGTGAGCCGCACGTCTCCCGACTCGAGTTTCGCGTCCACCCGGTCGCCGAGCGCCTCCATGGCCAGCCAGTCGGCGTCCGAATAGGGCTTGGTGACGCGCGGCGCCTCCCACACGCGGTCGATCTTCATCGCGTGCGAGAACTCCGCTTGGCATTGTTCGGTGAGGCCGGTCAACGGCGCGGCGCTCGCGGGCTCATGCATGCAGGTCGGTGAAGTCCACCTCCGTGCCGGCGGGCCCCTCGAGCGGCCTGACGTCCGGTTTGAGCTGAATCAGGTAGCCCGAGACGAAGCGCGCGGCAAGTCCGAGGTGGCGCAGCAACTGCACCAGCAGCCAGCCCGAGTCGCGGCAAGAGCCGCTGCCGAGCGCGAGCGTCTCCTCCGGCGTCTGGATGCCCGGCTCGAGACGGATCACGTAGCGCACGTCCTTCTGCAGCCGCTGATTCAGCTCGACGAGGAACTGGTTCGTCGGCTTTGGCTCGCGCGGCACCTCGGCGAGGTAGGCCTTGAAGAGCGGCGTCGCCGGCAGCTTCACGAGGTAGGGCGTGAGTTCGTGCAGCTGCCGGTCCTCGTATTTGAACGGGAATTTCTCTGCGTAGGGCTCGAGGAAGAAATCGAACGGATTGATGACCGACATCTCCGCGATCAGATCAACCTCGAGCTTCAATTCCCGGGCGCGCTCGGGGAAGACGATCCGGGCCAGCCAGTTCGACTGCGGGTCCTGCTGCCAGTTGACGAAGTGGTTGGCGGGCGTGACGCGCAACGAGTACGAGAGGACCGGCGTGCGCGAGTGCGGTGCCGGGCGCAAGCGCACCACCTGCGGGCTGAGCGCGATCGCCCGGTCGTAGCGGTAGTGCGTGACGTGATTGAGCGCGACGTGGATGCTCATTGCTCGCCCGCCTGCACGTGGGCCTGCGCTACCAGGGTCTCGGTGCCGCCGCCGGTGCGTACGCCGCGGATCGGACAAGCGTCCAGGTAGTCAGCGCCGACCGCGATCTTGACGTACGCCTCGCCGATCGGCGTGTTGTGCGCGATATCGAAGCTGCGCCAGCGTTCTTCCACCCAGGCCTCGACCCAGGCGTGCAGAGCGGTCTTCGCCAGTCCTGTCGAATAGTAGTAACCCGAGACGTAGCGCGCCGGCACCCTGATGCGGCGGCAGCAGGCGATGAAGCCGTGCGTCATGTCCTCCGCAGTGCCTCCCTGCTGGTGAATCGCTGCGGCGAGGGCGCGCAGGCCGGGATGCGTCACCCCCTGGCGCTTGAGCGGCTCGACCAGCGCGTCGATCTTCGCATCCGCGCGCGTGTGCGCGGTCGGCCGCAGAAACAGCAGGGGCGACAGCGGCGTGCCGGTGAAATCCGATGGCTCGTCGAGGCTCGGCGCGGTCTCCACCGTGCCGCCGGCGTCGATCGAGATCTCGGACACCGGCTTATCGATCGTCAGCACGTGCAGGACGTTGCCGTAGCCATCCTGGGTGCGCATGCGCCATGAACTCGATCAGCGCCGGCAGCGTGAGCTTCTCGTGGCGCCCGAGGTAGGCGCGCTGGATACGATTGCCGAGCTCGTCGATGTCGGCAAGGCACGCGGTCAGGAACTCGTGCAGCCCGCTCTGGAACACTTCCTCGATATCGGCGTAGGTGAGCCGCGCGTGCAGCTCGTGCGCCAGGCGCTTGGCCGCCTGATCGCTCTGGCCGCGAATGCGGTTCATGGCCTCGCCGACCTGATCGAAGCAGGCGGCGAGCGAGCGCGGCATGCGCCGCTCCAGGATCAGCAACTCGGCCACTTTGATCGGGAAGATCTGGTCGCGGTAGAGGACGCGGTAGGTCTCGAACGCCGACACCGAGCGCAGCAGCGCCGCCCACTGGTAGTAATCGAGGGCCCCGCCGACGTCCTCGACCGAAGGCAGCCGGATGTGGTACTTCACATCGAGGATGCGCGCGGTATTGTCGGCGCGCTCGAGAAAGGTGCCGAGGCGCGAGAAGTTGAACGCCTCGCCTCGCACGATAGTCCCGTAGGTCACGCCCCGGAACAGATGGCTGCGGTCCTTGACCCAGTCGAAGAACTGGGTAGCGCCGGCGCCGGTGACGTGGCCGTGTTTCATGCCGCGCAGCTCGAGCCAGGTGGCGTTGAGGGTCTCCCACATTTCGGAGGTGATCTCGCCGCGCACCGCGTGCGCGTTCTCGCGCGCCCCTTTCAGGCAGGAATAGATCGACGAGGGGTTCTTCCCGTCGAGCGCCATGAACTCGATCAGCGCCGGCAGCGTGAGCTTCTCGTGGCGCCCGAGGTAGGCGTCCTCGGAACCGGTGATCGTCAGGGGCGCGAGCAGGTTCTGCTCCTGCACGTCGGCGGTGCCGAACAGCACCAGGTTCGAGGTCACGCCGAGGATGCGCGCGGTATTCTCGGCGCGCTCCATCTGGCGGCTCATCCAGAATATGCGGTCGGCGACGCGTGAAATCATGGGCTAGTCGACGATCCATGTGTCCTTGGTGCCGCCGCCCTGCGAGGAGTTGACGACGAGCGACCCCTCGCGCAGCGCAACGCGGGTGAGGCCGCCGGGCACCATCTTTACTTCCTTGCCTGAAAGCACAAAAGGCCTCAGGTCCACATGGCGCGGCGCGATGCCCCGGTCGACGAACGTGGGACAGGTGGAGAGCGACAGCGTGGGCTGCGCAATGTAGTTTGCGGGGTTGGCGCGGATGCGCGCGCGGAATGCCTCCACTTCGGCCTTGCTTGCGCTCGGCCCGATCAGCATGCCGTAGCCGCCCGAGCCGGCGACTTCCTTCACCACCAGCTCCGGCAGCCGGTCCATCACCAACTCCAGATCTTCGGGCTGCTTGCATTGCCAGGTAGGCACGTTGTCCAGGATCGGCTCCTCCCCGAGGTAAAAGCGGATCATCTTCGGCACGAAGGGGTAGGTCGACTTGTCGTCGGCGACGCCGGTGCCGATGGCATTGGCGAGCGCGACGTGGCCGGCGCGGTAGACCGAAAGCAGCCCGGGCACGCCGAGCAGCGAGTCCTGCCGGAACGCGAGCGGGTCCAGGAACGCGTCGTCCACGCGCCGGTAGATCACGTCCACGCGCTGCGGGCCGCCCGTGGTGCGCATGTGCAGGTAGCTGTCCTTCACGAACAGGTCCATGCCTTCCACGAGCTCGACGCCCATCTGCTGCGCGAGAAAGGCGTGCTCGAAGTAAGCGCTGTTGTGCTGGCCGGGAGTGAGCACGGCAACCACCGGGTCGCGCGCCTGCGGCGGCGCCGACGCGCGCAGCGTCTCGAGCAGCAGCCCGGGATAATGCTCGACCGGATGCACATGCTGCCGGGCAAACAGCTCGGGAAACAGGCGCATCATCATTTTGCGGTTCTCGAGCATGTACGACACGCCGGAGGGCGTTCGCAGGTTGTCCTCCAGCACGTAGTATTTGGCGTCCTCGTGCCGCACGAGGTCGATGCCGGCAATATGTGAGTACACCTGGTTGGGCAGGTCGAGGCCGAGCATCGCCACCTGGTAAGCCTCGTTCGTCAGCACCTGCTCGGCCGGGATCACGCCCGCCTTGAGGATCTCCTGCCCGTGGTAGATGTCGTGCAGGAAGCGGTTGAGCGCGGACACGCGCTGCACCAGCCCCGCAGCGAGCTTGTTCCACTCGGCCCTCGGGATGACGCGCGGGATGGTGTCGAACGGAATGAGGCGCTCAGCGCCCGCCTCGTCGCCGTACACGGCGAACGTGATGCCGACGCGATGGAACAGGAGGTCCGCTTCGCGGCGCTTCTCGGCGACGCGGTCCGCAGGAGTCTCCGCGAGCCAGTCGGCGAGGGCGCGAAAATGCGCACGCACTTCACCGTTTGCCGCACGCATTTCGTCGTAGTGCTGACGCTCCAACGGGATCCCTCTTTGGAACACACAAAGCAACCGGCATGCCGGACCATGCCAGCATTGCCGATCAAAGGGTTAGCCTACTGCACGCGGGCGCCGCGCACCAGCGCGGTGCCTCAGCTCGACGAGTCGTCGGGCGGTGGCTCGTTGCCGCGCGCGCTGCGGCGGTACTCGGACGGCGGGACGCCGACCTGGTTCAGGAAGAAGCGCGTGAAGTTGCTCTGCGCCGAGAAGCCGAGCTCCGCGGAGACCTCGGAAATCTTGTCGTCACCGGAGGACAGGCGCGAGATCGCCGTCTCGACGCACAGCATGTCTAGGTAGGCGCGGGGCGAGAAGCCCGTGCACAGCTGGAACAGGTCGTAGAAGCGCGAGCGCGACAGGCCGACGCGGTTCGCCAGCTCGTCCATGCTGAGGTCCTTGTTCGGCCGCGCGCGCAGCAGCCCGATCGCCTGCCGGATGCGGCTGTCCTCGAAGCGCGAGCCGCGCCACAGCAGCGCTGCGGCGCGCCGCTTGGCGAGGTAGGTCTCGACGATCAGCAGCACCAGCTCCTGCAGCATGAATTCCAGGCGCTCGGCGGACAGGAACCGGTCGTTCAGCACCTCGACAGCCAGGGTCTCGGCCAGGCGGCGGATGCGCGGCGTGACCGGCTCGCGCAGCAGCGCGAAGGGGCGCGGGTCTTCAGGCCCGAACACCGCCGGAAAGCCGGCATGCAGCCAGGCTCCCGCGGCGTGGAACACGAGCGCGCGCGTGGCTTCCTGGTAGACGTGGACCTCGCCGGGGTTGAGGAACAGCAGCTCGCCGTCCTTCTGCTGCAGGACGATGACCGGGTCGGCCAGCGCCTCGAGCATCTTGCCTGGCGCGAGCTCCATCAGCAGCAGTCGGCCGAACCTGCCTTCGAACAGGCGAACCAGTTTCCCCATGCGGGAAGGATACCTCAGTAAGCCAGCCAGCGGGGTCGCTTGGCCGAGATCACGCGGGTGTTCACCCCCACCCAGTTGAGCCCCCCGAAGAGGCGCCCATGCTCGATCTTGACGCAGCGGTCCATCACCGCGTCCAGCCCTGCGGCGCGAGCCTTGGCCGCCGCTGCCTCGTTTTTGACCCCGAGCTGCTGCCATAGCACCTTGGCGCCGATGGCGATCGCCTCTTCGGCGATCGGCATGACGTCCTGCGTCTTGCGGAATACGTCGACAATGTCGATCTTCTCCGGCACTTCGCGCAAGGACTTATAGCACTTCTCGCCGAGGATCTCGCCGTACTTCGGGTTCACCGGAATCACGCGGTAAGCGTGCTCCTGCATGTACTTCGCCGCGAAGTAGCTCGGCCGGTACCAGTCGCGGGACAGGCCGACGACGGCGATGACGTGGTTCTCCCTCAGGATGCGGCGCAGCGCGTTGATGTCGTCCATCGCCCGGATACTATAATCGCTCGAAAAGGTGGCAGCATGAAATCCGATCTGAAGACGCGCCACGGCGGCAGGATCCTCGCCGACGCGCTGGTGGCACAGGGAGCAAAGCTCGCTTTCGGCGTGCCGGGCGAGAGCTACCTGCCGGTGCTCGACGGGCTGTACGACGTGCGCGACCAGCTCGCCTTCATCGCCTGCCGCCAGGAAGGCGGCGCTTCCTATATGGCCGAGGCCTACGGCAAGCTGACCGGCGAGCCGGGCGTGCTGTTCGTGACGCGAGGGCCGGGAGCCACCAACGGCGCGATCGGCACGCATACGGGATTTCAGGATTCGACGCCGATGGTGGTGTTCAT
>WNFS01007591.1_pt1 | contig 11852 bp, 13 predicted proteins | sample 5400141 | NCBI WGS metagenome assembly WNFS01 (sample SAMN13153358, study PRJNA577476) | soil metagenome | isolation source: 60 cm saprolite under Madrone tree | place: USA:California | collected 2016-06-14 | reverse complement strand
CCTCAATCGGCGCGGCTTTCGAGTCCGCCAGTTCGGCCCATGCGGCCTCCTCATAAGGCTTGATTGTTGGCTTTTCCTCAGTGAGCGCCAGCTTCAATCGAACGTAGGCATTCAAGTGGCTGTCCGGAACGTGGTGGACGACCTGACGAACCGTCCAGCCACCGGCACGGTACGGCGTGTCGAGCTGCGCGTCGTTCAAACCCTTCACGGCGTCGCGAAGTCTTGCCGGAGTTTCCGCTATCGAGGCAATCGCCTGCTGTCGCATTGCTGAGGTCACATCCTTGGGCGGCTCGTATTTCCCAATCGGATAGCGCGGGTCCATTGCTTTTCTCCTCGTATGATTGCGGTTTCTCCGACACTCTAGCGCCGCTATCTCTGCGCGGTCAATCCGTGCCTCGATCGTTTCGACTCCAATTTGGCCCCTGCGCTTTCCCTTGGAACGAAATCAGAAGCACACGCAGCGCCTTCACCGAAATCCGAGTGATTTGCAGGAGAATGCTACAATATCGCACTCTCTTGTATCCGCCAGGCGCAGTCGGGAATCTAATAGCGGGAGAATATGCAAATGCACGACGTCATCATCATCGGGAGCGGCTGCGCGGGCCTTACGGCCGCGATCTATGCCGGACGCGCCAATTTGAAACCCCTTGTGCTAGACGGCCATGAGCCCGGCGGCCAGCTTTCGTTGACCACCCATGTGGAAAATTATCCCGGCTTCCCGGATGGCATTATGGGGCCCGAGCTTATCGAGAACATGCGCAAGCAAGCGCAAAAGTTCGGCGCGGAATTTAGGGCCGGCGCAGTGACGGAAGTGGATCTGAGCCGCCGGCCCTTCAAAATCATCGCTGGAAAAGAAACCTACGAAGCCAAGGCATTGATCGTGGCTGCGGGAGCGTCCGCGCGGCTGCTTGGCCTTCCCGGCGAGCGCGAGCTGATCGGCCATGGCGTATCCACCTGCGCTACCTGCGACGGCTATTTCTTCCGTGGCAAGCCCATTGCAGTAGTTGGCGGCGGCGATTCCGCGATGGAAGAGGCCAACTTTTTGTCGCGCTACGCGAGCAGAGTATATCTGATTCACCGGCGCCCCGAATTCCGCGCTTCGAAGATCATGATCGACCGCGCGAAGGCTAATCCAAAAATCGAATTCGTCATTCCCGCTGTTGTCGATCAGATCCTCGCTCCCAAGGGACACGTGGAAGGCGTGCGCGTACGCAATCCGGGGACAAACGAGACTCTCAACATTCCCCTTGATGGCGTGTTCGTGACCATCGGCCACGACCCAAACACCACGACCTTCAAAGGCAAGCTTGAAATGGATTCCGACGGCTATTTAATCGCGAAACACGGTAGCCTAACTTCCATTCCGGGCGTTTTCATTGCCGGCGATGTACAGGACCACCGCTACCGCCAGGCTGTCACCGCCGCCGCCTCCGGCTGCATGGCCGCCATGGATGCGGAAAAGTTCCTGGAAGAACACACCCAGTAGAAGCCTGCCCTACAGACGGGCATAATCATAGACGCATGCTCCGCGCGACCCTCCTCAAGCTGTCGGAAAGTGCCCGCTTCGCTCACTGGGTCACATCCAATTCCACCACCCGCGGCATGGCACAGCGTTTCGTCGCCGGCGAGACTCTCGACCAGGCCATCGCGGCCGCGCGTGCCTGCAACGACGCCGGAATGCTTGCCAGCCTTGATTATCTCGGCGAAAACGTTGCCACCACCGCGGACGCGCAGCGCGCGCGCGATTCCTATCTCGAAATTTTCGAGCGCATCGCCAGAGAAAACCTCCACGCCAATGTCTCTTGCAAATTGACGCAGCTCGGCCTCGACCTCAATGCCGATTTCTGCCAGGGTCTCGTTGTTTCCATCGTGGAGTTCGCCGCGAGGTACGACAATTTTCTCCGCGTCGACATGGAGGGATCAGCCTACACCTACCGCACGATCGAACTGGTGAAACGCGTGCGCGCGCGGAATCCCGCCATCGGAACGGTGATTCAATCTTACCTGTATCGCAGCGAAACCGATGTCCAGGATTTGCTGGCCTACGGATGCCGCATCCGTCTTTGCAAGGGCGCCTACAAGGAATCTGCGGACGTCGCGTACCCTCATAAGAAAGACGTGGACTTTAATTACATCCACCTGATCCAGCTCCTTTTGTCCAGCGGGTTTTACCACGCTATTGCCACCCACGACCCGCGCATGATCGCAGAAACGATCCGCTTTGCCGCTGCCAAACAAATTTCCAAGGACGATTTTGAATTTCAGATGCTGTACGGCATCCGCACCGATTTGCAGCGCCGACTGGTGAAGGATGGTTACCGGCTGCGTATTTACATCCCTTACGGAAAAGATTGGTTCCCCTATTTCATGCGCCGCCTTGCCGAGCGCCCCGCTAACCTGGGCTTCCTCTTGCGCAATTTTCTCCGCTCCTAGCTGACCTTCTCACGACGGCGTGGTCTTATTCAGCAGAATAAACTGCTACGTCTGTCATCCTGAGCGGAGCGAAGGACCTCAACAGACGCAATCCCCGGCGTGAGCCACAAATAGGCAATCCGGCGCGGCAGGCGTGAAAAGTATTTTCGGTCAATTTTTGCGGCAGACTGTCACGCCATCGCGGAGCGGTATAAGAACGGGATAGAGCTCCTTCGAGGCATAGACAAGCCGGTTGAATTCCTGCACGCCGAGGGTGTGCTTATCCTCTGGCGCTGCCGGTCGCGCGGCCTTGCCGGACCACAGCGTGTTGTCCGTGATGAACAGGCCGCCTCGTCGTAGTTTTGGCAGTGCCGCCTTTATAGCCGCGGGATATTGATGCTTGTCAACATCGTTGAAAATCAGGTCGAACTTTCCCGGCGCTTTCTTCACTAGCTCGAGCGCGTCACCTATTTGCACATGGATGCGCTTCGTTACTCCTGCCCGGCGAAAATTCTCCTGCGCGCGCCGTGCCTTCTCCGGGTCTCCGTCCGTGTAAAACACTCTTGCCCTCGGGCCCGCCGCCCGCGCTAACCAGATCGTCGAATAACCAATTGCAGATCCCATTTCGAAAATTCGTTTCGCGCCTGAGATTTGCACTAGTAGGGAAAGCAGCCGGGCTACCGCAGGCCCGATAATCGGTATCCGATTTTGCTCGGCGTAGTCTTCCATCTCGCGCACAACCGCGTCGCGCTCCGGGAGCAATTCGTAGAGATACTGCTCGACGTCATCCTGAATGTAACCACTGCGCAAGTTCTCACTGCGAATCATAGGCTTTCTCCGGGTTTCAGCGCGAGAATCGTGAGCCCTTTGATCTTCTTCGTCTCGTTTCGCAATTCTTCCACTGTACCGGTCAAAAACGGAAACGTAGCGTAGTGCATTGGCACGACGTGCTTCACGCCGAGCAGCCGGATGGCGTACGCCGCCTCGCGCGGGCCCATGGTGAAGCGGTCGCCGATCGGCAGCAGCGCCAAATCGGGCTTGTACAGCTCTCCAATCAGTTTCATGTCGCCAAAAGCCGCCGTGTCGCCGGCGTGATACAAACTGAAGCCTCCCGGCATTCGAACGATGTATCCTGCAGGCTCTCCACCGTAGTGCCGCACTCCGTTTTCGTCGATGGAGTTCGAATGAAACGCGTTCGTCATGGTCACTTCAAACTCGCCCACTCTCTGCGAGCCGCCCTTGCCCATCGGGCAGGTCTCTTCCACAAAGCCTTTGCTCTCGATCCACAAGCACGTTTCGAAAATGGCCGCGATCTTCGGCCGGTGCTGCTTTGCGAGCGCCAGTAAATCGCCCATGTGGTCCGTGTGAGCGTGGGTGAGAAAGATTGCGTCCAGTCGCGGCACGCCCTTCTTCAGCGGCGCAGGGCAAGCTGGATTGGTCATCACCCACGGATCGATCAGCGCCACCTGGCCGGACGGCGTCGTCAGGGAAAATGTGCTGTGGCCGAAATAGGTAATCCGATTGCCCTTGGTATCGATCATCCGGGCCTCCGAAGAGCATTTTCTGGCATATTGAAAAATTATTTTGTCTGCGGCGCCGCGCTCCCGCCCGTCCCGGACGAAAGCAGCGCGCGTATCGCGGCCTCGTACGTTGCGCGGTTGCCTTCGCCAAGCACATGGCCGGCCTGGCGCCCATCCTTGCCGTAAAAGAACGTGGCCGGGAGCGCTCCGTTCCATCCCGGAAGGACGGATTGATTGAACGCCCCTTCGTCTCCCTTTCTCTTGCGGTAGTTCGGGAAGACGGGTTTGTATCGCGTCAAGAATCGCCGCATCAGGATGATGTCGCCATCGTCGTCCAGGTTGATCCCCACGACGTGCAAGCCTTGCGGCGCATACTGCTTTGCCAGCTCGTTCAGCATCGGGTATTCGTCACGGCACGGTTCGCACCACGTCGCCCAGAACGTTACCAACACGGCCTTTCCGCGGTATTGCTCGAGTATTTTCTGGTAGCCCTGCGCGTCAATCACTTCCGGGTCGCGCGGCGGTTTGGCCTGCGGTGCGGCAAGTGCGCTCGCAGCGGCCAGAAAAATGAGTGCCACAAAAGTGGCCCGTATTCGCATTGGAGGATCCTTCCGCTTCATTCTACCGCATCTGCCCAAGTTGAGAATCCCATCCCCGCCGCGTACAATGTAGATGTGCCGCTTGTTGGCAACGGTAGAGACGTGGTATAAGGAAAAATTCACCGGTCGCGCTGATTTCTGGAAAGAGCTTCCGGGCCGCTGTCCCAACGAAGGAGATCGTGAATGGCATACGTGATTGCCGAGCCTTGCATCGGAACAAAAGACTCCGCCTGCGTGGATGTTTGTCCAGTGGACTGCATCCACCCGCGCAAGGACGAACCGGGTTTTGAAGCGGAGAAACAGCTCTACATCAGTCCGGTCGAATGCATCGATTGCGGCGCCTGCGTCCCGGTCTGTCCGGTGACGGCGATTTTTGCTCTCGAAGACCTGCCGGAGAAGTGGCAGAGTTACACCCCGATCAACGCCGACTGGTACACGAAGAAGGCGTAACTCGGTTCTTCCATTTTCGCAGATTTTTATATGCTTCGAAGCGGCACGCTCCGGCGTGCCGCTTCTCCTTTGGTTTCTCCTGTTTGCAGCGGCGCCTTTAGGTCGCCATCTTTTCTTCGGTCTTCATTCCGAACGATCTGCGCGCACCGCGCACGTCATTCCGTTCTGCTTTGCTGCTTATTAAGCTTCCAGCTCAGCAAGGCTGCCGCTATGTGCCCCTCCGGCTACGGTCCGCTTGCGTACTTCTTCAAAGGACGTCGCGAACAAGATTTTCTCCACAGCTCCCTGCACGTCCCGCCAAGTCTGCTTCAGCCCGCAGCTCGGGCCTTCCACGCACACCCCGCCGAGCATTTCGTTGTGGATGCAGCTCGATTCCGCAAACGCGCCGTCGACGATTCGCAATACTTCGCCCACCGAGATCTTCTCCGGCGCTCGCGCAAGCGTGTAGCCTCCATTGACGCCCCGCCGGCTTTCCAGGATGCCGCCGCGCTTTAATTCCAACAGGATTTGTTCCAGGTATTTCAGCGGAATGTGGTGCCTCTGGGCGATTTCGTGAATCGTCAACACTCCGGGATATTGCAACGCCAGATAAAGAACCGCTTGTGTCGCGTACTCGCCTTTTGCCGTGACTCGCATCGCTCGTCTTTCTCTTTGATTAGCGTTTCACACGCTCGTCTGCCTGTCAATCTTGCCCGCCTTTCACTGCGTTCCCCCGCCGATACCTGCGTTTGCGCACGTAGCGACGGCTGCCGCATCCAACTTCGGTACATGACTCGTTCCCGCGACCCGCTCCCTGATTTTGCAAGGCTGCGCGGCAGGGTATGATATTCGATGGAGAATCAACCCGCCCTCGTGCCGCAGAGTTTCCATCTCGTCTTGTTGATTCACGCCCATCAGCCCTGCGGCAATTTTGACCATGTTCTTGAGAAATCGTACCAGCACTGCTACCTCCCCTTTATCGAGCTGCTGGAAAAGCATCCGAGTGTGCGCCTCGGCCTCCACTATTCCGGTCCGCTCCTTACCTGGGTGGAACAGTATCATCCTGAGTATTTCACGCATCTCAAAAAGTTAGTGCAGGCTGGCCAGGTCGAGCTTGTCGGCGGCGGCTTCTACGAACCCATTCTCATCTCCATTCCGCCCGCGGATCAGCACGAGCAGATCACGCGTCTCACCGCCTATCTCGAAAAGCATTTTGGCAAGCGCCCCTCTGGCGCGTGGCTCGCCGAGCGCGTCTGGGAGCCGCAGCTTCCATCCGCTCTCGCTGCCGCGGGTGTGGGCTACAGCCTGGTGGACGACATCCACTTTCTTTCCGCGGGCTTCGAGCCGGAGGAGCTTTTCGGCGCTTATATCGCCGAGGACCGCGGCCAGAGCGTTTGGCTTTACCCAGGCCAGAAGGCGCTGCGCTACCTCATCCCCTTCGGCAAGGTACAGGACGTGCTCACCTATCTGCGCGATGCTGCTGCCGCGCATCCCGGCGGCGTCGCGGCCATGGGCGACGACATGGAGAAATTCGGCGTCTGGCCCGGTACCTACGAACACTGCTACGGCAAGACTTGGCTCGCGCAGTTCTTCTCCGCCCTCGAGGAAAATTCCTCCTGGCTGCGCGTTTCCACTCCCGGCGAATTTCTCGCCGCGCACGCGCCCCTCGGCCGCGCCGACCTTCCTACCGCTTCCTACACCGAAATGATGGAGTGGGTTCTGCCCAATCGCGTGCGTCAGCGCTACCACGCGGTGCAAAAGGAGTTCACTTCGCGCCCGGAAGTCCTTTCATTTCTTCGTGGCGGTCCCTGGCGCGGTTTTTTCCGCAAATATTCGGAATCCAATTTGCTTCACAAAAAAATGCTCCGTGTTTCCGCCCGGCTTGCCGCTGCGCCGGCGCGGCGAAGCGGTTCCAGAGCTTCCGAGGAGCTTGCCGAGGCGCGCGATCTGCTCCTCCGGGCGCAGTGCAACGATGCCTACTGGCACGGCATCTTCGGCGGACTCTATGCTCCGCATCTCCGTACCGAGCTTTGGCGCAGTCTCATCCGCGCGGAAGCCATCGCGGATCGTCAGACGCCCGGTGGCCTTGCCGCGCGAGTTGAATTGCTTGACTACGATGCCGACGGCGCCACCGAGCTGCTTTTCACCGCGCCCGAATATCAAGCGCTTTTGAAGCCCGCCGATGGCGGCACGCTCGCGGCCCTCGATTTTCGTCCCGCCGCCGCGACGCTCGTCAATTCCATCTCGCGGCGTCCCGAGGCCTATCACGCGCGGCTCCGCGATGCGGCGCAAACGACCGTCGGCGTCGCTTCCATCCACGAACAGACGCGCGCCAAGGAGCCGGGTCTCGAACGTTTTCTCCGCTACGACCGCTGGCCGCGCCACTCTTTCCGAGTCCTGCTCTTTGATCCCGCGCGCACCCACGCTGATTACGAAATGCTTCACTTGGAGGAGCATCCTGGATTCGCCGGCGGCGCGTTCCAGGTGCGCACTTCCGCCCCGCACGATGCGGAATTGTTGCGCGCGGACAATCTCGCGCCCATGGCAGGAGACGTCTCGGATTCACCACGGCTTCTGCTCACCAAGCGATTTTCTTTCGGCCCCGCGCCGAGGGGCTGCGAAGTTGCCTGCGAGATTCATCTGAAGCTGAAAGTGCCGCTGGAAAAATCCATCGTCATCGGCATCGAATCAGTCATCAATCTTCTTGCGCCGGCGGAGCCCGATCGCTTTTTCGAAACGCCCTCCGGACCGCGGAATCTCCGCTTCAGCGGCACGCTCCCGGCTCCTCAGCTGCGCATGGAAGACGGCTGGCAGCGCATTCGCGTCACGCTGCACGCGCCCGCCGCGGAAAAGTTCTGGGTCGCTCCTATCGAAACGGTCTCGGAATCCGAGGAAGGTTTCGAGCGCGTGTACCAGGGCTCGCAAATCCTTGCCGTCTGGCAGCCTGACTTGAGCGCTCAAAAATCCTGGAACGCCCGCCTCGTCTGGCGCATCGAGCACTTCTGATCCGCACGATGTTTATTTCTTGCAGTAAGGAACTACGAAGAAATGAGTAAGTCCACTTTGGTGAGAGGGGTTCCCGGCTACCGGCCAGCCGCTCTACTCCGCGATCAGCAAATTCTGCGCGAAGGGCCACTCTTCATCGATCCACTGTCCATCGCAGCGGAATCCCGTGCGCTTCGCCATCTCGATGGCTTCGTCCGCCCGGTATTTGTGTGCGCTTTCCGTCCAAATGGTTTCATTTTCGTTTAACATCACGCGCAGCCCCGCTGCCGGAATCTCAACCCTCTGCTTGCACGTGGATCGCAGATGCATTTCAATGCCAGCAAGTTCAGATTGAAAGCCGCCGTCACTCCCGCCGGATCATCGTATGCCAGCAGTTGATCCGCCACATTTTTCTCCAGGTCCGTTCCCAACAGCAGCGCGTCGCCGGTGCGGAGGATTTCTCGAATGCTGCGCAGAAACTTTTCTGCGGCATCGCGATCGAAATTGCCGATGGTGCTCCCCAGGAAGAGCACCAGCAAATGGTCCGCTTCCCCGCGTCCCTCGGCCACGTCCCGCAGTCCTTCCAGATATGGACGCTCGTACCCCACGATGCTCACCAGATCGATCCACCCCAGCTCTTTTTCGCATGCCTCCAGCGCCGAAGGTGAAATCTCGATCGGGTAGTAGTAGGTTTTCTGCCGTCGCGATAGCGCTTCCAATATCCATCGCGTTTTCTTCCCGCTCCCGCTGCCGAGTTCCGCCACCTGCACCGGCGAAGGCAGCCGGTCCACGATTTCGCTCGCGTAGCACTTCAGCAACCGCGCGTCCGCCCGCGTCAACCCGTACTCCGGCAGCAGGCAAATGGTTTCGAACAGCGCCGAGCCCACTTCGTCGTACAAATATTTGGAAGGAAGCTCGCGCTGCCCCCTCTTCGTCAGGCTGTCGCGCACGTCCGCCGCGAATTCGGACACGTGTCGTTCTGGAAGGGAACGAGTCAGCATGTGGGCTCCTGGGATTGGCCTTCTTAGTCCTCGACGCAACGAAAAGTTGCGTAGACGTATCGGTAATGCGGTTGGAACCAGTTTCGGAACGACGGCCGCAGCATGCACGCAGCCGTGCGCGGCGAACCGCCCTTCATGACGTAGTGTTTCCCGTCAAAAAAATTCGCGGAATAGCTGGGATAGAAAGGCATCGGCGCAAAGCCGGGGAAGGGTGCGAACTCCGTTCGCGTCCATTCCCACCCGTTGCCCAGCAGGTCCTGCACTCCGAAGGCGCTCGCGCCTTCCGGATGCGCGCCCGCCGGGGAAGCATCCCAATGGTGAAAATCGAAATTACCGTGCTGCGCGCTCGGCGCTTCTTCGCCCCAGGGATAGCTTCGCTCCGTTTTGCCTTCCGGGGCGCCATACGCCGCGCGATGAAACTGCGCTTCCGTCGGCAGCTTCCGCCCCAGCCATTTTGCGTACGCTGTCGCTTCTGCGTGGCTCGCGTACACGGGCCAATCGAGCGGCAAGCGGATTTCCTCGAACATGGCGCGGTACATCCACAAATTTCCGTCACGCTTCCAGAAGGCTGGATGCTCGATCCGCTCCTTTTCTTTCCAGGTCCAGTCCTCTCGGCGCCAGAGCGCGGCGTTTTCGTATCCACCTGCCTGGATGAAGCGCAGAAAATCGCGGTTCGTTACGTTGCGCGAGTCAATCGCGAATTCGCCGACCTCGGTTGCGTGGTCGCCCATCTCGTTGTCCCAACCGAATTCGTCGCCGTGAACCTGCCGCAGCCCTAGCGTCGCTCGCCCCGCGGGAATTTCCGCCATGTGCGATTTCGCTTTCGGCGATCGCCACTCGATATTGACCGGCCCGGGAATCTTCTTTGCGATGGGAAGCTGATGCAGCAGATAGGCCAGCGTTTCTGCGTGCATCAGGCGGTGCTCGACGGCCACCTCGAGCATCTGAACCAGTTGCGGATGCCCCTCCGACGGCCGCGCCAGCGCGTGCTCGATCGCTTTGTCCAGCCCGTCGCGCAGGCGCCGATTGTACCGCTCGATCTCTTCGCGTCCCGGCCAGTCCGCTGGCTTGTCTGTGGGCAGGCCTCCACCCACCGGATCGATCCCAAATGCGAAGAGCGTGTCAAAGGAGGGATGCAAGGACTGCAATCCAAACGCCCGCTGCGCCAGCAAGTTCCAGTCGAACGCTTCTACGTGGCCAAGATAAAAAATCAGGCGGTGCCGCTCAGGAATGGGCCGGTCATACATTGCTTCATCGCGCACGATGCGGAACACCTCATCCGTGCGCGAGCGTGCTTCCAGCAGGCGCGTATGAAGGTCATGACGGATACGAACAGCGCTGGTCGCAGCTCCCATCTCGTTTTCCCCTTCCCGTTGGATGCCGCTTCCGAGCGAAAGATGCGCCAAATTTCGGCGTCGGGGAGGCTGAGTGAGATACCATCGTCTCTCCCGTGCGTGGGAGTGTCAATCGAAATGAATGCGAAACCCATGACCATTCCCGATCCGGTAATTGAATTCCGTGGCGTCACCTACCGCGTCCCGCCCGCGAACGGCCACGCTCTTGTTTGCGATATTTCGTTTGCGGTTCACCCGGGCGAAACGCTGGTGCTTCTCGGGCGCAGTGGCAGCGGTAAGACCACTGTTCTCAAGCTCATCAATCGATTGCTCCTTCCTTCGGCAGGCCAGGTGCTCCTGGAGGGCCGCCCCACCTCCGGCTGGGACCCCATCCGCCTGCGCCGCGGCATTGGCTACGTCATTCAAGAGGCTGGGCTGTTTCCCCATTTCACCGTCGCGGAAAATATCGGTCTCGTGCCCGCGCTCGAAAAGTGGGATGCCCCTCGAATCGCCGCCCGCGTGGAAGAATTGTTGCGTCTTGTCGGCCTCGACCCCGCCAAATTCGTCGCGCGCCGCCCCCGTGAACTTTCCGGCGGCCAGCGCCAGCGCGTCGGCGTCGCCCGCGCCCTTGCTGCTGACCCGCCAATTCTTCTCATGGACGAGCCTTTTGGTGCGCTCGATCCCGTCACCCGCGCCGAATTGCAGCGCGAATTCAGCGCTCTCGCGCGCCGCCTCGGCAAGACCATCGTCTTCGTCACTCATGATCTCCGCGAAGCGCTCCTGCTCGCCTCGCGCATCGCCCTGCTCGAAGCGGGGCGCATCGTCGCCGTCGGCTCGCCGCAGGAATTTCTTCGCATTGACCATCCCGAGGTGCAGGCGTTCGCCGCATCCTTCGCCACGTCTCCCCCCACCCGGCCCGGAGCCTCTACATGACCACTTGGTCCTTCTTTGTCGAGCATCACGCTGAAATTTTTGACACCACAATCGAGCATCTCACGCTCGTCGTAATCGCCATGGCCTTTGCCATTCTCATTGGCGTCCCGCTCGGCATGTTCGTGGTGCACCGTCCGGCTCTGCGCAGGCTTGCCCTCGGCGTTGCCAGCATCCTGCAAACGATTCCCAGCCTCGCTCTCTTCGGTTTCCTGATTCCCATTCCCTTCATTGGCGGCATCGGCCGCCGCACCGCCATCGTCGCTCTGGTGCTTTACGCGCTTCTTCCCATCCTGCGCAACACCTATGTCGGCCTCACCGGAATCGATCCCGCCGTCCTCGAAGCCGCCGAAGCCATGGGCATGACCAACGCGCAAATTCTCTGGCGCGTCCGCTTCCCTCTGGCGCTCGCGGTAATTCTCGCCGGCATCCGCACCGCTACGGTGATCACCATCGGCATTGCCACCATCTCCGCCGCTATCGGCGCCGGAGGTCTCGGCACTTTCATCTTCCGCGGCGTCGCCATGGTCAGCGACGCCGTCATCCTCGCTGGCGCCATCCCCGCCGCCCTCCTCGCCGTCTTTGCGGACTTGCTCCTCGGCCTTCTCGAGCGCCGCCTCCGCGTCTCCTAAGCTTGCGTAG
>WNFS01010486.1_pt1 | contig 11855 bp, 6 predicted proteins | sample 5400141 | NCBI WGS metagenome assembly WNFS01 (sample SAMN13153358, study PRJNA577476) | soil metagenome | isolation source: 60 cm saprolite under Madrone tree | place: USA:California | collected 2016-06-14 | reverse complement strand
GCCCAGCTTCGATGCCGTTCTGGGTCCCTCGTAGAACCCTGTTCAGATCGCGGTAGAGCCGTTTCTTTAGTTCGTAGTCCAAGATGACGCGGCGAACCTTGCCACCGTTCATCTCGATTTCTGTGGCGATTCTTTGGGTAGAGCCGGTAGAGCGCGGCATCGTGAGCCAGTTCCTTGGGCTTGCGGAAGCCGTGGTAGAGAGCCTGCTCTTTCAGGACGAAATTGTGATGACGCACAAACCGTTTGCCTTCCTTGGTCAGACTGAGCACCCGAGAATGGGAGCCATCTTGGACCTCGATTTGGCGATCCGAAATGAGGCGCTGATTTTTTAGGTGCTGGAGATCCGGCTCAAGACGGGCTCGATTTTCGTTGTAAGCGAAGCGGTTCAAATCTTCAGCGGAAATGACGCGAAATTTTCCTAGCTCTTTTAGCGTGAAAATTTCGGAGTCGCGCAGGGCATAGTTTCCAGTGCGATCTTGGTAGGTTTTTCGGTAGCGATTGGCAAGCCGTTCGCGGACAACCTCTTCGCGCTCGGGAACAGTATTATTTCGCCCGCGGCCGCTGCTCCAGCGGCTGCGCCCAAGAGGCCGGAAATCGGCATACTTTTCAAGTAGACCGGGAAAATCAGACAGCTCGTAGGGACGCGACCAAGCAACCTCCAGTTTCGGAAGCGCGGCAACTCGTCCGTGTTGCGGCTTTGGGAGTTTTTCCCGCGGGTGATGAGGAGACACCCGTTCTTACTTAAACGCATCCATCACGAAAAGAGTTGCTCGATGAACAAAAATATCTAAAAAAAGTTCTCGAGTGTTGGACAATCTTCGTCATTGTCGTCGCGTGTTGCATGGTCTTGGGCGGTCGTGCGTGTTTTTGCTTGTTGTTCGTGCAAGATTCCCACGGGATTAGACAAGTTCGCTTGGAGCAAACAAACGGTCGGCCCGTTCCCTGAGTTGCAGTGCCACGATCCCATGGGCGACACAGCGCGGGACGTCTAGGGATGTTGAGGTCATGCGCGAGCGGCGCACGAAAAATCTCCTGGCGACGGTGACTTACGCCTGATTTTTGTCGTGGACGTCCGACCAAGCGGACTGAGGCCCCTGCCAGTTAAATCTGTTGCTGCGCCCGAATCATTTCCACCGCGTGATGCCGGCTATCCGCGTCGACTTGCCGCATAATTCGATGGATGTGATTCTTCACCGTAAATTCCGACAAGTTGAGATTGGCCGCGATCTCTTTGTTCGTCATACCCTTGGCGACCAATTCGACCATCTGCATCTGTCGGTTCGTAAGGGAAGATCTCGCCTCCGCACTCGGTCCCTGGGCTGCCTCTGCCCGTGAGCGCTGCGCCACGCGCTGAATCAGTGTCATGCAGAGTTGGGGAGGGCACACCGCCTCGCCTAGCGTCACCGCTTTCACCGCACGAAAAATTTCGAAGGCAGAAGCGTCCTTCAATAAATAGCCGTGCACACCATATGTTGCAGCCTGCCAGAATGTGTTCGCGTCATCATCCATACCGAACAGAACGACCCTGAAGCCCGGGGTCTGCGTCGTTTGGTATGCGAGGAAACGACTGTTCCTAAAAACCTTCATGCTGTCGGTCAGTACCACTTCGCATCCGTTTGCCACAATTTCATCGATCGCCGACTCGGTTGCGGACTGAACTCCAACAACACTGATGCTGGCTCTCTTTTTTAGTACCCGCGCTAACGTCTCTCGAACCAAGCGGTTTTCGGCGAGCAGGTATACGCTAGTCGTTCGGAGAACAGTTTGACAGACAGCTTCCATGGGGACCCTAGATTCTAAAGGTGCAAGACGGTTGCTGCACTTCAGGACGGCAGAGAAACTGCACTCCGTGCATAGTACATCGGCGACAATGATGTGCTACGTTAAGTGCCTTGTCAAGTACAGGCTCTGCCTTGCTTGATATTGCCAATCTCCGACGAAATGGTGCAGTCCGGGCCCGCGGCTGCCCGCCGTTCCCGCGAAGAGACCAATCCGTCCTTAGTCCGGTACTTACGCAAAGGACTAATTCCTATAGTCCGTAGTAGTCGGGACCCCATCCGCCGCAAGGTTGAGCCTTTCGGTTGCAAGACCTGCCCTTGTGGGTGCAACACCAAATTGATGCCACGTTGAGCCTACCCATTTCCCGGTAAACGCCAATAATGGCTTCTTCAAGGAGAAAGCCATGGACAAAGCGGTCCGAATCCTCGTCGCTAACCGGCCCAAGCTGATGCGCGAGCTGCTGCTGGCTACTCTGTCCGAGCAAAATTGGATTGAAGTTGTCGGTGAGGTTGCAGAGACATCCGATCTAAGCGATTGCGTTGATAAAACGTCGCCTGACTTGGTTGTCATCGATGCCGACGAGCCCGGTAAGCGCCCACACATTTGCGACATGCTCCTGCGACAGCATCCGCAACTGCGCATCATCGCCGTCGCCACGCAAGAGAATTACAGCGTGTGCTATTGGGCTTCCTTTGACATTCACTCCGACGACGTGGAGGCGTCCGAAGAGGGCCTGCTCAGCGCCGTGAAGAAGGTTGCCAGCCACGGTGCCACCGGCGCGTGCAGCTGATGCATGGAGATGCCGCGATGATTCGAATACGATTCTCGATAAAAAGTCTGATCGTTCTCCTCGGTTTGGCCCTCTGCGTTTCCGCCAATGCCCAGAATAACGACGGAACTGGTGCGCTTCCCAGCTTGAGTAGAGTCCATCGCCCGGCCGAGCCGTTCGAACTCGGCAAAGACAATTCCGACCGTGTCGCTGCTTCGGCTGTGCAAATCAAATCCGTACTGGCAAAAGATGCCGGGCTCTTGGTGGAACTGAAACGATGGGTCGCCAAAGAGGCTACCGATAGCGGCCAGATTGTTGACGACTCCTTGCTCACAGACGATGCCATCTTCAACCGCCTCGATACCGACGTGGCGTTTCGTTCCGTCGCCACCCGTCTTCTCCAGCGTTACGGTTATCTGCTGCCGAGCGTCAATCCCGATTCTCCGATTGGCAAGGAGGAGGAACTTGTCCTCAAAGAACGTGCGCGTCGCTTGGTGCAAGTCGAGGCACAAGAGGATACGGAATCACTCCGCCGCGGGACCAGCCAGGAAGGCTCCGACGACGGGCTGGCAAAAACCTCGTGCGACCCCCAAGTGGATGCGCGCTGCGAGAACGGACCGAACAATAGAATCCAAACGCGCGGAACAAGAAGTAAAGGACCTCTGGAAGGAGAACCGAATCTAACCAATCCTTCCGACCAATCGCCACGTTCCGGCAATCCGCAAACGCTGCGTGCTGATGAGGATCGTGATGATGGCATGTTCTCAGCTGTCGCAGGTTCGGTTCCGGCTGCGAAATTGGTCTCTGATCCGAGCCGGCGTCCTCAAGATCCGTTGAACCCCGCTCTCGATGCAGGCGCGTTCGACGGCAGCCGCAAATTGTCGCAAACCGATCAGCTCGAGAGTTTGGCGGCCTATTCCGATCGTACTGCGCCATCGGATTCAAGGGTCGACGACAAGGCGCCATTGCGGTCCCTCAGGCGTCCTGGCGTCCTCGTCGAAAAAGACCTCGAACCGGTCGCCATGGTCCACCGGCCAAATCCTTACGCCGATATCCCTTCGCTTTACGACATGTATGTCCAGGCGTCGTCGCGCAGTCTGCCGCCGCAGCGGTTCGGCCTTGAGGTCTTTCGAAACGGAACTCGTGAGCCGAATTCCATCCCCATGGATCTGCCCGTCGGGCCGGACTACGTTGTCGGCCCCGGCGATGGCCTCGCGATTGATTTGTGGGGCGGTGTTTCCCAGAGATTTATTCGCGTAGTCGATCGGGAAGGTCGTGTATCGCTTCCCGAATCCGGTCCAGTCCTCGTCAGCGGACGCACGCTCAGCGAAGTTCAGCAGTCGGTGCAGCAATTATTGCGCACGCAATATCGTGATGTCTCGGCGGAAGTGTCGCTGTCCAGACTGCGCACCGTTCGCGTGTACGTAGTGGGAGACGTTGCCGAACCAGGTGCCTACGACATTAGCTCGCTTTCCACGCCGCTCAACGCTCTGTTTGCGGCCGGTGGCGTGACCGCGCGTGGTTCTCTGCGCGCTCTAAAGCACTATCGCGGCAACACGCTCATCGAAGAAGTCGATGCCTACGACCTGCTCCTCCATGGCGTTCGTGGCGAGCCCCGTCGGCTTGAGAACGGCGACACACTGCTCGTACCACCGATAGGCGGACAGGTCACGATCGAAGGCATGGTACGTCGTCCCGCGATTTATGAATTGCGCGGCGAAGCGACATTGGAACAAACGTTGGAACTGGCAGGCGGTATTTTGCCTGCGGCGGCAGTTCAGCACATCGAAGTGCAGCGTCTGGCCGCGCACGAAAAGCGCACCATGTTGAGCCTCGATTTAGGCAACAACGGAGACAGCGATTCGCTGACTACGCAACTAACCGCCTTTAAGGTTCAGGACGGCGATCAGATCCACATCTTCCCCATCGCTCCGTATAACCCCGACACCATCTATCTGCAGGGACATGTCCTGCGTCCAGGACGCTATTCCTTCCGCGACGGCATGAAGTTGGCCGACCTCATCACGTCTTATAAAGATGTCCTTCCGGAACCGGCCGCTCACTATGCCTTTTGAACCGGCGCCGTCGGTTTGGGTGGGAGGCGAGGTTCGGTCTCCCGGCAAGTACGGCACTTCGGGCCAGGTTCGTCTGCGCGATGTCATCTTCTTGGCCGGTGGAATGACGCCGGACGCGGCCGTCGATTCCGCACAGCTGTTCCGCACGACGCCTGATGGCACGATGAAGATCTTGAGCGTAGACCTGGGACGGGCCCTCGCCGGCGATCCCCTCGAGAATATCCTCATCGAGCCTCGCGACCGCCTGCTCGTCCACCGCAACACGTCCAAAGTCGATCCTGCGACCGTTGACATTAAGGGCGAAGTGGCCAAACCCGGCAGGTATCCCCTGACCAGCAACATGCGCGTGGAAGATTTGGTGCGCGTAGCGGGCGGACTGAAGCGGAGCGCAGATTCGGAAAAAGCGGACCTCACTCGTTTCAACGCCGGCGCGTCCCAACCGAATGTCCAGGGCGAGAACATACCATTGCAACTTTCCCGCGCGTTGAGTGGAACTGCCGACGACAACATTCCGCTGCGAGATGGCGATGTGTTGACGATCCGCCAGCTTCCGGGCTGGAACGATATGCGCGCGTCCATCGCCGTTGAGGGCGAAGTGCAACATCCGGGCTCATACGGCATTCGTCCGGGCGAACGCTTGAGCTCCGTTTTAACGCGCGCCGGTGGTTTTGGCGCACAAGCATATCCCTACGGCGCCGTCCTTGTACGCCGGGACGTGCGCGATTTGGAGATGAAGTCTCACATAGAACTTATTCAGCGAGTGAAAGCGGAAGAAGTCAGCCTCAAGGCCTTGCCTGATACCGAACCGGACCAGCGCACGGCGAAATTGACGGCGATCGCGCAAACCGAAACGGCGCTGACGCAATTGCAAACGATCGCGCCGATTGGCCGCGTCGTCATTCATATTCGGCCGGAAATCAATTCCTGGCGGGACACCTCGAATGATCCCGCGGTTCGCGACGGCGACACGCTCATCATTCCAAAGAAAGCGGACTACGTCATCGTTTCGGGACAGGTTTACAACCCGACTGCAGTGGGTTTTCAGGGCGGTCGCAGCGCCCGTTGGTACTTGAGCCAATCCGGCGGCTTGACCCAACTGGCGGACAAGAAGGCCGTCTTCGTGATACGCGCCGATGGTTCGGTTTTGGCTTCCAAAAACAACACAGGTGGATGGTGGTCGGGTGATCCGTTAAGTGCGGCGCTTCGGCCAGGGGACACCATTGTCGTGCCCGAGAGGCCGCCAAAAATTGGCGGTCGTAATTGGTCGACAGTTATGCAGACGGCACAGTTGGCATCGTCGCTCGCCCTGGCCGTGGCGTATATCCATCCGTGAGTCGGACAGGGGAATTTCGATGGGGCTGCGAACAGCAGCGAGGCTCTTGGCCTGTGCTGCGATGGCATTAATAATGATGACCACCGGATCTTCGGCTGCCTTTTCACAAGCCGCAAATCAAACCGCTCCCGCGGAACATACCGCGACGCCTCGGTCCGAACAGTCCGCGGTCGCCGAGGGGCGCGACAGCGTTTCAACTACGCGTGCGTCGGACTCGGCGCCGAGGCAACACGAGTTCAAGCGGTTGGAGCAAGATTTCCTACTCGACCAAAAGCGAATTTGGACGAGTCCCGCCCGCTTGCGGTTCTCCGATGCGCAGTGGCTGGTGCCTGTCAGCGGGCTCGCCGCAGGACTATTTGCGACCGACGGCGCATTCAGCAGCCATCTTTCTCGCAATCCGAAAACCATCAGCCGCTACAGCAACCTGTCCAATGCCGGCGTCGCGGCGCTCATCGGCGGAGGGGGCGGTCTCTGGGTGCTCGGTCACGTTCGCCACGATGAACATTGGAGCGAGACCGGATTTCTCTCCGGCGAAGCTGCTGTCAATAGTCTCCTCGTGATCGAAAGCTTGAAGTATTCCCTGCGACGCGACAGGCCCTCGCAGGGCGATGGGTCTGGCCCGTTTTTTCGGAACGGACAGTCCTTTCCTTCCGAGCACTCGGCGGCTGCATGGGCTATCGCGGGCGTAATTGCTCACGAATATCCTGGGCCATTAACAAAGATTCTCGCCTATGGCGCTGCTTCAGCGATCGGTTTCTCGCGTGTGCGCGCTCGCCAACATTTCCCTTCCGACGTTTTTATCGGCGGCCTGATTGGAAACCTCGTCGCTCAGGACATCTACACGCGTCACCACGACTTGCAACTTACCGGCGCTACTTGGCGTTCCATGCGCGATACTTTCGCCTTCGAACGGCATCCGTCGCCGGAGAACGCTGGAACCGTGTTTGTCCCCATCGACAGCTGGGTGTATCCCGCTTTCGACCGGCTCATTGCACTCGGCTTCGTTGACACTGCTTTTCTCGGACAGCGGCCCTGGACGAGACTCGAATGTGCCCATTTGCTTACGAGTGCTTCCGACAAGCTCGTCGAGAGCGATTCCACTTCCGAAACAGGCCGCGATTCCATTGCCGTTCTGCAAAAAGAATTCTCCGCCGAACTTGGCGTTCTCGCCGGAGGTCCCGGCGAAAAGGCCGGCGTCCAATCTGTCTATACGCGAGTGACCGGTATCAGTGGCCAGCCCTTGGCAGACGGTGCTCACTTCGGCCAGACCGTCGTCAATGATTTCGGCCGTCCGTATCAAGAAGGGTTTAATAGCGTATCCGGCTTTTCTGCGTCTGCCACCGAGGGCAGGTATTCGATTTATGTGCGCGGCGAATTCCAGCACTCGCCTTCGGCCCCCGCTTATTCGCTACCCGTGCGCCAGGTAATCTCGACCGTGGATCTGAATCCGCTGCAACCTGCCGTTCCCGTTTCAGAAGTGAATCAATTTGACCTGCTGGAGACGTACGTCGGCGTGAATCTGCAGAATTGGGAATTCACGTTCGGCAAGCAAAGCCTGTGGTGGGGACCTTCTTACGGCGGAGCGTTTTTGTTCAGCAATAACGCCGATCCCATCTACATGTTTCGGGCAAGCCGCGTTGTGCCCTTTACCCTTCCTTGGATTTTCGGCAAATTAGGGCCGGCGAAAATTGATCTTTTCTTCGGAAAACTCTCCGGCAATGAATTTCCGCCGCGGCCTATGCTCCACGGCGAGAAGATTAGCTTCAAGCCGACGCCAAATCTGGAATTTGCATTTTCGCGGACTTCGGAGTTCGGCGGCGTGGGGCGGCCGCTCACTCTCGGCGCGCTGTTCCACAGCTACTTCAGTTTCACGTCGTCGGTGAACTACGGCGCGTCCGACAATCCGGGAAAGCGCACAAGCGGATTCGAGTTCTCGTACAAAATTCCGTACCTGCGGAACTGGTTGACCATCTACGCCGACTCGCTGGCTCCGGACGATCCGTCGCCGATTGACGCCCCTCGCAGGGCCGCTCTGAATCCAGGGTTCTATCTTCCACGCATTCCCGGCCTACCCAAACTCGATTTTCGGTTTGAGGCGGTCTACACAAACACACCTGCGGACAATCCGAGCTTCGGCAATCTTGGTGGACAGTACATCTACTGGGAACAGTTCTACCGCGATCTCTACACGAACAAGAGAAACCTGATCGGCAACTGGATCGGCAGAGATGGCCAGGGATTTCAATCCTGGAGCAGATATTGGTTCAGCCCGCGAAACATTTTGGAATTTGGCTATCGCCACGCAAAGGTCGACGGCAACTTCATTCCGGGTGGTGAAGCCGTGAACGACGGATCCATTCGGTTGGACATCTGGGTTCGCCACGATCTGAACGTGTCAGCAAAAGTTCAATACGAACGTTGGAAGGCGCCGGTCCTCGCTCCGAGCCCGCAAACCAACTGGACTTCGTCGGTCGGAATTACGTTCTGGCCGCGGTCGTGGAGCAAATGAATGGGCTTACTACCGCCAGCGGCAAGAAAGGAGTCGGTGCGTGAGTAAATTCCCGGTAACGCAAGAAGATCGGGACGTCATCGTTTCGAATGCAGGCGTTCCGGAGGTTGCTCCGGACGTCGCCTCGTCAGCGGACGCTTCTGCCGAGCAAGCAGTCGCCCGTCTGCGACTTCTCTGGGAACATCGCGGATTGCTATTTCGAGGCGCTCTAATTGGGCTTGCACTGAGCACCATAATCGCGTTTCTGATTCCCGCACGCTACGAAGCCACGACGCAGCTCATGCCGCCGGACAACCAGTCCGGAATGGGCACGGCCCTGCTATCGGCCGTCGCTGGTCGCTCGGGCGGATTGAGCTCTGTCGCGGGCGATTTGCTCGGCGTGAAAAATTCCGGCGCGCTTTTCGTGGGAGTTTTGCAAAGCCGCACCGTTCGAGATCGTCTGATTAGCGAATTCAATCTTAATCAGGTTTATCGTGCATCGAAAATGGAAGACGCTCGGCTGGCCCTCGCGGATCGCACTTCCATTTACGAAGACCGCAAGAGCGGAATCCTTTCGATCACCGTCACCGATCGCGAACCTAAGCGCGCCGCCGCTTTGGCGCAAGCGTACGTTGCTGAATTGGACCGGCTGGTCGCGGAAGTCAGTACGTCTTCCGCGCGGCGCGAGAGGATTTTTCTGGAAGAACGACTGACTGCGGTGAAGCAGGATCTCAACGAAGCCGCCAGGAAATTTAGCGAGTTTGCGAGCAAGAACACTGCCATCGATATTCCAGCGCAAGGTAAGGCGATGGTCGAGGCGGCCGCAACGCTGCAAGGGCAGTTGATAGCGGCGGAGTCCGAACTGCGCGGCTTGGAGACGATCTATACCGGCCAGAATGTGCGTGTTCGCGCTGCACGCGCCCGCGTCTCGGAACTGCGCTCGCAACTCGGAAAAATTGGCGGCGACACAAACAACCCTGGTGCCGTGCCCGCGAAACCCGATCCATCTCATTACCCATCCATCCGTCAGTTGCCCCTCTTGGGCGTGACGTACGCCGACCTGTATCGCCAGACAAAGATCGAAGAAACCGTTTTTGAATTGCTGACGCAACAATACGAATTGGCCAAAGTGCAGGAAGCGAAGGAAATTCCAAACGTCAAAGTCTTGGATGCTGCGGTTGTGCCAACTCAAAAATCGTTTCCTCATCGCTCTGTTGTGATTGCGGTGGGAACTCTGTTCGCACTCCTTGCCGTTTGTGCCTATCTTTTCGCGGCGCGTCGTTGGCAATCGATTGACCCGCAGGACCCTGGAAAGAAATTTGCCGAAGAAGTTGTCGGCACGCTCCGTATCGAGGCGGTACGCCTTGTTCCGGCCGGCGGCTTCCTGGCTCGGGTGGCCGCGAAATTCAATCGTCGTGCCGAAGCCCCTAATTCCGGCGAGGAAGTGCCTGCACCGGAGCCTCTTTCGGTGTCGACCGAATTATCTCGTGCGGCGCGGGGAGGTCGCGAGTAAACCATGGATCGGTTGCGCTCAATTAGTCGTAGCGGAGGTTGCCGAAAATATCTATGAGCGGCACCGCTGCACGTCCATCAAGAGTGTCGCCGGTTGCTGACTGGACCGCGACGCAAGAGTTCCCTTCGCCCGCATGGCTAAATGGTGCGGACAGCGCGTTTGCTCATGCGAGAACCGATCGGCGTCGCATTGGATTGCTTCGCCAAGCCACCTACGTTGCCATCGATATTATTTTGGTCTGCCTCGGAGCAATCGCCGTCTACGCGACGCGATTCGGTATGCCGCCGATATTTCACGCCACCTCCACGCCGTTTAGCCACTGGATCCATCGTGCATACACGCAACCGTACATGGCTTTCCTGATGTTGTACGTCGCTCTGATTGTGATGGCGTGCCTGAGCCAGCATCTCTACCGCACTTCGCGGGAATTGAGCGCTCTCCGGGAAAGTTTTACGGTTGCAAAGGCGGTGGGACTTGCGACGACTTTGTTGGTTCTGTTTATTTTCATTTCCGGTAACAAGCAAATCTCGCGCCTGGTCGTCGCCTCTGCCGGCATCGTCAACGTTGCCACGTTGGCCGGCTGGCGCTATTCCAAGCGACACTACGTGTTTCGCCGCGCCCAACGCGGCGAGGGCACTTCGCGAACCTTGATCGTTGGCGCGGGAAAGCTCGGCCAAACTCTCGCGACCTGGCTGATGAACAATCATCAACTTGGATACACTTTTTGCGGATTTTTGGACGCACATCCGAATGGTGACACCCGCGTCCTCGGATCGATACATGATTTGAGAAAAGTGGCGCTCGAACAGTTCGTCGACCACGTTTTTGTTACCCAGCCGGCTGAGCCTGAACTGGTGAAAACAGTCTGGGTGGAAGTTCGCCGCCTCCGCTTGAGTCTTCATGTCGTGCCGGACATTTACGACGGTCTGGGATGGCGCGCACCGATGAAGTCTGTCGGCGGTTTCCCGGCGATCGAGTTACACGGGCAGCCGATTCCCGCGTTCGGTTTGGTCGCAAAACGCGTCATCGATTTCGTGGTGGCCGCGATCGGGTTGGCTCTTTCAGCGCCGTTGTTGGCGCTGGCGGCGGCGTGGATTCGATTGGACTCGCCGGGGCCTGCGACGTATTCCGCGTTGCGCGTGGGGCGCAAGGGCAAGAAGTTCCGCTGTTATAAATTGCGCACGATGATCGATGACGCGGACGCGGAGAAGGAAAGGCTGCGGAAATCGAACGAGCGGAATGGGCCATTTTTTAAAATGGAAAATGATCCGCGCATTACGCGCTGTGGGTACTGGCTACGGAAATACAGCCTGGACGAATTGCCGCAATTGTGGAACGTACTGCGCGGCGACATGAGTTTGGTGGGGCCACGGCCGCACCCGGTGGACGACTTCGAGCGATACACGTTTGAACATCTGCGGCGGCTGGATGTGAAGCCGGGACTGACGGGGTTGTGGCAAGTGACAGCGCGGCGAGACCCGTCGTTTGAGAGAAACATGAAGCTGGACCTCGAATATATCGAGAACTGGAGTTTAGTCCAGGATTTGCAGATTTTGTGGAATACGATTCCGGTGGTGTTGAGGGGAGAGGGGAATTGACCGGGAAGTGGCCCCCCCTCCCCCTGTTTTTGTAAGTGCTGATTCCAGGGCAGTTAGGGGAGGGGGTGCTCGTAAGTGTTGATTCTAAGGGGCTTGCAGATGGGCAATTTCGGCCAAAACACGGCAAAACGCGGAGTTGGTTTGCAAGTGTTGATTCTAAAGGGGTTGCGGACCCAGAAAAGGCGAGTGGAAGGCGGGCAGACGGGGATTGTTTGGGGAAAGCGAGGCGAAGGCGGGGGTTTCGCGTAACCACAAATGAGATTAGCACAGATATATAGTAACTGTCAAGGAATATTCGTG
>WNFS01003549.1_pt1 | contig 11855 bp, 8 predicted proteins | sample 5400141 | NCBI WGS metagenome assembly WNFS01 (sample SAMN13153358, study PRJNA577476) | soil metagenome | isolation source: 60 cm saprolite under Madrone tree | place: USA:California | collected 2016-06-14 | reverse complement strand
CGCTGGAGTGTTCGCCGCGCTATCATCCGCGGTATAAACGGCGGCCAACGAATCCCTGTCTGAGAAAATATGGTCGAGGCGCGCGGTGCCGAAGTCCTCGTTGACAATTTGCAGAGGATGGCTGAAGGCTTCGGCAATCCCTTGTCCAAGGTCGGGACCGTTCGCAACTGGCCATAGATTGAGCAACGGCGCGGCGCTTGCGGCTACGCCGACGTTTACCAGGCCGGAGGCCGGGCACGAGTTAGGCGCGGGAGTGACGGCGCTACATGGCAGGAGCCCCGCGCGCGCGTTGTTGTCCGGCACCAGCGTCACGCCGCTTAGTCCCAGGTGCTGCCGGAAGCCTTCATAGTTTCCGAAGAGGAATGTCTTGGCCTTGACGATAGGTCCGCCAAGAGAACCGCCGAATACATTGCGCTGGAATTGTGGGATGGCTCCCTGATCGAAATAATTTCTCGCGTCCAGCGCGCTGTTGCGTAGAAACTCGTAAGCGCTGCCGTGGAGCTGATTGGTACCGCCGGACGTGACGATGTTGACCTGCGCTCCTGGCCGTTTTCCATACTCGGCGCCATAAGTGTCCTTCACGACTGCAAATTCCCGGACCGCGTCCACGCCCAGCAATTGCCCGCTCGCCCCTCCCGGCGTGTTGTTGATCTCCGAAGCTCCCGTGAATTCGACATCATTGAGGAGAAAGAGATTTTCTTGCGGGCGGCGGCCCGAGACGGCAAACATGTTGCCGAGAACGGAGTTGGAGGTTCCGATGCTGCCGGAGCGTTGTGAGGTGTAGTTGACGATGCCAGGATTCAGCGTCAGCAGCTGATCGTAACTGCGGCCGTTGAGCGGCAGGTCTTTCACCTGGCGTTCTCCGACCAAGCCGGAAATGTCCTCCGTGGTTACGGCCACGATTCCGGAATACGCAGGGACCTCCACGCTCTGATGCACGTCCCCTATATGAAGGGTGAGGTTCAATTCCTCACGCTGACCGACGACCAGGGTTACCACGGTCCGTCCGTCCGTGCGAAACCCTGGCTTGGACGCCGCAATTTCATAGCCGCCGACGGCGAGCGAAGGGGCGTTGAAGCGCCCGGCGTCATCGGTCACCAGGGAGCGCTCTGCACCGGTTTCGAGATTTGTGATTTTGACATCGGCTCCGGCAATGCCTGCGCCGGAGTCATCGCTCACGAAACCCCACAGCGAGGCCGCTGCTTGTGCGCGTCCCGATGAGGCAAGGAGCGCAACGAGAAAGATCACAAAAAGCCCATAGACGAAAAACTTTTGAAGATTCGAACTAAGCACTCTGCGAGAACTCATTCTCTGACTCCGTAATTTAGAGTAAATGCATTTATGCCCGGCATTGGATCGGAATTCCTGGACAATTGGAGCGGGACTCGAGTCCACAACTATGCGGTGGAAAAGCAAGCAGGGGTCAACAGCGGAATCGGACGAGGCTACTGGGCAGGAAGATGACGGGCGCGAAGCTCGGTTTTAATGACATGGCAATCCCAATCTGAAAGGCGTTTTTCATTTCGTTTCCAAAATACTTTCGGCAACAAGGCCCGGTTTTGCGGCGGGCGAAAAAAGCACCACCGGTTGACCGTTGCGTGTCTTGCCGGTCAATGTGGCAGTGTTTGCCGTGCGCTGCGTCACGAGGGACCGCGTCCCTGACCAGACCAACTGCAAACCAGCGCAAATGGCGATGACCGCCACCACGGCTTTCAACCTTTGTGCCGGCAAGTGACGTGTCAGCAAGCACCCGACAACGACTCCAGGCACGCCTCCCGCAAGAAGTTGCAACAAGACCGCCGTGCTGACGGAGCCAAAACTCCAATGCACGGCACCTCCGATGATCGCCAAGACGAGTCCGAATACCAGGTCCGTGCCGACTACCTGCGGAGGCGTCATTTCGGAATAATTGAGCAGCAGAACGGTCCCGAGAGCGCCCGCTCCCGCCGAGGAGAATCCGGACTCAACTCCGATTGGAAAGGCAAGCCACGGCAGCCAACGCGCGTTTTTCCGCGCGAATCTTGGGTTCTGCATCCTTGGAACAAAGGTTACACTCGACGATGCGGCCAGCAACAGACCGAGCAAGATGACTACCCACGGGCTGCCTTGGTGGCCGGCCAAAGAGTGCAGTGCATACATTCCCAGCACAAGGCCTGGAACCGCCCCCTTGAGTAGGAGGCGAAAATAACGCGAGTGAACATGCCGTCCAAGCAAATAGAACGGGGCCGCGATGAGCCGCAACACGCCGGCAAATACAAACGCGGTTCCGACCGCCTCGCCCGCAGGAAGGCCGACGATGAGCAGGAGCGCGGGTACTGTAAAACTTCCGCCGCCGACCCCCGTCATTCCCACAGCCAAAGCGATGAAGAACCCAAGCAATAGGTGGATCATTCCGCGAGCTCCGAGAATGTGTGGATTCCGCATTCCAGTTTTTTGCCGCTCCAGCGGCCGGATCTCGGATTATTCGGGTCCTCTGGAATGGCGGTGCACGGCTCGCACCCGATGCTGGCGTATCCTTCGTCGTACTGGGGAAGATAGCTGAGGCCTTTGGCCCCCGTGTATTCCCACACTTGCGCCCACGTCCAATCTGCGAGAAGACTCACCTTCAGGAGGGTCTTGCCACCGGGCAAGCGATGATGCTCCACTTTTTTGAGATTTTTTCGCGTTGGCGACTGCTCTCTGCGCAGGCCGGTAAACCAGATCTCGAAGTGGCCGAGAGCCTCCATCAGGGGTTCCACTTTGCGCAACTGGCAGCACTGCGTGGGATCCGTGCGATTAAGAATTCCAAGCAAGGATTCCTGTTGCTCCACGGTATTTTTTGGAAGCACGTTTGTCAGATTGAGCGCCCACTCCTTCGTCATGCGATCGCGATATTGGTATGTCTGCGCAAAGTGATAACCGGTATCCAGGAACAACACGGGAATTTCCGGCAGACGCGCTTTCAGCATGCGGAGCACGATCATGTCCTCCGCCTGGAAGCTGCACGTCACGCACGGACGCGATCCCGGGTCGGCGCTCAGAACTACACTCAAGACTTCTTCCGCGCTGAGCGCTTCGACATTCTCCAGATTTGGATTAGGCTGCATTTCAATTCACCGCTCTCTGATCCTCAGATCGGATTTCCCTGTGGAGCGATTCCGTGAGCGCTAGAACGTGCTTGACGGCTTCCCCGTCGTCTGCCGGTAGTTCGAGGGCTGCCAAATCAAATGCGTAATCTGCCGCTAACGCCTTAATGGCATCCCGGTCCACCTGCGCGATCGCCTGGCAGGAATAGATGACCAGCAACCCCGCGGACCAGAGAGGTTTCAAGAGCAGGGGGAGGGCTTGCGATGACAACGTGCCGCCCTCCAGAACGAGCACTTCGAATCCTCGCTCGAACAAGGATCGTTCCAGTCGTTTCGCCAGAGCCTCGCGGCCCTCTACCAAGACAATTCCAGGGCGATGTCCGTGGCGATGCTGTCGTTCCAGGAGCGTGACTGCTCCCTGGCCAGCGGCAACGCGCGCGGTTCCCGCATCTTCAGATTCAACCGCTCCCTGCGGTTGATCCTGGTCTTCGTAGATCATTGCGGCGCCGACCGTGGCATTAGCAAGGGGGTCAATCAAAATGAAACTGCCGGTTGTCCGGTTGCGACGGTACGAATCAAAGAAAAGAGATTCGTTGGTTTCGAACTCTACGGCTGCAATGCTGTTCATCTCCAATTGGTGCGCGGGCGCATGCGCCAAAGTATTTACATCCACACGATAACGAATCTGCGTCGCCTTGGCTTTGACTTGACGCCCCGCATGCTTCACGAGATACACGCGATTCAATTCGAGCGGGCTAGGATGCAACCAGACCACCATCGCTTCCAATCGGCGCGACACTCGGGGAAGCGCGCTGGGGGAGACGAGCATGTCGCCGCGGCTCAGATCAATTTCATCCTCCAGCTTTACCGTCACCGACATTGAGGGGCCGGCCTCTCGTAGCTCCCCGTCATACGTAACAATCGATTGCACTCGCGTTTTCTGCCTGGACGGGAGCGCCAGGACCGGGTCGCCTGGGCGCAGGATGCCACCCGCGACTTGCCCCGCAAATCCGCGAAAACTCGCGTCTGGCCGAATCACGTACTGAATGGGAAAGCGCACCCCATCGCCACTGACAGGCGGGCGGATATCCACGGTTTCCAGATGCTCCAGCAAAGTTGGCCCCGAATACCAAGGCATCCTTTCACTTCGGACCGCCACGTTGTCTCCGCCGAGCGCGCTAATGGGAACGCATTGCGCGGCAGGAAACTCGAGCCGCTCGGCAAGAGCGAGAAAATCCTCTTGCAGGCGGAGAAACACGTCCTCCCTGCAATCCACCAGGTCCAACTTGTTGATCGCCACTAGCAAGTTCGGAATACCCAGCAACGAAGCGATGTGCGTGTGGCGCCGGGTTTGCGGGAGCAAGCCCTTGGTTGCGTCGACGAGGATCACCGCGAGGTCCGCCGTCGAAGCGCCCGTCGCCATGTTCCTGGTGTACTCCTCGTGGCCAGGTGTGTCTGCGATGATGAACTTCCTTCGGGAGGTGCTGAAATACCGGTATGCGACATCAATGGTGATTCCTTGTTCGCGCTCAGCTCGCAGCCCATCCGTCAGCAAGGAGAAATCAATCGGTCCTCCCGAACGGTTGATCTTGCTTTTCTTCACAGAGGCGAGTTGGTCCTCGTAGACGGCTTTAGAGTCGTGCAGCAGTCTGCCGATCAGTGTGGACTTGCCGTCATCTACGCTTCCGGCGGTAGTGAAGCGAAGCAGTTCCTTGTTGATATCCCGGTCGAGAAAACTCAGGAAGCCGTCCTGGAAGCCGGTGTCGAGTGCGGACAGCATCAGAAGTATCCTTCCCGCTTCTTAATTTCCATCGATCCTTCTTCGTCGTGATCAATGGCGCGGTTCTCGCGTTCCGACCGGCGGAAGGAAATCATCTCTTCGATAATCTTCGGAACGGTATCCGCCTCGGAACGGATCGCACCTGTGCAGGGCATGCAACCGAGCGAACGCATCCGGCATTTCACAAATTCGGTTTTCTCTCCGGGAAGAAGTTGGTCTTTGGAATAGATCAATACGATGGAGCCGTTTCGCAACACCACCTCGCGCTCGCGTGCGTAGTAAAGCGGCACGATGGGAATCTTTTCGGCGTGGATGTAAAGCCAAACGTCCAGTTCGGTCCAATTTGACAGAGGGAACACACGAATGCTTTCCGCTTTGTCGATCCGCGAGTTAAAGGTGTTCCACAACTCCGGGCGCTGATTCTTGGGGTCCCACTGCCCATGAGAATCGCGAAAAGAATAGATGCGTTCCTTTGCCCGCGATTTCTCTTCATCACGCCGTGCGCCGCCAAACGCAGCATTGAAGCCGCCTGCCGCCAGCGCGTCCAGCAGCGCCTTGGTCTTCAGCAATCCGCAGCATTTCTGGGTCCCGAGTGCAAAAGGATTTGCTCCTTGCTCAAGCGCCTCGCGGTTTTGGTGGACGATCAGCTCGGCGCCGATTTCTTTCGTATACGAATCGCGAAATTCGATCATCTCGGGGAATTTGTAGCTGGTGTCCACGTGCAGCAGAGGAAACGGGATTTTCCCGGGGAAAAAAGCCTTTTGCGCCAGGCGCAACATCACCGAGGAGTCCTTGCCGATGGAATACAGCATCACCGGCCGGGCAAATTCCGCCGCGGCTTCACGGAGAATGTAGATGCTTTCTGCCTCCAGGGCTTGTAGATGGTTGAGCCTCCTGAATGCAGAAATTGCTACCTCCGCGCTCCATCCCGTGCGCCGCCCGACTGCGGGAAGCAGTTCGGGAGTTGCCTGTGTCATACCTTTCCTTTCAAATTCTGAAAAAAGATGCTGCCCAAAAACAAAAAACCCACCTGCCAATCGACTCTGGCGGTGGGCTTCACAACAGCTAGGCTAGGTTACGATTCCTAGATGATTAGCCTCCCGGTGCCAGAGGACAGGTGTGTACAACACATACAACAGATATGTGCGTTCCTCTGGGACTGGTGAAGGCTCAATGACATGATGAAAACTATACAGGGGAATCCTACGGGCTGCAATGCATTCATCTAGTTAATATTTTTCTACATCGCATTCAAATTTTAGGTCGTTGACGCCGCGTTATCCAAGGTTGGCGCACTTGACTTGATCCTCCCCGGATTCAAGGCTTTTCTAGTGATGGCGACAATTTCGTTGCGGGTGCCAGAGCGCGTTCGGGATCGACAAGCAGCCAGGCTGCGGCACCAAGCACCGACAAACCCGCGGCGACACAAAAGGAAGTGGTCCAGCCAAATCGAGACGCGATTGCAGGTGTGAATGAAGCGGTGAGGGCTCCTCCGAATTGATTACCCATGTTCATGAAACCCGAAACGGAGCCCGAAGATCCAGCGGCGATATCCGCGGTTACTGACCAGAAAGAGCTTTGCGAAAGATACAGGGCGCCCGCGCCGCCAGCAAGAACGACACTGGCCAGCCGGGCGCTTTGCACTTGCGAGCCAACTGCCAGAAAGACAGCTGTCAAGAGGAGCCCGAAAACGGCGATCCCGCATCTTCCGGCGCGTTTTCCGTAGAGCTTGGTGAGCTTGTCGCTGATCGCCCCGCCCAGCGGACTGCAAGCGGCCATCGCCAGAAAAGGCAGCGTGGTGTAAAAGGCGCTCACCTTCAGATCTAATCCGCGCACCTTGGCGAGATAGATGAAGAACCAGCTGAAGAAAATCCAGGCGACATAGCCGAAGCTGAAATAGCTGAGGGTTAGCGCCAGCACTTCCTTGCTTCGAATGATGGTGCTCCAAGGAATTCGGCCGTCCGCTGCAAACTTGGCGGTTCGCCCTGCCTGAATGTGCGTCAGTTCCGGGACGGAAACGTGCGAGTGCTCTTCGGGCGTGTCGCGCGCCACGAAATACCAGGCCGTGCCGGCAATCAACCCGATGATGGCGCTTATCCAGAAGGACCAGCGCCAGCCGTAGCGCACCATGACGTGGGTGATCAGAATTGGCGTAACGCCTGCTCCCACGCCGACGCCGGCGAAAATCAAACCATTCGCGATTCCCCGCTCCGCCGATGGAATCCACCGCGAAACGAATTGATTGGATGCCGGATAAATGATCGCTTCGCCGGCGCCAAGAAGAAATCGCACCGCCGCAAACAAGAGTACGGCGAAAGCGATTTTTGTGGAAACGACAGCGGTCAAGGCGGTAAAGATTCCCCACCACAAAACTCCCGCCGTGAGCACCCGCCGCGGGCCCAGCCGGTCGGCGAGCCATCCGCCGGGCGTCTGAAAAAGCGCGTAGCCCACCAGAAAGGCGCTGAATATCCAACCAAGCTGAATATGGCTCAGATGGTACTCGGCGGCGATGGAGCTCCCTGCGATGGAGATATTGACGCGGTCGAGATAGGCAACCGCGCTTAAAATAAATAGTCCAAATACCAGGAACCAGCGCACGCGGCTCTCCGCACGTTCAGCCATGCAGACTCCCTCGGTGCGGACCGAGGACGGACATGCGCCGGCTTCGGGAATTGGGCTTCATCGAACTCGCGAATAACAGTCCCGATTCGATCACGCTGCGTGTGACTTCAAGACCTTCACCAATTCCCGGGCGATGATCTTTTCTTCCCCCGGCTGCAACATGAAGGAGTTCATCGACAAGGCTTCACCGTGCTCCCCCGATGAAAGAACGATGGACGGTGTTGCGCCGCGCAGAGCAGCGCCCGCTTCGCGTGGTGTCAACGCAATGCGCGCCGCATCCCACTTGATGTGCATGTGGGGGACATGGTTCGCGATTTCCGGGGCGGGGAACGAAGTTGTCACCCCAGGAATCTTTGTTACTTGGCCAGAGATGAAATCCAGACGGCGCTGCCATTCCTTGTTCAGTGCCTCGTGATCTTCCTTCAAATAAGATTCCAGCGCCTTCACCATCCCGACGATTTCCTCTTTCCCCACTTTCTGACTGCGGCCGAGTGTGTCTTCGTGCGGACTGTTGTTCAGCAGAGCATAGGCGACCAGATCTTTTTTGCCGACCAGCAGACCCGCACATTGCGGCCCGCGAATCGCTTTTCCACCGCTGAAGGCGATGAGGTCGTAGCCCATGTTTGCATAATCCCACAAGTGCGAGACGGGAGGCGTATCCGCCGCAGCGTCGATGAACGCCGGAATCTGATTTTCATGCGCCAGCTTGACCCATTCTTCGACTTTGATCTGCCCTTCGGTATCAGCGAAGTTTGAAAAGTGCATCATGGCGGTCTGCGGATTTATTGCTTTTTTCAGATCGTCGCGCGATTCGATGACCACGAGCTTCACGCCGGTGGAGCGCAACTGATGGTCGAAAGGATTGCGATGTGACTTTTGAATGATGACTTCCGATTTCATGCCCGTTAAATCCGGCAACTGCTCGATGAACTTCGGATTGTCACCCGTTAGGATGCCCGCGAGCCCCGACTGCATCGCGGCGGCGGCCCCCGAAGTGACGATGGCGCCGTATCCCTCCGGCAGCTTGAGCATTTCTGCAATGCGCTTGCCGGCGGCGACTTCGAGCTCAGGAACGCTGACAAAGTGGCGGCCCGCCAACGCCATCACGGCTTCAACCTCGGGACGCATCAATGAACCGCCCAGCACGGTCATGGTGCCCTGCCCGTTGATGACCGTGGTTACGCCCAATTCTTCGTAGACGTTTCCGGTTGCACCGAAGCCGGAGACGGAAGCGGCTTTGCCACCCGCGGCAGATGGTAATGCAAAAGCCTTGCGTCCGCTGAAAATCGTCCCCACCAGCGCGCCGAGCGTGCCCAGAAATGTTCTGCGATTCCAGCGATCGTTGAATGCCATCGTTCTACGCCCCCTTCTTTGCGTCGCGCACCACCGCAGCGATGCAATTAATTTCCACCAGCGACTCGCCTGGCAAGCCCGCCACCGCAACGGTGGTGCGAGCGGGCCCTCCGTTCGGAAAGTAAGTCTTGAACACCGAGTTCATGCCGTCGTAATAGTCCAGCTTTGCTAGAAACACGGTGAGTTGAAGAATGCTGTCCATGGTGCCGCCGCCCGCTTCAACGGTGGCCTTCACGCCTTCCATCACCATGTGGGTGTGCATCTCGATGGTAGGAGTTTTGCCGGCGTCGGACTTGTCGCCGCGTGAATGAGCGCCTTGCCCGGCGATGTAGATCAATCCGTTGTAAATAATCAGCGGAGTGATGAAACCTTTGCCGGCGGGTTTTCCATCGCCGTCCAGTTTCTGGACGCCGCCGCTGTTCTGCGCGGCCGACGTCGGCGTTGCAGCCGCCATTCCCGCAAAGCCGAGGCCCGGCAAAAGTGCGGCTAGTCGAGCAGCAAAACTCCTTCTTGTGCTCAGAGTGAAATGCATTTCGCATCCTCCTTCGAGTAATTGAAATTTGAATTCGATCGTTCCCTAAGGCAACCCAAAACTGAAAATGTCGCTCCCCGCGGCGATAGCCACGTATTGCTTCCCATTCACCGCATAGCTCATCGGTGAAGCATGCATGCCTTGGCCGGTGTTGAAGTGCCACAACGGCTTGCCCGTGTGCGCGTCCACAGCTTCGAAGGATTGCGCATCATCGCCAAAAAAGAGCAATCCGCCCGCGGTGGTCATCGTTCCCCCCGCAGAATGCCCCGAACCCACCTGAGGAAATCGCCACGCCGGTTTGTCGGATTCGAGGCTGTAGGCCAGCAAGATTTTCTGCCTGTTATCACCCGGGCTGTGCCGCGCTCCCGTTGAGTAATACGTCTTGCCTTCAGAAAACTCCTCGGGCTTCAAAAAGAAGAGATCGCAGTTTTCCTCCGCCAGGAAATAGAAAAGGTGAGTCGAGGGATTGTAGGAAGGCGAGTACCAGTTGGTAGCTCCGGTGAATCCGGGGCAGGTCCGCATGCCCTCTGCCGTGGGTTGCACGCCGGTTCGAATCGGCCTGCCCTGCGCGTCGATTCCCTTTGCCCAATTCAGTTTTTCCACGAAAGGAAGAGCCGATAGAAATTTCCCATTGGTGCGGTCCAGCACGTATAAATAGCCGTTGCGATTCGCTTCCACGAGCAGCTTTCGCGGCTCGCCCTGGTAGCTCGCATCGACCAGAACGGGAGTTTCCGTCGCATCGTAGTCAAAGAGGTCGTGCGGAGTAAATTGAAAATACCACTTGAGCTTTCCCGTATCGGGGTCCAGCGCCAGCACGCAGTCGGTATAGAGATCGTCCCCCGGGCGCGGGCCGCCATCGAAATCCGGAGCAGGATTGCTGGTGCCCCAATAAATGGTATTGAGTTGCGGATCGTACGTGCCGGGCATCCACGTGGTGCCGCCGCCGCGCTTGTACAGTTCGCCGGGCCAGCTTGCGGAGCCAAACTCGCCTGGCCCGGGAATGGTCCAGAATCGCCACGCAAGTTTCCCCGTCTCGGCATCATAGGCGGCCACGAATCCGCGCACCCCGTCGTCGCCGCCGGAAGTTCCCACCAGCACTTTGTCCTTCACGACCAGCGGCGCGCTCGTCGCTCCGTAATTCTTGTTTCCCTCGGCGTAGGGAACGTCCCACAGCAGATGCCCGGACCGCGCATCCAGGCAGAGCAGATGGGCGTTGTCCGTTTCCATATAGAGGCGCGAGCCTAGCAGCCCCACGCCGCGATTGTGATGCTGCGAGGCGTCGTCGATCAGCCCTTCGGTGACCGGCCGCGAGTAATGCCAGATCACTCGGCCGGTTTGCGCATCCAGCGCAAAGGCATCGTTCGCGGAAGTGACAAACATGAGGCCATCGAGCACCACCGGCGTGACTTCCATGCTATTCGAATTGGGCGCGTGGAATACCCACTGCGCGCGCAGTTGCCCGACATTCTTCGCATTGATCTGCTCGAGACTGCTGAAGCGGCGGCCCGTGTAATCCCCATTGTAGGAAAGCCAATTGGCCCCCACGGGCTGCGCGGCCAGAGCTTCTGCAGTCACCTGGATTGAAGTGGAAACGAAAACGCTGCCCGCTTCTTGCGCCTGCGCGGCCGCCAGGTATCCGCAGACGACTGTCATCCAGAGCGCTCCTTGACCGAACCGCATCTTCTTACAAACTCTGTCCGATGCAGGAACCCAGGTTTCGCCCAGCGAACCCCGGTCGTTCCCCTGCCGATCAATCACGTGAAGAGAAACACGCGCGGTTTGCGCGCACGTTTGCCGAAGAAAGAGGCTGCCACAAAGCACCGCGGCGAGAAGCGAGAATGTTCGCGCCAGGACGAAGAAATCCCATGCATTCGCCCGAATCATGAAAATATCAACCATATCGCAAAAGTGTCTATACTACAGCCGGTTTCCAAGTTCCAGCCCCAATCTCAATGTTTAAATCGAATCAATTTCGCTTACGTTGGCTTAGAGACGCCCAAACTTCTTCACCGCTTCCTGGATGGACTTGAGCTTTTCGATCCACGCGTACATGGAGTGCTCTTTGAAGTCCATTTCCTGCGCCAGCGCAAGGACTTGCGCCGCCGTCGCGCGAGGAACCGCCACCACGCCATCGGCATCCGCCACAATAATATCCGCGGGATTCACCGCGACCCCGTCACACACGACCGGAATGTTCGCCCCCGTGAAGCGGTAGTGGCTGACCGAAGTGGACGGCACGATTCCCAAGGCGTACACGGGGAAGCCGATTTTCTGCAAATAGGCGGTGTCTCGTACTCCCCCATCGATCACAGCGCCGGAAAAATCGCGCGATGCCATGGCCGTTCCCATCAGGCCGCCCATGCCGGCAATGTCGGCGCCGTCCTCAACCACCATGACGTAGACGGAATTTGCCGATCCCTGGTCGATCGCCGCAAGCATCCCCTTGAGCGCGTCCGGATCATGATTGCTCTCTTTCTTCAACATCACCGTAACTGCAAATCCG
>WNFS01014829.1_pt1 | contig 11856 bp, 12 predicted proteins | sample 5400141 | NCBI WGS metagenome assembly WNFS01 (sample SAMN13153358, study PRJNA577476) | soil metagenome | isolation source: 60 cm saprolite under Madrone tree | place: USA:California | collected 2016-06-14 | reverse complement strand
GGAAAGACTTTCCGACTGACATGTGTAAAATTAATTTCACATAGCGACATCGGAAGGATCTTTTAGCTTGAAATATGTACAAATTGGTAGTTCATTAGTCGCACTAAATATGATTAGGAACGTGTGCGCTTTGACGATCCCTCGGCTCCACTGGCGGCTCTATGACGCTTCGCCCGTTGCCTGCTGTTGTGAGTAAGAGTGACAAGAAATAAAGTGAGAATAAACTCACAACTCGGGCACCGCCAGGATTGCATTAAAAATTCCTTCGACGTACTGAATATTTGATTCCCAGTCATTTCCCGCACCTGAGTGCTCGGCCTGCCAATAGATGCACAGGAGCAGGCCGAGAATGCCTGTTTTTCCTGGGCGGCACCAGATATTGTCCATCACAGTACCTCCAACTTTTGCGGTATCGGGCGGAAGCTGTTTGATGTAGTCCGTAAAGGTTTTTCCAAATGATTCCGCTGGTCGTCTGGCGTCGATCCTCATGATTTTCGCATTCATCCAATCCTTCCAGTCTTCAGGAATATTGGACTTTCGGACCTCGTCAAATGATAGATCAGTGCGACCGGACTTCGAGAGTGCCTGTTCAGCACGAAGCCACAGAGATCCGAGTGCACGCCATTTGGCTCCCATCGTCTCCCAGCCCAGCCCAGCTAGTCCGACCTCTTCACGAAGATAGTGGACCGACGGTGGCACGCCAGAGAGTCCCTGCGGGCTAGATATACATATTAGCCATCGGATACATTTACCAGCCTATGAATTGATGCTTACCGCTTACTACCCATGCCATCCGATCCCTTTTTCCCCTTCCCATGCGGAGCCGCATTGCCTGTGCTTTCTCCAGTTGCATTATTCCCTTCGGAAGGTGCATTCCCTTCGACAGCGGTATCATGCTCTCGGATAGCGGTTTCTGTAACTCTAGTATCGTCGGTTTCACCGGCTGGATCCTTTGTATTGCCCTTCCTAGCCGATTGTGCCTTCTGTGCTTTATAATCCTTAATCTCTTGAATCCTATGTACGTTGTTAGATAACTGCTACATGGTGGACAATAGGAATGGGACCGACGATTCTGCATACCCCGAAACAAGGTCGCGAAGCGTGTGACCGAGTTGTTCATATTCTGAAAACGGGTATGGACTGTTGATAATGTGAGCGGGTACGTCGGAATACTCTTCCGGAAACTGTGAAATCCAGAGGGCCCTGAAGGCCAGGCCATAACCTAAAGCAACAAGCTCGACCTGACTAGATGATGCAATCGCACTATTGTCAGCAGTGATCGGGTCAGTTTCGATCCATCGTGTAAAGGCCGAGAGCGACGAAGAGGATTTCGGATCGAAAAATGCTTCGGAAAGGAAGTGATCGGTGGATTGCCATGATACCCAGGCCGGAGGAGATCCCTCCAATAGTTCACCGTCCTATTCATCCATTAGTCAATGCACAGATCGATAATGTGTTTCTTACTTTGGTGGCGAGAAGAAGGAGCAGTAGTTTCTTGTAGTCCAGGTTGTCGGACAGAGAAGCTAGGAATTTTCGGCGGCTAGACCGAGTGGAGGCAACATCATGCGGTGATTTTGGAACCAATGGGCCATCGGTCCCGCCCTTCGCATTCGTCTGAGCAGCATCCGATATGCTATCATCGATGTTCATCTCATCATCTTCGTCGGGATCAATGTATCCGGGCTTTGACTTCTTCAAATTCCGTCGGTCCTTTATTGTCGGTTCCTTGGTTGCATCGCGGTTCCTATCCGACGGCTCCTTGAGCGCAAGAGGATGCTTCCCTTTCCTTTGCATTTTGAGCCAATGTTGAAGCCATGCATCGACACCACTGGACTTCATGTGCGACGGCTCTTCAAGCCGATAATCGGAATCTGGGCGTGACTTTTTTTTCAGATGGCGGGACGGGTGCTCAGCAATGTCACCCCACGGGGTTCGGCCAGTAAGCTGATAGAATTCTGTATTTCACAGTTAGTACACGTCGTCTGAAATGGAATGAGATAACACATACGTCTCCCTGCTGCCATAAACTGTCTTAGAATGGCTTTCCGACGATGAAGTCGCATTTCCAGAACATTGTCTGGTAGTCGTGGGTACTGCTTATCATCAAACTCTAGTTGCTCTTGGCTACCTGCCTCCTCAGCGGACTCTGCACAGTTTGTATACATTAGTGACGAAAAAAAGAAGATGATTAAAACCGACCGATGTTAAAGTCTTTCCACATGTCAACAATGTTGTTGGCGCCTTTCCGATGCTCCTTTCTGGTTGCAAAAAACTGCAGTCCCTCGGTCTCATATCTTATAAATTATTAGCGCAATTATAGGGTCATAGTTAATCGGATTCCTACCTTGCATATGTCTGCTGGCCTTCTTCATTGGTATAAGCGGCAAATGCAATGAACGCGGCTCCAGTCCGATCATTTATGAACTTCAGGAAATCCGTGACCTCCGTCGGAATTGTCTTTGACAGTCTGGATGCGCGTTATTAATAGATCATTGTGAAGAATTAACATAACCTACTTGCGTTGAATATCATCGGGGAGAGGTTTGTTATTCCACTCGATTGCGCTGTCTTCACACTGCTTTACTTCCTCCTCACTGAGGTCGTCGAAGACCTTGGATAGAGCAGCGCGATACTTTCCGATGTCTTTTTCTCCCCCGTCGGAAAGCGCCTTCTGCTCGATGGACACTCGGTCCGCAAAGATATGGCCGCAGGCTGACTTGGCCGTCCATGCCCTTGCTGATGTCGGATGACCACGTGTATCCGACTTGGACCTTCCGGGCCTGTCATCCTTCGCATTTCCAGATGCATAGTTGCCAAACCAGGTACGGAGAGACTGAGCATGTTTATCAGTATGTCAAAATGAAATTGCTATTAGATATAATAACCTTCTCCAAATCATCCGGTAGTGTCACCGCCTCAACCTGTGCATCTGCAATGCTGGTGATCTCTTGGGCGACGCGGGTAATCAGTTTGGATCGCGTTTTGTCGCTACCACGATCGCTAGTATCCAGGTAATCATTACAATAATCTAGTAGTGTTTGCCTGAACGATGAGTGGACCCAACGACTGTACGGAGCCATGTTGGTGTGTTGAAGGGAAGTGGAAATCAACAAGGTTCCAAGTCCGACAAGGCGGAACACTTACCCACGGTTCATAACATAATTTTAGCCACTCTGCAATTCACACTGTTCTGTATTGTTACTGGTCATATTGATAAGTACCTTCCGGCCTTCTGAAGAGGTCTGACATCGTTGGAATCTGCATTTGCGATTCTGACATTTTATTCCGCCATACCCTCAGTCGGTCTCAAACCACCAATGACATGCATTTATATTTCCATTTCCCCATTTCCTCATTAACAAAAGTGTTATGCCTTTATTAACATTGTCTATGTCACAATATCCCTTATTACCGTCGGATTCTGCCATACATATTGATCAAATATGTTCCGACTGAGTCTGAAACGGTCGGAAACAGTCGTAGGCTATGATCCATGTTGCAATTAACCTCGCTTAACGTATGAAACATTGTCTACACGGCACTATACAAGGATTAAGGATCTAAATGTTTATAGAATGTTGCTACATGTCTATGTCTCAATATCCCTTATTACTGGCGGAATCTGCCATACATATTGATCAAATATGTTCCGACTGAGTCGGAAATGGTCGGAAACAGTGGTAGGCTATGATCCATGTTGCAATTAACCTCGCTTAACGTATGAAACATTGTCTACACGGCACTATACAAGGATTAAGGATTTAAATGTTTATGGAATGTTGCTACAAGTGGATAATGATGTTAAAATCAAAACCAGAAGATGTCATCACAAAATGTTGCAAGGCCAAACAGTGTGTCATATCATCCATTGTGGATTCATGACCAATGCAACTCAAAGCAGTTTCTGACAGTAGCGGACACTACCCTACATGTACCCATATATGTTAACTTGTTTGAAGATAGAAAATGTACCTTCAACATCGGCCGGCATTGTGTGTGGGATCTTTCTATCTGAAATACCCATGACTGGCACACCATTCCTTATACAATACATACTGTGCATCCAGTATGAAACATGCCATCTGCATGTACATGTGAGTTGTGTATTATGCATTGCATCAGAATAATGGTATTGGCACATCCGAGGTAGATGTGTGTCATTGCTTATGCCTGAGGCAATTCATCCATACATCGGTTGAAACAGAACTCCTGTCCACACAGGTACATTGTAGCAAATGTACATTTCCACTGATTATAATAGTCTTATATAAATTATAATTTCAATTGCCTGTGACTATCTTCATACAATCTCATGCAGCAACTCCTGCAGCATATGTAAGAGTCATTGAATTCAAGCAGATTGAATGCACATCCAAGATTGGCCAATGTATTATTGCATTCCAGGATTCTTGTGACAAATTCATTATGAGTCCTTAGTTTACTAAGGATTCATCTTTAATCTGAGCGGGGCAGAGTTCCCATGTTTCGAAAATTGAGTACCCTGGGAATTTGATTTTCTTACCATGTGAATGCTTTGGCCCGAGTTGAAATGCAAGCTTGCCTGGCAAACCTCTGGGGAGTCCAATGAGTATAACCAGAAGTTCGGGTGTTCAATTCACTGTGGTGTTTTTGGTTTTTGAGCAGCAACATGCTTCATGTAGTTCATTTCATGCCTGTATGTGCCAGTATCTCTTGTTGAAATATTTCTATACACTAGATTCATATTCTTGATTTGTTACAATTAGTGGATGTGGTGCAGCGCAACTGGGAATTAAATCATTGATTAGGGACAAATTCTGATTCTGTAATTACATATTTCCCTCAAAAATAATCAATGAAAACACGAATTAACACTGCCATCCCAATTTTGCTTGGACTAAAATTGTTGGTACTAGACATGTAGGCCTCTGTCATGCCTATCGATCCATCCTAGCAGCAAGGGGATTAGATTCTAGTTGAGGGAGGTATCCATAATCACATTTTTTTTAAAATTATTTTCAGGAAAATTAAGTAATTACAGAATCTGTATTTGCATTTACCTTTTTTACCCTCATCCATAATTAAAGGAACAGAATTTAATTATTTCCCATCTAATTGTCCTTTGCAAATGCAATCAGATTTCAATTGGAGGACAAAATCAGATTCCGTGATTACATATTTACTATGTACGCTGGTTATGTAAGCCTTAATCAGGCGATTTCCTACAGTGATAATCTCAATATTTTCGGGGGGAAATATGCTTTTATATCTCAGGTGTAAAAATGAAAGCAATATCAATAGTACTAATTTGACTGAAGGAGACTAAAAATATTAAAGTGCTATTTGAAAAATTGTTTTGGCACACAACAAGACTGGTAGAAACTCTAGAAAGGACAAAGGACTCGTTTTTGCCATGCGAAGCATCGGCCCACTTTCAGAAAGTGGAGGTTAAACGCAAATCGGATCGGATTCCTCGTGTCCGAGGCATCTGGCCTGTCCATTCATACATTTCAATGAGGCAGGTGACTATCCGCCACGAGGACGGACATAGCAATAGACGAACCACTGCACAGGTTCCGAAGCTGTTCAGTTGATTAATCAATCGATAACAAGTTTCCATCTCTTCCGATTGTACTCTACCATTCCCCCATACACCTGTCGTTCGATGCCAAAGATAAGAGACTCCGGACAAAAGCCCGACATATTTGAAGTCGCAGTCACACAAACCCGACGAGGCAAACGAATAACCCATGTTCCAGTGAAGGATCCGATTTCATTACCGTCTCCCTCACGCACTGCATCTCCTTCAAAAAAACGTGCATGGTCCCCTGGAGCACATGAGCCCGACGTTGCTTATGACTCTGTCGCAGATCCCACATGCTGGCACGTATAGGTGTCGGGACTGTTTTGGATCGAGCATTTGGTGTGGTACCTGTTGTGTTTCCACTCATGTGCATCTGCCATTCCATCGGATTCAGATGTGGAATGGCACCTTCTTCGAGCGGTCGGACCTTCTCAAACAGAAGCATATTATAAATCTCTGCCACTATCCGGACGATTGCCCATCTATTCCGGAGAACCAGATGATGTTTGATCCCGATGTATCCGACGAGGCCGAAGAGCTTTGGGATGATCATTTACCGGATGGGCATCAGCCTTCAGGAAGTTCCGGATCAACGACACATTTTGGATCCCGATCCAAACTAATCATCGTATCATCTACTGGAATTTTTAAGCGGTCAATCCGATGGTGCCATTGTGCTAAATCTGCAGATCAATATGTTGAACTTCTCCTTCGCGCAAAGCTCTTCCCGGCAAGTTTCAAAAACCCCAAAACGGCATTTACTTTCGAGGTTCTCGATCATTTTCGACTCGATGCACTAGACTGCAACACATCGGCGATGAACTTTATGAACAAAATTTCCAGAATCACTGACGAGGCGTTTCCATCACGGGTGCCAGTAAGCTGTCCGATCCATCGGATAACGTTTCCGCTCTGATCATGCTGTGCAGGATCGCTATCGCGAGCTACTCAGAGTGTCCAGAGAGTGGCGGGATCTGCATAATCGAATGCGGGCTGGGTTTGCTCATGATAGACCTGATGCGCCTGTTGATGGTGGTCTTGCACTATTCTGCCCCGCATGCCCACAGATTGATATCAACATACCTCCGGAAACCGAATGGAAAGCCGATGACAGGTGAGGAAGAGCATTACGTTCCTCTGCACTGACAATTAATCCGCATCGCAGATTGCTCTACCGCCCGCAGCTCGTTGTTGACGGAAATATGAAATTAGTGCATCAAATCCAGAAGCGACCGGATGATGATGTATCACTGTCCGACGGTCAGATGTTTATGGTTAAACGAGCGCCTTATGCGGAACATTTATCCCATGCACCTCAAAGACAGCCGGTGAGTCCCCACCAAAGCGGAGGTAATTTATAAGCTAAAACGAGTTCAGAAATCGAAATGTCGTAATCACAGGGCACAAAATAATGGAAATACTCATCGGGATCATTTAGACTGCACAGGTAAAGGTGCGTGTGCATGTGCACGACATGGCGCCTTTGTGCCACACTGTGTAGTGGATTTTCAGAAGGGAGAGCGGTGGGTATATCCGACACTATGACTATAATGGTATGACTGATCGGACTATAGGCAAATTAACATAGACTATTCAATCTGCGAAGCACTGAAGCGATTTCCAAACCATATTCGAGCATTAATCATTTACGATATCTGCTGTCAATGGAGTATTCATTTCCGACAGCGCGTATCAGAATCGGAATTCTTGGAACTTTTCGATTCCTTGGAGATTATTGGTGCCGTGGGGAAGTGGCACCTTGCCGCACACATTCCGGAATGCTTTCCGAAGTTCACACTCAATTTCGTTGAGGGTGTCGCTCAGGTGGATGGCGAGATTCTGGAGACTTTGTGGTCCGGACTGGATGAGGTTGCACCGTTGGCACAGGCGATGTCAATTGCTCATCATCAAGAGTTTCTGGATGATAAAATGAACGATAGCAACTGGCGGAAAATCATTCGGATAGGTAGGAGTACACATTCCATTCATCGCTCAATTGCGCTGACATTATGGCCAGTGGATTTACTGCGCGAAAAGTGGTCCCGAGCTAAGGATGGTGTTTCCGAGACCAAGCCGGCCTTCGAACAGTTAACCGAGTGTTTGGATGCAGGGTTAGTGCAGGAATGGACTGAGCAAGAACGCGTTGCCATGGAACAACGTGGCGATCATCTAAAGATTTATGAAGTGGCATCGAAGAAATGTGGGTAATGCTTTGGTCTTCTTGGGCTATACATTGCTCATTGTTATCAGTACCGACGCTAGCGGATATACGATTGAAGTTGTCGGAAACGGAGGTTCGGCACGGGAACCTGTCCGGTTCAGTTTCTGCACTTACCGAAGGCCTTGCGATAGAGCAATCACAGTAGGCTGCAGATTCTATCATATGAAAATAATTTAAATTAACATCTGACATTAGGACGTTGCTTCAACGTCATGTGGCATCGCTTGGAAGTACATGTTCAGTTGCCCAGAAGAATGAGCTTCTGGATCGGCGACGGAAGCTAGAAGCAAGAATTTCCGCCTATGAACAACTGGTCTCGGTCATCATTAAACTAGATGAAGAGACTAAGTGGTCGACACAGAACGGAACGATTGAAGATATCGACGCCCGAGCAGGGGAAGCGTCGGATGACCTTTCTGACATGTATCCGGACGAGTGGTTTACGCCGGAAATGGAACGAATCACGCTGCCCTCCGCATTAGCACCCGGTGAAATCGATCGTCTGTCGCTTAACTCAATTGCAATGATCGAGGCTGAGCTACGCAAGGGCCAGGTGACGGATGCTCTTGAAGGACTTCGCCTTGCCCTTGGTGAGAAATCGCTTCGTTTCCGAACTGAAGTTCGCAATGCAAATAGCCAGAGGACCACAAATAGAGCATGGGATAACATTCACAAGTTTGATGTCGAGGCTAGGAAGTGTCGGTCTACGTATAGACAAGCTCGGATGGCGCTGCGGCATCTATCCGTTGATCCTGAATACTTGGCGACACTTCGTGACATTACTGATGACGATTTAAAAGTGGCTGGAGATTTAACTGATGAGCGAAGGGTCGGACAACGGTCAGATTCTCTACCATGGTTTTGGCGATTTGGGGATGCAGTCGAATCCGGTGGTCCGCGTATGCAGGAATGTATGTGTTCCGTTTGTCAGATTCTTTCTTTCCGACTAATCTGCCTTTAGTCTATCGAGTGAGTTGGCTGAGGGCAAAGGCGCGCTTTTGCCGATGGTCGGAAGAATGGCGTGTGGTGGAGTATGAGATGCAATGGACGGTTAATTGGTTTCATTGGAAGGCAAATCAATGGAGACAACGGCTCAGAGATGTCGATGACGATGAAAGGCCACCTGGATTGGATGCTTATTGTCATAAGCAGATAGCATTGTGGGGCTCCCTTGCAGATCAAGCGCAGGATGGATTCTCTAATCACCTGGGTAGACCTTTATTTTGGTAGTACTATGTAGGGTTGAAATTCCTGGAGCTCATGGACACCGTCCTTGATAAGATGTTTTATAATTCATAGTCCAGTCGTTAATAAACCTATCGGATTCAATTTCAGCCAGTCCGATGTTATCTGCAAAACTGTATCCGGTGGTCTCCCAAGTTGATAGACTACTTCAACCCATACAGACTCTGTTAGGCTGACCAATAGATACGCTAGGTGCATATTCCGCTCATGTATACAGATAGGCCTTCAAGCTGACTAATTGATACACCTATGTATCCGGCCAATCCGACAGCACCATTCACATGATATTGACAACAGTTGAATATCAGATGTGTATCCGGCTAATTTGGCTGTACCATCCAGGTAATATCGGATGGCCTGTCAGACTCCACAATTGATACACCAATTGAATATTCAATCCGTATACGGTTGATCCGACCCTACCATCCAGACAATAATGGATGGATTATCATGCTAACCATTGGATTCACCAAATGAATATTGAAATGGTATTCAGCTGATCCGACAGTACAACCCACTCAATATTGGATGGCCTGTCAGGTTCAACAATTGATACCCCAATTGAATATTCAGTCCGTATCCGGCTAATCTGACTGTACCATCCAGACAATATCGGATGGCCTGTCAAGCTAAACAGTTGATACACCAACTGAATATTCAATCTGTATCCGGCTGATCCGACAGTACAACCCACTCAATATTGGATGGCCTGTCAGGCTAAACAGTTGATACACCAATTGAATATTCAGTCCGTCTCCGGCTAATTCGACTCTACCATCCACTCAATATTGGATGGCCTGTCAGGCTAAACAGTAGATACACCAATTAAATATTCAATCCGTATCCGGCTGATCCGACTGTACCACCCACTCAATATTGTATGGCCTGTCAGGCTAAACAGTTGATACGCTAATTGAATATTCAGTCCGTATCCGGCTAATCCGACTCTACCACTCACTCAATATTGGATGGCCTGTCAGGCTAAACAGTCGATACACCAATTGCATATTCAGTCCGTCTCCGGCTGATCCGACTGTACCACCCACTCAATATTGGATGGCCTGTCAGGCTAAACAGTTGATACACTAATTGAATATTCAATCCGTATCCGGCTGATCCGACTGTACTATCCAGACAATATTGGATGGCCTGTCAGGCTAAACAGCTGATACACCAATCGAATATTCGGTCTGTATCCGGCTGATCCGACAGTACAACCCACTCAATATTGGATGGGCCATCATGCTAACCATTAGATCCACTAATCAAACATTCCGATAGTATCCGGCTAATCCGACAGTACCACCCACTCAATATTGGATGGCCTGTCAGGCTAAACGGTTGATACACCAATTAAATATTCCGACAGTATCCGGCTAATCCGACAGTACCACCCACTTAATATTGGATGGGCTGCCATGCTAACCATTGGATCCCCCAAATAAATATTCCAATGGTATCCGGCTGATCCGACAGTATAACCCACTCAATATTGGATGGGCCATCATGCTAACCATTAGATCCACTAATCAAACATTCCGATAGTATCCGGCTAATTCGACAGTACCACCCACTCAATATTGGATGGCCTGTCAGCCTACACAATTGATACGCCAATTGAATATTCAATCTGTATCCGGCTAATCCGACTGTACCATTCAGACAATATTGGATGGCCTATCATGCTAACCAATAGATTCACTAAATGGATCAATATCTCGATAGTATCCGGCTGATCCGACAGTATCACCCACTCAATATTGGATGGGCTGTCATGCTAACCATCGTACCCACCGAATACATACCCCGATAGTATCCGGCTAATCCGACAGTACCACCCACTTAATATTAGATGGGCTGTCATACTAACCATTAGATATACTAAATACATATTCCGATAGTATCCGGCTGATCCGATAGGACCATCCAGACAATAACAATATTGAATAGCCTACCAGACTCATATACCAGCATTGAATCTATTACTGTTTCCTCTCCGGCGGACACGCTCCTCAGGTCAATGAAATATTTAGTAGATAGTCATGTATTGATATGAGTCCCATCCGAGGCGCTCGGCTCATTGGATTCAATCGGATACTGAATATCCGATGTCGGATAGCACGATCAATGCCATATAACCCATCGGACACGTTGGTTATGTCTATTGAATACTGTTCGGCCGACCTGTATAACACATATATTGTGTACAATCCGGCGGACGTCCGCTGGCGCGTCTTAAACGATACAATGTCATAATATTATCTACGTATCTATCGTGTATTTGGACTGAATGGTGTGGGACGTTCCCCTGAAGCAATGCTGTTGAACTTTATGGCAAGTAAAAATTTCCTGTAGGTCATGAATTAGAACCCCCCCCCCTATTTTTGGCTGTGGCAGACATTATTAGAAATCACACCGAGACTCAGAGCAGAGTGACGGCACTCACGTTACGATACGAAAACATTTGCGTGATGGGTGCTCAGCGATAGAATCGTCTCCCTGATAGCTGTCAAGGTCGAAGAAGGGCGAGCTGCATATAGCGTCGCCAGGGATATTGGAATCCATTAAGACATGGTTGCTAAATGGTCAATGATTGGACATGATAGAGTACAACGTAGTCGCTGTAGTAGTAAAGTCGGAAGAAAAGCATCAGGGATCGAATTCGCATATGTGTCGAACATGATATTCGCAAGACGGTCATTCGTTTGCACTATAAAATTCAGTTTTCGAAGCCGAGCATTCGAGCCAGAAGACAGAATTTGTGACTGGTTGTGAGGACTTTCAGTATCGTGGTCGTTGTCGGACAAAATTACAAACGTTGTCCTTC